>Ga0310697_10000130_pt1 | contig 104500 bp, 79 predicted proteins | sample 172DNAGHGlowgp2_FD_203883 | JGI IMG/M metagenome (GOLD analysis project Ga0310697, IMG submission 203883) | Sheep rumen microbial communities from Palmerston North, Manawatu-Wanganui, New Zealand - 1728 DNA GHGlow gp2 (v2) (version 2) | ecosystem: Host-associated > Mammals > Digestive system >...
TTCGAGCAATACAAAGACTCCGATACGACTTTTAATCTGAAGGATCACCTCTGGACACTGTTCCTCTACGAGAAGGGCTTGTTCAAGATTCCAGAAGGGCTTGACGATGACACGATTTACGATGGCTGCAACTGTGGCAACTGCCACTTCACCATCTCTGCTGAAGGTCGGCTGATGACTTGCCGAAGGTTTAACAGCTATGTCGGCACAGATATGAACTTATTTGAACTGATAAAGCATCGCCGTTCCATCCGCAAGTACGAGGATTGGCAAGTACCCAGAGAAGACCTGGAACGTATCATCGAGGCTGGTCTCTATGCACCCAATGCAGATAAAATCCTCAACGCCCATTTTCCTCAGTGTCCCATCCGGAATGTCATCGCCCGCATCGGCGACCGTTGGAGCATCCTAATCCTGCTGACCCTTGAACCGGCCAAGGAGCCTATGCGTTTCAAGGAGTTAGAGCAGGCCATCTATCAACAACCCCACAGATTGAAGGTCGTCCCATCCGTGAATACAAAGGTGTGGTGACAGGCGAAGTCATTATTGGAGCTAATGTGCTTAAAGACTTCATGGCTGGTCTTACCGACTTCTTTGGCGGACGCAGCAGTTCGTATGAGAAAGTACTGCATGGAACTGAGGGAACTCTTCAGATATTAATGCCGTAGGTCTGTTTCACCTCACTCATTACGAAGGTACTCTCTATGGAGGCCAGGCTCTCAATCTCTCCTAATTTGTTGAGTACAAACTCCTGGTATTGCTTCATGTCGTGGGCGCGTACCTTCAACAGATAATCGTATGCCCCTGAGGTGTTATAGCATTCTGTCACCTCGGGTATACGCTGTATGCGATGCACAAAGGCATCGGCAATCTCGTGGTTGATCTGCTTCAGTTTTACCTTGCAAAACACCAGGAGTCCCTGGTTCAGTTTGTCAGGGTCGAGAATAGCCACGTACTTCTTGATATAGCCTTTCTTTTCCAACCGTTTCTGACGCTCAAATACTGGGGTAGGGGTCAGGTGTACGGCATCGGCCAACTCTTTGGTGGTCAGTTTTGCATTTCTCTGTAGCGTCTTTAGTATCTGCAGGTCGGTTTCGTCAAGTTCATTGTTCATAATTCAGAGTTCTAAGTTCTGCTCTTTGGAATATTGTTTCTTGTACTGTCATGCTGCAATATTTGGGTGCAAAGTTACATTATTTGTTTCAAAACGACTACGATTTCCACGATTTTTGCAAATAATCAGTTCGCGACTACTCTGCGCCCTGTCCCTTCCGGCGCAGCCAGACGACAGCTGCGACAAACAACAGCAGCACGATGCCGAGGACGATGAGTGACGTCAACCCCCTTCCAACTTCCTCCTGCGGCGTCAGCGTCGACTTTTTCAGCACCTGCGCCTTGCCGCCGTCCTGGCTCTTCACCAGCGACAACTGGCGGTTATACTCCTTAGCCTCGCTGCCCAACAACTGCCGGCTGACGAAGGTCTGCAGTTGCGGGTTGTTGCACACGAAGTCGGTGCAGGCAGCGCCGCTCTCTTTGGTGATGGCGGCATGCAGGCGGGCCGTCTGTTGCAACTGGCTCTCTGTAGGTTTCCAATACCCCTTACGGGCACTCTCCAGCATCACCGACGTCATGGCCTGGTAGGCAGCGGGGTTCTGCTGCTCGAAATACCGGCGTATGCCCAGTTGCTGCTCGTCCTTGACATACATCCTGTAGAGGTCGTCGTAGAGTTGTGTGTCGAGGGCCGAGGGCCGTGTGACGTTCCACCCGAAGATATTGCGGAACACCTCGCCGAACATCTGTGCCGTACCCTCGCCGCCCTTCATGCGCTCGCGGACGAACTTGGGGTTCAGCACCGTGGTGCGCATCTCTACATCAATAGCCTCCTTCATGCCCTGCATCCTGCGGTTGCGGCGGTTCCTGTAGTCGGCCATCATGGCGTCGGGCTCTTTGCCGCTGAGCGATTTCACCGTCATCGAGAGACCGCCGCTGAACTCATACACATGGTCCAGCGAAACGGGGCCCCACGTGTTGCTCTGACGGGGCTGCACCAGCATGTCGGTATGTCGCAGGGCGGCAGCAAAGAGTTCCTTCTGGCTCATGCCCCAGTGGGCCGTATCGCCGTAGGCCGCACACATATTGTTCAGATAGCCGCCAGCGAGTTCGTCGGTGCCGTTCCACTTCCCGCTGCGCTCTATATAGTCCATCATGCCAGTAGAGTAGCCGCCGTTGACAGGGCCGAACACCCGCAGGGCCGACAACTCGCGGGCCTGCTTGGGGGCTATGCCCTTTTCTATGAGTTCTTTTTCCTGCTGCAGCGTGGCCTCATGCACGTAGTTGCTGTCGCCCTCGGCAGCCGACGCCATCTTGACGGCCTCGGTGATGAGTCGCAGGCGTGAGTCGGCAATGTCGCGCAACTGTCCGCTCACCTGAACCATGACGTTGACGCGGGGCCGTCCCAGTTCCTGGGCAGGTACCAGCCGCAGCGGGCCTATGCGTCCCTGCGTGTCGCGCTCTGGCTCTACCCCCAGCATCCACAGCGCCTGTGCTATGGTGGCGCCGCCAGTGGTAATGAACTCGCCTGCCCAGAAGGTGTAACTGACCTGATGGGGGTAGCACCCGTGCTGCTTCCTGTACTGTGCCAGCGTGCTCTCGGCCAGTCGCTTGCCGTCTTCCCAGGCCTCAGGGTCAGGGGTGTTCTCCGGGTTGATGCTATACATGTTGCGTCCTGTAGGCAGCACATTCTCGTTCAGGATGGGGTCGCCCCCCGGTGCCGGGGCTATGCTGCCCCCCTGGAGTGCTCTCACCATCTGGTCGAGTTCCGCCCGGGTCGATGTCAGGAGCAGCTGCCGCAGCCGGGGCCTGGTGGCTGGGTCGTCGCTCATGGCCTTGACGGTCTGTTGCAGTTCGCTGTCGTTATAGGGCTGTCCGAGGGTGTAGTAGGCTCCCTGCATCTTCTCGTTCATCAGTTCCTCTATATGACAGTCCGTCCGCTCCAGTTCTTCCTGCGTGAGCGGTGTGGTCAGCGTGCTGTCGATGCCCAGCAGGCGGTGCAGCCCCTCCTTCACTATCCGCTGTCTCAGGGTGGGCGACTGGCGGTCTGTGTGCAAGGCCTTGTGGATGTCGCTGTGCAGGGCGTCATACTTCTGCTGCATGCCGCTTTCGGCGTAGGGTGGTGTCAGGTAGGTCACCAGCGTGGCGTTGGTACGTCGCTTGGCAATGACGGCCTCGCCGATGTTTCCCGTCGTGTAGAAATAGAAGTGTGGTGTCGCGCCTACGAGTTGCTGGCTCCAGTCCTCGGCCCTCATGCCCGCATCGCGCCCCGGCGTAAACTCCAGGTTGCCGTGGGTGCCGAAGTGGATAAGGGCGTCGGCCTGGAATCCCCGCTGCACATACAGGTAAGGAGCCAGGTAACTGTGTGGTGGCGCCACCTTCGCCCCGTGTGCCAGTTTGAAGTCGTCGTCGCCCAGGGCCGGTCGCGGCTGGGGGAAAATCAGAATGTTGCCGTAGCGCAGACAAGCCACGGCGATGCTGTCGCCTCGTGCCAGCAACGCTCCGGGAGCCTTGCCGTAGCGCTGCTCCACTTCAGCATACTTCCCTGCTGGTATCACCTCCCTGGCCCACCGCTCGTACTGGCTGCGGGCTATCCATAGCGGGTGGCCCTCGTCGAGGTATCTGGCCTGGGCCCCCTTGGCGTAGGTGCCGAGCACCATGCCCTCACGCCTGATTTCGCGGCTGAAGGCTTCGAGCGTGGCTGGCAGTCCGCTGACGTTGTAGCCCTCTGCCTGCAGGCGGCGCAGCAGGTTATACACCGATGGTATCACCTCCATGCCGCTTGCCAGCAGCGCGTCGGTGCCAGGGCGGCGGAAGTAGCCGATGGCGATGCGCTTGTCCTTGTTGGCCTTGGTGCGCAGCAGCAGGCATTTTTCCAGGTGGTCGGCAAAGGTCTCGCAGCGCTCTGTCTCGGCGCTGTGTATGTAGTAGCCCCGGCTGTTGGGATTCTGGGTGCCTATGCAGAAGGGTGCTCTGCCGCCGTCAATCTCAGGCAGCGTGACGCGCGCATTCTTCGACCCTGACGGCATGGGCTGCTGCTCGTCCATCCATTCGCTGTGGGTCATTGCCAGCGGGTAAGGACAGAACAGGGGGATGTTCTTCTCGTAAAGCCACATGGCCAGGGTGTCGTTGCCCATCCTGCCCACCGGCATCCGCACCACGGCGTCGGGCTTCATGTCCTGGAGCATCCGCCTGAGGCTCTTGCCCGTTGATACCATCGGAAAGACGTTGATGCCCCGGCGGGTGAGCATCGTGATGAGCGTGTCCACATGCTCGCGGTTGCCCTCCATGGGGAAGGAGAGTCCGCCAATGAGTGCCACGCGATGCCCGCCGGCATGGTATAAACCTTTCTTCTTCAGATAGGCCGTCAGCGCCTCGGCGGTCTTGAAGTATTGGCCGTACTCACGGTGGTAGTACATGTCGGTGGGAATCTCTACCGGCTCTTCGTAGGTCTGGTCGCCCCACCGGGCGGGCGAGGCTATATGCCGCAGGTAGCGCAGACCGTTGCGGTAGTTGTGGCGGTTCTCGTTGTCGAAGTATTGTCTCAGCGTGTCCACCTGCTCGTCCGTCAGGTTGTGGTTCTCTACGAAGTCATTGGCTTTTTGAGCCCTGGTGAATATGGGTACGCCGTTGTCGGCAGCGCGCTTCACCTCTGCCCGCTGCTCGTCGGAAAGGAAGATGTGGCGGGCAAAGATGATGACGGCGTCATAGCCGTCAAGGCTGTTCATGTCGTCTGGCTCTACACATTCCACGTCGATGTACCGCGAATCGTTGTTAAGCGTGATGTTCGCCTGCTGCAATTTCAGGGCGTTCACAATCAGGATGCGGGTAGGTGCCATGAAGTGCTGATAGACCACATAGCCCGTCAGCACCAGCATGATGCACACAGCAAGGTATAATATTTTCCTCATTTTTTTATTCGGCTGCTAAGTTATTATCAGTGGGAAATGGCAATGGTGGCATGGTCGCATGATTATTTGCAGATGAAGGGCATGACGCTGTCTATGAGCGACTGCTTGCGGTCTTGCAGGTTCAGTATCTGCTCCTCAAGGGTGTCGGCGGCGACGAAGCGGTAGACGAAGACCGAGCGGCGCTGGCCTATGCGGTGGGCACGGGCAATGGCCTGTTCTTCGGCAGCGCGGTTCCACCAGGGGTCGAGCAGGAACACGTAGTCTGCAGCGGTCAGGTTGAGGCCCACGCCCCCGGCTTTCAGCGAGATGAGGAAGAACTGGCAGTCGGCCGACTGCGGGCCCTGGAAACGCTCTATCACCTGTTCGCGGTTCTGCGTCTGTCCTGTCAGCAGGGCGTAGTTCCAGCCACGGCTGGTCATCTCGCTGCCCACACGCTCCAGCAGGCTGACGTACTCGCTGAAGATGAGCACCTTGTGCTGTGTGGGCCGCAGGTTCTCCAGATAGTCGAAGACCACGTTCAGCTTGCCCTCGCCGTTGGCAATCTGGCGCAGCCGCTGCAGGGCTGCCAGCAGGTAGATCTGGCGGTTGCTGCCGCCCTCCCCGGCTGTTGCCGTTTGCGGGTCAAGCCATTCGTTGCGCGCCTTCGACAGTTCCTCGGCATATTCACGGGTTTGTTCGTCGGTCATGGTGCATACCACCACCTCGTCCTGCCGTTCGGGCAGGTCTGTCAGCACCTCCTCCTTGGTGCGCTTCAGGAAGTAGGGGGCTATGAGTCGTCGCAGCGTGTCGCGGCGGCTCTCCTCCAGTTGTAGGGCAATAGGATTGTGCGCCGCGCCCAGTATCTCGTTCGTCACGGGGCGTACAAAGGCGTGCTGGAATGAGCGGGCATCGCCCAGCAGGTTGGGGTTCAGCACGTTCATCAGGCTCCACAGTTCCTGCAGGTTGTTTTCTACGGGCGTGCCGCTGAGTGCCATCCGGTGCAGGGCCTGGATGCGGCTGACGGCCTGGTGTATGAGCGATGTAGCCGTCTTGAAGGCCTGGCTCTCGTCGAACACCACGATGCCAAACTCATTCTGCTCCAGCAGGTCGATGTCGTTGAGCAGCGTGCGGTAGGTGGTCAGCACCACGTCCCATTGCATCAGCGCTATCCGCTTGCCTTTCCGCTTGGCAACATCGCCCGTATAGGTCATCACCGTCAGCGAGGGGGCAAAGCGGTTCAGCTCGTTGCGCCAGTTATGCACCACCGATGCCGGGGCCACTACCAGCGACGTGCGGAAGGGAGCCTCACCCCCATCCCCTCTCCGAAAGAGAGGGGAGTTGTTGGACTTCTCGCCTCGCATCTCCTCGTCAGAGAAGAGCATGCCCGGCATCGGCGTGCTAACAGGTTCCGTCACCTTCGTAGCCTCCTTGTATGTCATCAGCAGGGCGATGGTCTGGAGCGTCTTGCCGAGACCCATTTCGTCAGAAAGGCAGCAGCCGGTCTGTGCCACAAAGTTCTGCCACAGCCACTGGAATCCCGTCTGTTGATAGGGTCGGAGCGTAACAGTCTCACCCCCAGCACCTATCCACGTGGATAGGGGAGGGGTTACTATCTGCCCTTGTTTTAGTGCTTGAGTGTTTATACTCCCCTCTCTCTTCGGAGAGGGGTCAGGGGTGAGGCTCACCTGGCTCCTGTGCCGCTGAAAACCCTCGCCCTTGGGCAGCCCTATGAGCATCAGGTCGGAGTAGCGCTTCAGCCATTCGTCGGGGATGAGCAGAATCTCGCCCGTAGGCAGCATATATTCCTGTTCGCCCCGCAGGATAGTGTCGCAGAGGTTGCGGAAGGGTATGCGCAGTTGGCCGGATGCCTGGCTCGTGCCGTCGGCTTCTACGACCACCGTGACGTTGGTCTGCAGCCAGTCGCCCTGCCATACGTCGCTCTGCTCCACACTCAGCGAGCCTATGTAATAGACGTGGTCAGAGGGCTGCACCACGTTGAAGCCCGCCTCCCGCAGCTCAGGGGCATGCTGGCGCAGCCAGTCGATGAGTTGTCTGGTAGACTGGAACTTCGTCGTGGTGCCTGCTCCCGTCAGTTGTTTCAGCTTTTCCGTCAGCCGCTGTTCGGCGGCCTTGTCGCGCATCTGGCGTACAAACTGGAAACTGTCGGCGGTCTCCGTCAGCGTCACCCGTCCGTTAAGCCTGTCGTCGGCGGCATACTCCAGGTTGTCGTATCTGAACTTCAGCGTCAGCATGGGGCGGCCGTCAATGTGGTTTTCTCTCTTCAGACAGGCCAATGGCGGCACGCTGATGTCGGTGATGTCGAACCCCTCGGCGTTGATCTCTGCCCGTGCCACGTGTTTCAGTATGAAGCGGTGGAAGTAGTCGTTCTCCATCCTTCGGGGTATCTCTACCACCTCTTTTTGGGCAAAGGGCAGCAGCAGCTGTCCGCTGAACCCCTCGCACAGCGAGTAGATGTGCTTGTCGAGCACAAACAAGCCCGGGGTGTGGGTGAGCACAATCAGGTCGTGCTCCGACGGGTGCTCCACCAGCGTGTCGCCTATGCGCAGTTGCAGGCGGTAGGTGGTCCCCTCTTCATGGCGGCAGAAGTTCATGACGGGCGTCACCTCGTTGCCGCTCTCCATCGTCAGCATGTCAGAGATGTGCAGTGGCATCCCCTCGTTGCTGATATAAAGAATAGGTATATCCAGTTTGTCTGCCAGACCAATGGCTTTGATGACACGCCTGTCGGCCATCAGCTTCACATGCTGGATGACGGCCTTTTCCTTCGTGGCCCAGAACTGCTCCTCGTGCCGGAATACCTTCTTGTTGGCATACCGGGCGTAGAGACTCTCCGGGCGCAGTTCCTCGCAGAGTTCGGCCAGCTGGCGTAGTTCCTCCTCCAGGCTGTCAAGCTGCTGGCTTCTGACAGCACCCTCCAGCATCATGAACTGGCCGAGAGAGGCAACCCTCTTCAGTTCGGCTCCCACGATGCCGAATAGCGCCCGCGGGCCCGTCTTCCCAGTCTGTGGCCTTACCAGCGGCCGAAGAATCAGAATTGAAAACATCTATAACAATATTGGGAGCGCAAAGTTACGAAAAAAAACTCTTCCATTCCAGAAATTCAGCCAAAATTAAGAATATTTGTTCGTTTTGGCTGAATTTCTCAACTCCTGTCACATGTCAATAAACTCATCGCCATCTATCTGGCGGATGAACTTTTAGTTCTGTTTCTTTCAAGGCGGATTCAATCCGCCTCACCGTTTCATCACCCAACGAGCAACCGTCCTATCTCATTCAGGGCTACGAAACGGTAACGCTTTGAATCGTGGGACACTGCAGTATAGGCATAGTGCCTGGGTTCGCGGACGGTTCTGGCAATGAGTCGCTCACCATCGCTGATGGCTGCCGTATAAGTCACCGCACCATTATGGGCTGCTGCCAACACGTCTTTCAGAAACGCTGTATAGGATTTTTTGTAAAAAAGGGTGACAGGGTGACAAAACCGCCTGCCACAAAGGGTTTGCACCCTTTTTAGAGGGTGACAAGGGTGACAGAAGGGTGACAGGCTGTAATACTCCCCTCCCTTGTAGGGGAGGGGTTGGGGGTGGGGTCAGTAATTACAACACAAGGGGTAGGGACATTCGAGCAGGAGGCTGCCAGCGCTTGGCGACGAGCCACCACACCTCTGAATTCTCTAGAGAATTTGACTGTCAGGAGCCTGTAGAGAAGTGCGAAATGGCCTTTTTCTAGGGTATTACAGCCTGTCACCCTTCTGTCACCCTTGTCACCCATGAAAAAGGGTGCAAACGCCCTGTACATCGGCGTTTTGTCACCCTGTCACCCTTTATTTGATTTTTTCCTATCTACGCGTACACGTAAGGGCCGCTTCGCTCAAAATCTTTCAAATAAACCTCAGGATGGGAGTAAAAAGGCCGCAAGCGGCTGATAATCAGTTGCTTGCGGCTTTGCTTTTGTGATTCCGTTGGGACTCGAACCCAAGACCCACAGCTTAGAAGGCTGTTGCTCTATCCAGCTGAGCTACGGAACCTGTGCCAAAGGATGTTATCCAAATCGGGTGCAAAGGTAGGCATTTTTTTGCAGACCGCCAAATTTTATACCTTAAATCTTATGTAGGCACGGTCGTCGAACGACTGATTGCCTTTCATACAGCCCTTGGTGGCCTGGAAGGTGCCGATGTTCAGCGGGTCGGTGGCGAGCTGCCTGGCGAGGGCTGCCTCGGAGGCCTGGAGGGTGGGGTGGAGGAAGGGGTAGCCGTCGGTGGCCAGGACGATCTCCTTGGGCTGGAAGTCGAGGGTGAGGATGCGGACATGCTCCTCGGGGATGGGTGTGCCGTCGATGACGGCGTACTTGACATTCTGCTGCTCGTTCATGATGCGTATCATGTCGGGGATGATGGCCTGGCGGGCGGTGTCGTCGGTGAGGAAGGCTTCGGGGTTGGCGCTGCGGCTGATGATGTCGGCACGGCGGGCTGCGAGGACGGCTTCGTAGGGCTTGGCGTTGTCGAAGAGCTGGCCGTTGACCATGCAGAGGCAGTCGCCAATCATCCATATCTGGCGGCGCAGGCGGCTGAAGATGACGGCGGAGGCGGCCAGCCGGTCGGCGGGCGCGGGGACGTCAGGCTGGCGGTGCTGCCAGAGGCTGGTGAGGAGGTTGCCGCTGTAGGCCCTGGCCAGGGCTGCGGTGAGGCCGGTGCAGCAGCGGTGGCAGGTGACGTCGGCGGGCATGGCGGCAATGTGTTTGGCGACGAGGCGCATGGCATGGCGGCCGTTGCTGTCGGTGCGGCTGTAGCGGCGGGCGCTCTTCGACGTGGAGCCGTCGATGACGGCGATGAAGTCATTTGTTGCGACGATGCCGTCCTCGCTTTTCCTGTCGGGGTGTTTCGGGACGATGGTCTGTTCGATGATTTGCATGGCTGTTGTCTTTATACCAGAAGAAGTACTGGCGCTGGGCCTCCTTCTCGCGCGGGGTCTTGGCACTGAAGACGGGCTCCAGGGTGTAGGGGTCGTAGCCGGTGTACCAGGTCTCGGTGGAGACGGTCATGGGCGTGGGGGTGAAGTCCTGCACCTGTTCGAGGTGGAACCCCAGGCGGCGGGTGATGTCGGCCAGCTGTGCCATGTCCTCCTCGTGGCAGCCGGGGTGGCTGCTGATGAAGTAGGGTATGATCTGCTGGTTGAGGTGCTCCTCGCGGCAGATGCGGTCGAACTGCCGCTTGAACTCGAAGAACTGCTGGAACGAGGGTTTGCGCATGAGGCGGAGGACGCGGTCGCTGGTATGCTCGGGAGCTACCTTCAGGCGTCCGCTGACGTGGCGGGTGATGAGCTCGCGGGTGTATTCCTGGGCGGCGCGGTTGGCGGCCTCGTCCTTGCTGTGGTAGAGCAGGAGGTCGTAGCGCACGCCGCTGCCGATGAAGCTCTTCTTGATGCCGGGCAGGGCATCGACGGCGCGGTAGATGTCGATGAGGCGCGAGTGGTTGGTGTCGAGGTTGGGACAGATCTGGGGATGGATGCAGCTGGGGCGCTTGCAGCGCTTGCAGGCGGCGAGGTTGCGTCCGTGCATGCCGTACATGTTGGCCGAGGGTCCGCCGAGGTCGCTGAGGTAGCCTTTGAAGTCGGGCATCTGGATGACCTGCCTTACCTCTTTTAATATGCTCTCCTTGGAGCGGCAGGTGATGAACTTGCCCTGGTGTGCCGAGATGGTGCAGAAGGCGCAGCCGCCGAAGCAGCCCCGGTGGATGTTGACGGAGAACTTGATCATGTCGAAGGCGGGTATGCGCTTGCCTTTGTATTTGGGATGGGGCTGGCGTGTGTAGGGCAGGTCGAAGGAGGCGTCAATCTCGGCGGTGGTCATCGGGGGGTAGGGGGGATTGACTACTACGTAGTATTTTCGATTTTCGATTTTCGATTTTCGATTTTCGATTTTCGACTTACCATTTACGATTTCTGTGCTTACCTCTTGCAGGATGCGGTGGGCGTGCATCATGTTGGACTGCTCCTCGACGTGGCGGAAGTTCTCGGCCTGGGCGCGTTTGTCGCTGAGACAGCGCTCGTGGCTGTTGAGGACGATGTCGTCGGGGGCAGGGGTGATGTCGTCGGCCAGGTATACGGTCTGCGGCAGGTCGCGGATGGTGTGGAAGGGTATGCCGTCGGCGAGGCGGGTGGCCAGCTCGACCATGGGTTTCTCGCCCATGCCGTAGACGATGAGGTCGGCACCGGAGTCGCAGAGGATGCAGGGGCGCAGACGGTCCTGCCAGTAGTCGTAGTGGGTGACGCGTCGCAGCGAGGCCTCGATGCCTCCCAGTACGACGGGCACGTCGGGGTAGAGCTGCTTCAGAATCCTGGTGTAGACAATGGTGGGGTACTCGGGGCGCATGTCGTGGCGCCCGTCGGGACTGTAGGCGTCCTCGGAGCGCAGGCGGCGTGCGGCGGTGTACTTGTTGACCATGGAGTCCATGCAGCCGGGTGAGATGCCGAAGAACAGGCGCGGGCGTCCCAGCTTCTTGAAGTCGCGGTAGTCGCCGTGCCAGTCGGGCTGCGGGACGATGGCCACGCGGAAGCCGGCTGCCTCGAGGGTGCGTCCGATGACGGCGGCGCCGAACGAGGGGTGGTCTACGTAGGCATCGCCTGAAAACAGGATGATGTCGACGTAGTCCCACCCTCGGAGTTCCAGCTCCTTCTTCGTTGTTGGCAGGAAGTCGGTCAGCTTCAATTCACAATTCTCAATTCTCAATTCTCAATTCTCAATTAAACGGTGTGCCCTGGAAGGCGCGTGTGGTCATGCCGAGGTTCTCGTTGCCCTGGTTCTTCCAGTTGATGTAGAGCAGGACGAGCTGCTGCAGGCCGTAGGCCTTCATGTTGGGATGGTAGATGACGTCGAGGCAGAGGTCGAGGAGGCGCTTGTCCTTGCCGGCATCAGACTCCAGCATGGAGCGGATGTTCAGCTTCAGCTTGTTGAGCACGTCCTCGTCGACATAGCCGTTGGAGTCGATGAGGTCGCGGAGCAGCTGGTAGTTCTCGATGGTCTGCAGATGTTCGTCAGTCACTTCGATGCTTCTGGTGCCAGAAGAGTTGGTTTGGATTCTTGCCATAATAGTTGTTGGTTTTAGTTATTGATTATATAGTTCAGGATAGCCTGCATGATAGATGTCTGCATGGGGGCCGCCTTGATGCACTCGAAAGGGAAGCCCAGGGTGAAGGTGCGGTAGTCGGTGCCGCTGTAGGCCACGGCAGCCCCGTACTGGTCGCCGTAGACGAGGGGGACGATGGCGCCGGGCTCTGGCTGCAGGATGTCGGGATGCTGGGCGGCATAGTGGTGCTCGTTAAGAAGGCGGTAGAAGTCGAACTGTGTGCCCATGCCCCTGACCGTCTCGCCGGTGTCGTTGCTCTTGCCTGCAAAGCGGCATTTGAGGACGGTAGCGAGGAACGAGCTCTCGTCTTCGGACATCATGTCGCTGCCCACGTAGGCGCCGCTGACGAGCAGTCCCTTGCCGCCCTGGCGGGCAAAGGTGGCCAGCCACTGCTGCATGGCGGGTGTGAACGTCTTGTAGGGCACCAGGCTGTGTCCGTCGTTGCACTCCAGTCCGAGGATGAGGTCGACGGCGTCGCAGTCGTCCATGTCGACCGACGGCAGGGCATCCTTGCTGCAGCTGACGACGTTGTAGTAGCCGGCCTGGCGGATGGCCTCGGCGTGGGTGCGTATGTAGTTGAAGTCGTTGCCGGCAATGAACCGTCCGGCCAGTTCGGTGCCGCCGTAGCCCAGCCCCTCGGGGCTCTCGATGCCCATCTTGCTCTTGTCGAAGTTCAGCTGGCGTCCGGTCCATCCGGCGGTGCGGCCGTAGCTGACGCCCATGTCGGAGTCCATGACGAAGCCCTGCACCATCTGGTTGTCAAGCACGGCGGGCGACGACAGGCGGTGGAAGCCGCCGACGACGAGCACCGTCTTGCTGTGGCGGTTGTTGAAGAGTGCCGACACCACCTCGGAGGGGAAGCTCTCGCCGCCCCTGTTGACGGCGGTCACGCGGAAGGAGTAGAGCACGCCCGGCGTGAGGCGCAGGGTGACGGAGTTGCCGCTGACCTGCTCGCCGTTGTCGTAGCCGCCGCTGCCCGTAGCCGTGTAGACGACGTAGCCGGCGGCCTTTGCCGTGGGTTCCTGCGGGTCGTCCTTAGGCTGCCACGACAGCCGGACCTCGCCCTTCCGCCTGTTGGTGAACTCTGCCTTCAGGGCCACGGGCGTCAGGGGTGTTACCACCGAACTTTCGCCGTGGGCGCCGTTGACGTAGCGCAGGATGGTCTTATAGATGGAGCGTGCCAGGGTGAACTTGAAGTTGGGGTCCTGGCCGTAGCGCATGTCGGGGAAGCTCTGGTGGGACATGGTTTCGAAGATGGCGCTGGGCACCTCGGGCAGCCTTGTCTCAGAGTAGTTGCGGTCGCGCAGTTCGCGGCAGGGCCAGTTGATGCCGTAGGCAGCGCGCAGGTCCTTGGCCGTGTTGTTGAGCAGCATGCTGGCCAGTGTCCTTGACATGGAGCGCGGCAGCTGGCTGTTGAAGGCCGTGCGCCCCTCCTTTTCGGTGGTATGGATGGAGAGGGCGCCGTAGACTGACGAGCCGTCGCGGTTGTAGCCGGCGTCGCTGTGGACGGCCAGCGACAGCTCCAGGGGCACGCCGCGTCCGTCGCTGTTGGGCACGTAGCATGAGCCGCCTGCCAGCAGGTTCGATGTCAGCGAGCGGGCGTTGATGTCGTCGGCGTAGTCGTTCTGTCCACTGCGGGTGCTGTAGATGCTGAAGGGCATGCCCGCCCACTGGCAGTAGTAGCGTGCCCCCTCAAGACAGCGGGGCAGTCCGCTGACCTTGCCGCCGCGTGCTATGTTGCCCATGCCGCCGCCGAAGCGTACGGCGTCGGCGGTGACGATGTTGCCGCGCTTGCGGCTCTGGTTGGTCAGCATGACGCAGTTCCACTCGTTGCAGCCCTTGTCGAAGTCGAAGGTGCCCAGGTAGACCCATGTGGAGCCGCCCATCTGCTGGTTGACGCGGAACTCGGTCTTCTCGCCCTTGTGCCATACGGTGTAGCGTGCATCGTCGGTGCTGCCCTCCACGGTCTGGTAGCTGACGTAGACGGCATAGCGCCCCTCCTCGGGGATGGCGGGCTGGTAGGTGATGGTGCTGAACTTGGTCTTGCTGGTGGTGGTCTCGGCCCAGCGTGCCGTGCCGTCGTCAAAGGGGTTCTCGGCGTCGCGGTAGTAGCCGCTGTGCCAGGCAAAGCCCGGCTGGCCGGTGGTCTGCCAGGGCTGGCGGTAGCCTGTCTCGTGGTAGCTCACCAGGTTGTGGTGGTCGTCGTTGTCGACGATGACCTCATGGCGCTGCCAGTCGCGCTCACGGGGTGTGAACACCACGGCCCCGGCGCGCTCGAGCATGGGTATAAGATAAGGTACGACGATGGTCTGTGTGAAGAGGTCTTCGTTGGTGCCGAAGAGGGTGGGGCGCTGCCAGCGCCACCCGTCTTCCTGATTGTCGTAGTAGCGTCCGTGGCTGGCCCATACCGTCAGGTGGCGGTTGTACAGTCCCTTGCTGATGGTGAAGGGCCGCGAGACGTTGTCTACCCACGGTGCGCCGTCGTAGCTGATGTTGCCCCAGGACTGCGCCTGCGCCCCTACGGGGCTAATGAATAATGAATAAAGTATAATAAATAATGTGGCCGGTAGTCTGCGGGGGGTCGTCATACCTTTATTCATTTTTCATTATTATTTAGCGAAGCGCCCAGGTCGCCTATGGCGAAGTTCTCGGGGTACTTGCCCTTGAAGTCCTTGTAGTACATCTTAATCTCGCGCATCTGTCCCTCCAGGTCGCCGTTGGGAATGATGGTCTTGGTGCATCGTATGTGGCGGCGCTCATAGTCAAGAGCGTAGAGCAGGATGGGCATGCCGGCCTTCAGGGCAATGAAATAAAAGCCCTTCTTCCAGTCGGGGTTGGGCGAGCGTGTGCCCTCGGGGGTGATGCACAGGTGGAACACCTTGGCAGCCTTGGCGGTCTCGGCCATGGAGTCGGTCATGCTGGTGTGCTTCTGACGGTAGACGGGGATGCCGCCCAGACGGCGGAAGAGGGGACCAAGGGGCCAGAAGAACCACTCCTTCTTCATGAGGAAGTTGCTCTTCATGCCGCAGGCACCCACGTAGAGCTGGCCCATCACGAAATCCCAGTTACTGGTGTGCGGGGCCAGGCAGATGATGTATTTGTCGGGGTGGTTTTCGGTCACGTCGGCTGTCCACCCCCATCGTTTGTACAAGAGCCAGTTACAGAATCTTTGCCACATAATGCTTCGTGGGGTGGGTTAAAGGTTGTTGATGTGCTCGATGATCTCGTCGGCCTCCTTAGTGAAGTCCTCACGCAGGTGCTTGAAGTAGAGTTTGGGCTTCATGCCCGGCTCGACATGTGAGATGCGGCTGATGTAGTCGCTGCCCAGCCGGAAGATACTTGCGAAGACGGCATCGGCATCCTCCTTGTTCTGCTTGTTACCATAGAGCGATGCGGCCACGGTCTCGGCCAAAAGTTCTTCGCAGATGACGTTGATTGCGTGTTTCAGTGTCCTTTTGTTCGCCATAATAATCGTCGTTTTGTCATTTACAGTTAGCAAAGATAACAAATAATCTTCAAATAGCAAGCATAATCATCAAAAAAAAACATAAAAAGCCGTTTTTCTTTCCGTTTCTCAACAGAAATGCGTATTTTTGCACGTCGAAATTTCATTATTCAAACCAATAAGTAAACACAACGATTATGGAAAAGAGTGCATTGCAGATTGCAAGAGCTGCCTATCAGCCCAAGTTGCCGAAGGCTCTGCAAGGAGCTGTGAAAGTGAAGGAAGGCGAGCCCACCCAGAGTGTTGCCGACCAGGAGGAAATCAAGAAACTGTTCCCTAACACCTATGGCATGCCCATCGTGGAGTTCGTGCCTGCCACCGAGGCCAACACCACTAAGATGAACGTGGGTATCATCCTCAGCGGCGGTCAGGCCCCCGGCGGTCACAACGTCATCACCGGCCTGTTCGACCAGATTAAGAAGCTGAACCCCGAGAATCGCCTCTACGGCTTCATCCTGGGCCCCGGCGGTCTGGTAGACCATAATTATATGGAGCTGACACCGGAGATCATCGACGAGTACCGCAATACCGGCGGCTTCGACATGATTGGCTCCGGCCGCACCAAGCTGGAGAAGGTGGAGCAGTTTGAGAAGGGCCTGGAGATTATCCGCGAGCTCGACATCAAGGCCATCGTCATCATCGGCGGCGACGACTCGAACACCAATGCCTGTGTGCTGGCAGAATACTATGCCGCCAAGCAGTATGGCGTGCAGGTCATCGGATGCCCGAAGACCATCGACGGCGACCTGAAGAACTCGCAGATTGAAACATCGTTCGGCTTCGACACCGCCTGCAAGACCTACTCGGAACTGATTGGCAACATTGAGCGCGACTGTAACTCAGCCCGTAAGTACTGGCACTTCATCAAGGTCATGGGCCGCTCGGCCAGCCACATCGCCCTGGAGTGTGCCCTGCAGACACAGCCCAACATCTGCCTCATCAGCGAGGAGATTGAGGAGAAGGCCATGAGCCTGGACGACATCGTGACCTATATTGCCAACACCGTGGCTACACGTGCTGCCGACGGTAACAACTTCGGTACGGTCATCATCCCCGAGGGCGTCATCGAGTTCATTCCCGCCATCAAGAAGCTCATTGCACAGCTCAACGACGTGCTCGCCCTGCCCGAGGTGAAGGACATGGGCCGCACGGAGACCATCGACTTTGCCAAGGCTCACCTGACCGAGGAGAACCTGGCCGTCTTCAACTCGCTGCCCACCGGCGTGGCCCGTCAGCTGGCTCTCGACCGCGATCCTCACGGCAACGTGCAGGTGTCGCTCATCGAGACCGAGAAGCTGCTCTCTACCATGGTGGCCCAGAAGCTGGAGAAGATGAAGAAGGCCGGCACCTACAAGGGAAAGTTCGGCACACAGCACCACTTCTTCGGCTACGAGGGACGCTGCGCTGCCCCCTCAAACTTCGACGCCGACTACTGCTATGCCTTAGGCACCAGCGCCGCACAGCTGATTGCCAACGGCAAGACGGGCTACATGGCTATCGTGAAGAACACGACCGCTCCTGCCGACCAGTGGGTGGCTGGTGGTGTGCCCATCACCATGATGATGAACATGGAGAAGCGCGCCGGCGAGATGAAGCCCGTGATCCGCAAGGCCCTCGTAGAGCTGGACGGTGCTCCCTTCAAGGCTTTCGCCGCTGAGCGCGACCGCTGGGCCCGTGAGACGGCCTACGTCTATCCCGGTCCTATCCAGTACTGGGGACCCTCGGAGGTTTGCGACCAGCCCACCAAGACGCTGGCCCTGGAGCAGCAGAAATAATATTTCAGGGCACGGAGTTAGTCCGTGCCCTTTTTTCTAACCAATGACGAAGAAAAAGAAGACCATTGTCAGGCGCAAGGGCATTGGAACATCACACGTGTACCACGGTCCCAAAGGCCAGCGAAAAACCAATGCCGCCGTCAAACTGTTGCAGCGCATACCCTCATGGGGCTGGTGGGTAGGCGGACTGGCCGTCATGGCTGCCTATACCTGGTTCTTCTACTACATCTTCGTCGGACCCTTCGGCTTCCGCTGGCGTGCCCTCTACGGCGACGTCAGCTATCCCGAGGGCTACGAGATACACGGCATCGACATCTCGCATCACCAGGGCCACATCGACTGGGACAAACTCAAGGACCAGGGACAGATTAACAAGTGTCCCATCCGCTTCATCATGATTAAGGCCACTGAAGGCTCCACGCAGACCGACGAGAACTTCCGCGAGAATTTCCACCAGGCCAGGGAGTATGGCTTCACCCGCGGAGCCTACCACTTCTTCAGCGTACACTCGCCCGCCGACCGTCAGGCCCAGCATTTCGTGAGCCAGGTGAAGCTGGAGAACGGCGACCTGCCGCCCGTGCTCGACGTGGAGCACAAGCCTAAGCAGCAGACTGATGATGAGTTCAAGGCCTCTGTGCTGCAGTGGCTCGACATCGTAGAGAAGCATTACAGGGTGAAGCCCATCATCTACACCTATTATAAATTCAAGACACGCTACCTCAACGACTCCATCTTCGACCAGTACCCCTACTGGATAGCCCACTACTATGTGGACTCCGTAGAGTACAAGGGCCGCTGGAAGTTCTGGCAGCATACCGACGTGGGCAAACTGCCCGGCATCAAGGGTCATGTTGACTTCAACATCTACAACGGCTCGTACTACGACCTGCGGCAGATGACCATCAGCTCCATGGAGACCATCGGCGAGAAGGCGTACCAGTAGCCGATTAGTACGCATGGCGGATTAGTACGCAAAGACGCAAAGACGCTAAGTTTTACCTCATTCAAGTAACTCCATCATAGCCTTGTTCAGATCCCCTCTCGCTCGACCTCTGGTCGCTTCGCTCGCGAAGCGACCAGAGGTCGAGCGAGGGGTGGTCTGAACAACAGCACTTGAATTAGGAACTTATCACCACGCCCATATATTTTTTCCCCTTTTTATTTGCAGGTTTCAGGAAAAGTTTTTATCTTTGCCGCCGAATATCAACCTAAAGCAGCAAAAGACAATGATGAAAAGAAGTTTACTGTGGTTTTTTGGCGTGCTCGTAGCGTGTAGTTTTGCCATGACGGCATTGGCGGCTTGTGGCGATGAGGACGATGACGACCTGACCAACGGCGTGGGCGAGGCCAGTATAGTGGCCGTGCTGCCCAGTGCCATAGCGCCCTACGCTAACCTGGAAGTAACCTATTATAATTTGCAGGGCCAGGCCAAGACGTTCACCGTCAAGGCGGGTGAGACGTCAGACGACCTGACCGCCTACTCGAAGACGGCACTCCGCACGCTGGAGCTGCTCAGCGGCTTTACCATCGACGAGGGTAAGAGCATTGTCCGCACCGTGAAGTTCTCGGCACCTGCCGATACGAAGGTGACGTGCAAATACAAGGTGGTGCTTAACGGGACGAAGGTGACCACCTTCCCCAGCAAGGCGTTCTCGCCTTTTGCCGTGGCCACCGGTAAGCGGTCAAACGGTGAGGCGCTGCTCATTCAGGGTACCACCACCATCAGCCAGATGTCCATCTCGTCTGCCGAGGCTTTTGCCAAGTGGCTTGACCGTATCAAGGACAAGGAGCACGAGACGTATATCGTTGTGAACTGATTACTGCAGAACGATACAGGCCCAGTCGTGGTCTTCACGACAAGCGGTCAGGCTGAGTCCCAGCCTGGCCGCTTCTGCTGTCAGCAGGGGGGTGTCGGCGGTATAGAACCCGCTGAGCACCAGGCGTGCGCCGGGAGCCATCTTCGCCCTGAAGCGGGGCATGTCGGCAAGCAGGATGTTACGGTTGATATTGGCTACGACAAGGTCGAAGTGTCCGTCCACCTTATCTAATATAGTGGCATCGCCCAGCAGCGGTGTCAGTTCCACACCGTTGATGACGGCATTATGGCGGGCATTGTCAACACTCCACTCGTCGATATCGTAGGCCACACACTCGCGGGCACCTAGCTTTAGCGCACAGATGGCCAGGATGCCCGTGCCCGTGCCGCAGTCAAGCACCCGCGGCCTGCCTGCTGGGGCACAGCCCGCTATAAGGTCCATCAGCGTGGCACACACCATGCGTGTGGTCTCATGGGTACCGGTGCCGAAGGCCAGACGGGCATCAATCTCAATCGCTATGTCGGCAGGCACCGGGGGCAGATGGCGTCCGTCGTGGATAACGAGGCGCTCGCCGACGTTGATGGGCTGGAACCCCTCCTGCTCCCATTGCTCGTTCCAGTCGCGGTCTTCAGCCTCGCTGACGCTGTAGGTAATGCTGACGTCGGCGAGAGGGAACAGCGCCAGGGTGTCGTCCAGCGTGTTACGGTCGAAGAGCGGCTGCTGTATGTAGCCCGTCAGCCCGTCGGCAGTCTCCTCAAAGGTCTCAAAACCAGCCTCGCCGGCAAAGGCTGCCAGCAGGTCGCAGGCATCGCCCGTCAGTGGCGATAGAGTGAATTTCACTTCGTAATACTTCATACGTTTGTTAAATTTTGCCGCAAAATTACAAAAAATAGGGAAAAACCTATCATTGTTTAGGGTTTTTCCCTAATTTTGCAGAGAAATTTGTATTAATTTTGTAGCGTGAAATCATAAAACAAAGGAGAATATGACAATGAACAACAGATTTTTTGTTTCGCTCTTGCTGGGGGCACTTCCCCTGACGTTGTTGGCGCAGGATGATGACATGTACTTCGTCCCCACCAAGAAGAACGTGGAACGGGCAACGGCCGACTACGGCATGCCGAGTTCTACCTACTACTCGGGCAGCAACCGCAGCGTGGACGAATATAACCGCCGCAGCGCCGTGGGCAGCAGTTACTATCAGGTGGTGGCGAAAGATACCACAGGACGGGGCGACGTGATAGACTTCAGCGCTGAGCGCGGCGTCTACCCTGACTCCATGCAGACAGAGGACTTCACCCTGACGCGCCAGATGGCACGCTACGACGGCTATGAGCCTGACGCAGCCTACCGTGAGGGCTACCGTGACGGCCGTCGCGACTCGTGGCACTCGCCCTGGTTCTACTCGTCGTACTACCCCTGGTATGACTCCTGGTACGATCCCTGGTACTATCGTCCCTACGGCTGGTACTACTCCACCTGGTACGACCCCTGGTACTATGACTACTACTGGCACCGCCCCTATGGCTGGTACGGTGGCTGGTATGGTGGCTACTATCCACATTATCATGGTGGCGGCTGGATAGGCAGCGGCAAGAGCCGTCTGTATGCCCGCAACGGCAACACCGGCACCATCGACCGCAGCGGTCGCTCGCATGGCAGTTTCAACCGTAGTGGCAGTACCCGCTATAGCTCGACAAACAGCAGCCGGGCTTCCTATAACCGCAGCAATAGCGGCAACTTCAGCCGCAGCAGTTCGAGCGGTAACTTCAGCCGTAGCAGCAGCAGTTCGAGCGGCAACTTCAGCCGTAGCAGTAGCAGTTCCAGCGGCAACTTCAGCCGTAGCAGTAGCAGTTCCAGTGGCAGCTTCAGCCGCAGCAGCTCTGGCGGCGGTGGCTTCAGTGGCGGCGGTGGCGGCAGTTCTCGTGGCGGCGGTGGCTTCGGACGCGTTGGCAGATGAGCGCTTCGCTAATGAATAATGAATAATGAACAATGAATAATGATGATTATGAAAAAGATATTTTTTGCAGCAGCAATGGCTATGCTCTCGGCCTTGCCGACCATGGCCCAGGATACATACGAGGGAGCCAAACTGATGACCAGCGACCTTAACGGCACAGCACGCTACGTAGGCATGGGCGGCGCCATGGACGCACTCGGTGCCGACATCTCAACCATCAGCACCAACCCGGCAGGCATAGGACTCTTCCGCCACAGCAACCTTGCGGCCTCCATGAGCGTGGTGTCGCAGCAGGATGCCGTGAAGTTCGGCGAGGCGGGCAAGACTAATGTCAGCTTCGACCAGATAGGCTTCGTCTACTCCGGTCAGACGGGACCGCAGTCGTTTATCAACTTTGGCTTCAACTACCATAAGAGCCGTAACTTCAACCAGATATTGTCGGCGGCTAACAGCCTGAACGGTGCCTCGCTCAACAAGGTGGGTTTCAGCAAGTCGGAAAAGGACGATGTGCTCAAAGGCGGTTACAACCTGGACTTCAACAAGGATGGCGAACTCATGGGTTATGAGAACGCATCGGAGAACGCCCTGCGGGCCTATACCTTCAGTCAGGTGGACTATCTGTATATGAACGCCTTCACCTGGAATGGCAACTATGACAACCCCGAGCTGGGCGTCAACGATGCCAAGGACTTCCAGTTCGACCGCGGCCACAGAGGCTGGATAGCCGACTTCGACTTCAACCTCAGCGGCAACATCAACGACCGCGTCTACCTGGGACTCACCATCGGTCTGCATGACGTCAACTACAAGGCTTACAGCGAGTACGGCGAGAACATCGCCTACAGAACGCCGGGCATCAGCGGCACCACACTCTATACCGACGAGCGTACCATTGAGGGAACGGGCTACGACGTCAAGGCCGGCATCATCTTCCGTCCCATAGAGTTCTCGCCTTTCCGCGTGGGTCTCTCCATCTCTACGCCGACGTGGTATAACCTGAAGACCAACAACTATACCACGATACTCTATCAGACCAACGACCTGACCAGTCGCGGCAAGAACAGCGAGTCGTATGAGTTTAAGATGTACACCCCGTGGAAGTTCGGTCTCAGTCTGGGACATACCATCGGCACAGAGCTGGCACTGGGAGCCGGCTATGAATACGCCGACTACAGTTCGGCCGATATCCGCGTGAATGACGGCTACGACTACTACGGCGACCCCAACTCCTATAGCGACAAGGTGATGAACGACCATGTAGACCGCACCCTGAAGGGCACACATACACTGAAGCTGGGCGCCGAGCTGAAGCCCGAGCCTGCACTGGCCGTCCGTCTGGGCTACAACTACGTGTCGGCCATGTACGACGAGAAGGGCATGCGCGATGCCACCCTTAACAGCATCGGCGTGATGTACTCCTCTACTACCGACTACGTGAACTGGAAGGACACGCACCGCATCACCTGCGGCGTGGGCTACAAGTACGAAGGCTGGAACTTCGACCTGGCTTATCAGTACTCGAATACCAAGGGTGTGTTCAGTCCCTTCCAGCCTGGTCTGACTTACTCTCTCGACGGTGCTGTCCAGACTAACAACCCGCCAACCACCGACGTCAGCAACAAGCGCCACCAGATTATGGCCACCATCGGCTATACCTTCTGACGGAAATCATTCGTTTAAAAGCCACTTTCGAGTGGCTTTTTTTGTTGATATAGGCTTTGCAACCCGGTTGCAAACCCTTTGCCGTAACTTTGCACGCAGAAAACTTAAAAAGGAAAAGTTATGGCACACGAACATCATCATGAAAAGGAGTGCTGCTCGCACGTAGAGCATCATCACGAACATCATCACGAACATCATCATGAGCACAGTCTGCGGGAGCAGGCGGTACTGATAGCAGTAACGGTGGTGCTGCTGATAGGGGCGGCACTGGTGGAGCACCTGCTCGACCTGCCCCTGTGGCAGCTGCTGCTGGTTTATCTCATACCTTATTTCTTAATAGGCCACGACACGCTGAAGGAGGCGGCCGAGGGGGTGGCACACGGTCATGCCCTGGACGAGCACTTCCTCATGTCGGTGGCTACCATCGGCGCTCTCGCCATCGGCTTCCTGCCAGGAGCCGAGCCGCAGTTTGCCGAGGCGGTCTTTGTCATGCTCTTCTTCCGAATAGGTGAACTGTTCGAGGGCTATGCCGAGGGACAGAGCCGCCGCAGCATTGCCCACCTGATGGACATCAGGCCGGACGTGGCTTGTGTGGAGAGGCGAGGAACGAGGAGCGAGGAAGGAGGAACGAGGAACGAGGAAGGAGGAGAGAGGGTTGTCAGCCCTGACGAGGTGCTGGTGGGCGAGGTCATCGTCGTCCGTCCCGGCGAGCGGGTGCCGTTGGACGGCGTGGTCATCGAGGGCTGCTCGTCGCTGAACACGATGGCGCTGACGGGCGAGTCGGTGCCCCGTGAGGTGACGGTGGGCGACGAGGTGGTCTCCGGCTGTATCAACCTGTCGGGGCTGCTCCGTGTGCGCACCACGAAACTGTTCAGCGAGAGTACGGTCTCGAAGATTATCGAGCTGGTGGAGCATGCCGCCGAGCATAAGTCGCAGAGTGAGACGTTCATCACCCGCTTTGCCCGTGTCTATACGCCCGTCGTAGTGGTTGCAGCCATGGCTCTGGCCGTGGTGCCGACGGTGGTCATAGCGCTGACGTCGCAGGCACCGCTGCTGACGGTCTTCCCCACCTGGCTCTACCGCGCCCTGATGTTCCTGGTGGTGAGTTGCCCCTGCGCCCTGGTTATCAGTGTGCCGCTGACCTTCTTCGGCGGCATTGGCGGTGCCTCGCGCCGGGGCATACTGGTAAAGGGTGCCAACTATATGGATGTGCTGGCCAAGATAGGAACGGTGGTGTTTGACAAGACGGGCACGCTGACCTGCGGACAGTTTGCCGTAGAGGCCGTGCATCCCGACGAGTGTGACGAGCACCAGCTGTTGCATCTGGCCGCCCACGTGGAGCACTTCACCACACACCCGATAGGTGCAGCCCTGCGTGATGCCTTTCCCGACGAGGCCACCGACGGCTGTCAGGTGACCGATGTGGAAGAGGTGGCAGGACAGGGCATCCGCGCCAACGTCGGCGGCAGGACGGTCTGTGTGGGCAATACCCGCATGATGGACGCTGTGGGGGCTCGCTGGCACCACTGCGACGGCGACGTGGGCACCATCATCCATGTGGCTATCGACGGCAGCTATGCCGGCCACATCGTCATCAACGACCTTCTGAAGAGTGACAGCGTTGAGGCCGTGCAGCGTCTGAAGGCGCTGGGGGTAAGGCAGACGGTGATGCTCACCGGCGACCGCCGTGAGGTGGCTGCCCGTGTGGCTGAGACGCTACAGCTGACGGCCTATCATGCCGAGCTGCTGCCTACTGATAAAGTGAAAGAAGTGGAACGCCTGCTGAACAGCCGGCAGCCGTCGGGCGACGGCTTCCTGGCCTTTGTGGGCGACGGCATCAACGATGCTCCTGTGCTGGCACGCGCCGATGTAGGTATAGCTATGGGTGGACTGGGCAGCGACGCTGCCATAGAGGCAGCTGACGTGGTGCTCATGGATGACCAGCCGTCGAAGGTGGCCGATGCCATTGAGATAGCCCGCCGCACCATCGGCATTGCCCGTCAGAACGTGTGGGGTGCCATCGGCGTGAAGGTGGCTGTGCTGGTGCTGGCCGCCGTGGGCATAGCCACGCTGTGGCTGGCTGTCTTTGCCGATGTGGGCGTGACGGTGCTGGCGGTGCTCAATGCTATGCGCTCGCTGCGTCCTCCTCGTCGTCATCATACTGATTCTTCCGGTTTGGGAAGATGCGGTGATGCAGGAAGTTCATCAGTTCCAGACAAACAATAACCATGATCGTGGCGGCGGTGGCTACGGCATACATGCCGGCACCCGCCGCCATGCCTATGGCTGCTGCCACCCAGAGACCGGCGGCTGTGGTCAGACCGCGCACGGCATGCTTCTGGAAGATGATGCAGCCGGCACCTATGAAGCCGATGCCGCTGACCACCTGTGCCGCTATGCGCGACACGTCGTGGCGCGTGGCCTCGTTGAGCACGACATCGCTGAAGCCATGTGCCGATAAAACCATAAACAGACCGCTGCCCAGGCCAACCAGGAAATGGGTGCGGAAACCGGCTTCCTTAGCCCGGTATTCACGCTCAAGGCCGATGGCTCCGCCCAGCAGGCCGGCAATGAAAATACGTAGGATGAATTCTGTGGTCATGAGTAATAATATGTAATTTTGCGGCAAAGGTACGAAATAATTGTGAATTGTTGATGGTAAATGGTGAGATTTTTGTAACTTTGCACTCACTATGATAGAAGTAAAGGTAAAAGACGCTGCCTTGCAGCAGGCGGCAGGCGAGGGAATGGACGCCTTTCTGAAGGTGTTCGTTGATGCCATCCGTGCAGCCATCGGCGGCGAGCTGAGGGCAGAGACGATGGCTCAGCTGAACAGCGACCAGGTGACACTGCTGGCCTGGGACACCCTGCATGAAGAGGTGATGGACGGCGGTTTCGTACAGCTGATACACAACGGCTACGGCCCGTTCATCTTCAAGAATCCCTTTGCCAAGGCTGTCAAGCTATGGGGGCTTCGCGACCTGTCGAAACTCGTTTATGATGCCCATACCCTCTGGTTGAAATACCGCGACCGCATAGAGCGCGAACTGACCGAGGACGAGTTCATGGCCCTGTTTGAGCAGTTGCCGGAGTTTGACGACCTGGACGACCAGTTTGTGGAGAGCGAGGAGGAGTGGACGTCGATGATAGCCCATTACGTAGATGAGCACTTAGACCGCTTCGCGGGAATTGAAAATTGAGAATTGAGAATTGAGAATTGTCAATTGTGAATTGTGAATTGTCAATTGTGAATTGTGAATTGTCAATTGTGAATTGTGAATTGAAAATCGTAAATCGTAAATAAAAAAGGGGTGAACAAGCAAGAAGAAGAGATCAGGAAGAAAAGTCCTGTCAGCATACGAAACAGGAAGGCCTCGTTTGAGTACTTCTTTATAGAGACGCTGACCGCCGGCATTGTGCTGACGGGCACGGAGATCAAGTCCATCAGAGCCGGCAAGGCCAGTCTGGTGGATGCCTATTGTCTGATTATCAACGGCGAGATGTGGGTGCGCGGCATGTCGGTGTCGCCCTATTTCTACGGGTCGTACAATAACCATGAGCAGAAGCGTGACCGCAAGTTGCTGCTGACGCGGCGTGAGATCAACCGCCTGCAGAGTGCCACCAAGCAGACGGGCTACACCATCGTGCCTCTGCTGGTGTTTCTCGACGAGAAGGGCCGTGCCAAGATGGACATAGCCCTGTGTAAGGGTAAGAAGGCGTTTGACAAGCGTCAGACGCTGAAGGAGAAGGAAGACCGGCGCGAGATGGACCGTGCCATGAAGGTGTATAAATGAAGAGACTGGAAGACATTATCACCGAGCGCATCCTGATTCTGGACGGTGCCATGGGCACGATGATCCAGAGCTACGGACTCCAGGAGGATGACTTCTGGCGCGACGACCTGCGCTCGGACAGCCCATTGAAGCAGGTGCTGATGAAGGGCAACAACGACGTGCTCTGTCTGACGCGTCCCGACGTGGTGAGCGACATTCACAGACGCTACCTGGAGGCCGGGGCCGACATCATTGAGACCAACACCTTCAGCGCGCAGCGCATTAGTCAGGCCGACTACCACATTGAGTCCTTTGCACGCGCTATGGCCCTGGAGGGCGCACGGCTGGCACGAAAGGCTGCCGATGCCTACAGCACGCCAGAGAAGCCACGCTTCGTGGCAGGCAGCGTAGGACCGACCAACAAAACCTGTTCCATGTCGCCCGACGTGAGCAATCCGGCACGCCGGGACCTGACCTACAGCCAGCTGTTCGATGCTTATGCGGAACAGATGGATGCCCTCGTAGAGGGTGGGGTTGATGCCCTGCTGATAGAGACCATCTTCGACTCGCTGAACTCCAAGTGTGCCATCGATGCCGCCATGACTGTCATGCAACGGCGAGGCGTCAGCCTGCCCATCATGCTGAGCGTCACCATCAGCGACCTCGCTGGGCGCACGCTGAGCGGACAGACGCTGGAGGCCTATCTAGCCAGCGTGTCGACATACCCCATCTTCTCCATCGGACTGAACTGCTCCTTCGGTGCCAGGCAGATGAAGCCGTTCCTCAGGGAGCTGGCCCGCCGGGCACCTTATTATATATCATGCTACCCCAATGCCGGACTGCCCAACTCCATGGGACTCTATGACGAGACGGCAGAGAGTATGGCACCGCAGATGGGCGAACTTGTCGACGAGGGACTGGTTAACATCATTGGTGGCTGCTGCGGCACTACCGATGAGTTTATCCGTCGTTATCAGCCGCTGGTGCGGGATGTCGAGGTACGGGATGTCGAGGTACGAGGTACGAGGTGCGAGGTGCGAGAATACCAAGGGGGGTGGAAGCAGCCCCACGTTCCTGTTGAGAAGCCCCAAGCCATGTGGCTGTCGGGACTGGAGTTGCTGGAGATAGGTAATCATAATTCTCCATTCTCAACTCTCAAATCTCAATTCACCAACGTCGGTGAGCGCTGCAACGTGGCTGGCTCCAGGAAGTTCCTGCGCCTGATCAAGGAGAAGAGCTACGACGAGGCTGTCAGCATAGCCCGCAAACAGGTGCAGGACGGTGCACTGGTCATCGATGTCAACATGGACGACGGTCTGCTCGATGCCCGTCAGGAGATGGTGACCTTCCTCAATATGATAGCTGCCGAGCCCGACATAGCCCGTGTGCCGGTGATGATCGACTCGTCGAAATGGGACGTCATCACCGCCGGTCTGGAGTGTGTGCAGGGCAAGAGCATCGTCAACAGCATCTCGCTGAAGGAGGGCGAAGAGGTGTTCCTGCAGCATGCCCGCGACTGCCAGCGCTATGGTGCCGCCGTCGTGGTGATGTGCTTCGACGAACAGGGACAGGCCACCAGCTACGAGCGCCGTATAGAGATAGCGGAGCGTGCATACAGGCTTCTTACTCAGAAGGTTGGCATGAATCCGTTCGACATTATCTTCGACCCCAACGTACTGTCGATAGCAACGGGTATGGAGGAGCATAACGCCTATGCGCTGGACTTCATACGTGCCACCGGCTGGATTCGGCAGCATCTGCCAGGAGCCCACGTGAGCGGCGGTGTCAGCAACCTGTCGTTCTCGTTCCGCGGCAACAACTACATACGTGAGGCCATGCACGCCGTATTCCTCTACCATGCCATTCAGCAGGGTATGGACTTCGGCATTGTCAACCCCGCCACCAAGGTCACTTATAGCGACATACCCCAGGACCAGTTGGACATCATAGAAGATGCCGTGCTGAACCGTACAGCAGATGCTGCCGAGCGGCTGACAGAGCTGGCAGGCCGACTGGCTGCCGAACAACCGGCCGCAGCGACTGCTGAGAGACCGGCGGCGGGAAGTGAGCCCGATGCTGCCCTCAGCGTTGACGAGCGCCTGGCCAATGCCCTCATCCGTGGTGTCGGCGACCATCTGCAAGCCGACCTGCAGGAAGCCCTGCAAACCTACCCCCGCGCCGTCGATATCATCGAGGGGCCGCTGATGACGGGTATGAACCGCGTAGGACAGCTCTTCGGCGAGGGAAAGATGTTTCTGCCGCAGGTGGTGAAGACCGCCCGCACCATGAAGCAGGCCGTAGCCATCCTGCAGCCTTACATAGAGGCCGGTAAGCAGGGGCAGCCGTCGTCGGCAGGCAAGGTGCTGCTGGCCACCGTCAAGGGCGACGTCCACGACATTGGCAAGAACATCGTCAGCGTGGTGATGGCCTGCAACGGCTATGAGGTGATAGACATGGGCGTCATGGTGCCTGCCGAACAGATTGCACGGAAGGCCAAGGAGGAACAGGTTGACATGGTGGGCCTGTCGGGACTCATCACGCCCAGTCTTGAGGAGATGGTCAACGTGGCCGTGGAGCTGGAGCGTGCCGGACTCCACATACCCATCATGATTGGCGGTGCCACCACCAGCGAGCTGCATGTGGCGCTCAAGATAGCCCCCGTCTACGGCGGTCCGGTGGTGTGGATGAAAGACGCCTCTCAGAATGCGCTGGTGGCTGCCCGTCTGATGAACGACGAGCCGACTGTGGAGCGTGAGCTGTCGGCACGTTATGAGCACCTGCGTGAGGATTACCGGCAGGCGGAGCAACAACTCGTCTCGCTGAGTGAGGCCCGTAAGAAGAAACCCAGTTTTTTTTGATAGAATCATAAACAGATATAAAGATGAAAAAGATACTCTTGATGATGTTGATGGCACTCGTGTCCATCAGTGTGCAGGCCCAGCCAAAGCGTGAGATGCGCGGGGCCTGGATTCAGTGTGTGAACGGACAATTCCTGGGTATGGGAACCCAGAAGATGCAACAGACCCTCAGCTACCAGTTGGACGAACTGCAGGAGGACGGTGTGAACACCATCATCTTCCAGGTGCGTCCGGAGTGTGATGCCCTCTATGAGAGCAGCATCGAGCCGTGGAGCCGCTTCCTGACAGGACGGCAGGGACAGGCACCGTCGCCCTACTGGGACCCGCTGCAGTGGATGATTGAGCAGTGTCATCGCCGCGGCATGGAGCTGCACGCATGGATAAACCCTTACCGGGCACGTACCAAAAGCACCAAGGCCTTGGCACCCGGACATATCATGATGCGCAAGCCGGAGAACTGCTTTGAGTATGACGGACTGACCATCCTCAACCCCGGCATCCCCGAGAACCGCGACTACATCTGCGAGGTGGCCCGCGACATCGTGACCCGCTACGATGTGGACGGCATTCACATGGACGACTACTTCTACCCCTATCCCGCCGCCGGACAGGTCATCCCCGACCATCTGGAGTTCCAGTACCTGAACGATGGTATCCGTGACCTGGGCGACTGGCGCCGCCACAATGTCAACCTCTTCATTGAGCAGTTCTATAAGACCGTACACAAGGCTAAGCCCTGGGTGAAGGTGGGTATCTCGCCCTTTGGCATCTATCGCAACAAACGTTCCGACAAGCACGGCAGCGCCACCAACGGGCTGCAGAACTACGACGACCTCTATGCCGACGTGCTGCTGTGGATTAACAAGGGCTGGCTCGACTATTGTGTACCGCAGATATACTGGGAGATAGGTAACAAGGCTGCCGACTATGAGACGCTGATACGCTGGTGGGACGAGTATGCCGGCAAGCGCCCCTTGATTATCGGCGAGGATGTGGAACGCACGGTGAAGGCTGCCGACCCCCATAACCGGTCACAGCACCAGATGCCCGCGAAGTTTACGCTACACAACCAGATGATGAATGTCAAGGGTACGGTGCTGTGGTATGCCAAGGCTGCTGTCGACAACGTGGGCAATTATGGCACGATGCTGCGTACTAAGTATTGGCGTACGCCGGCCCTGCAGCCCGACATGAGCTTCATCGACAAGAAGGCTCCCGGCAAGGTGCGCAGGCTCAAGACCGTATGGACTAATAACGGCGGCCTTATGTTAGTGTGGAACGAGCCCAAGAGCAAGTCATGGCGCGATACCCCCATCAAGTATATTGTCTACCGCTTTGCTCCGGGCGAGAAAATCAATACCGAGGATGTGAGCAAGATTGTGGACATCACTCCCTACACCTTCTACATGCTGCCCGGCAAGCGCGACGGCCAGAAGTACACCTATGTTGTGACATCCATTAACCGGTTGCACAACGAGTCAAGCCAACGTAAACTGAAGATACGGCTGTAAATGAAACTGAGATTTACCATACACTACGGAACGCAGTGGGGCGAGACGGTGCATGTCGTCATCAGATACCGCAGCAACGACGGCACTGAACGGCTCACGAACCAGCCCATGCTGACACAGGACGGACAGAGCTGGACACTGGAGACGGCGGCCATCGAGAGCCGTCACCACCGGCTTGATGTCATCACTTATCACTACCAGGTGGAGGATGCCGACGGCAGGGTGCTCCGCCGGGAGTGGTCGCAGGTGCCGCGCACCTATTATTTCGATGCCTCCAAGAGTTATGTGTTCTGCGACCAGTGGCGCGACCTGCCGCTGTGTGCCCATCTCTATTCCAATGCCTACCTGACGACGCAGCATGCAGCCCACGGCGAGCAGGTGGAGCCACGGCGTGTGCCCCTCTATCGCAAGACGGCCGTTTTCCGTGTGTCGGCACCCCAGCTGCAGACGGGCCAGTCGCTGGCGCTGCTGGGTAGTCACCCCATGATAGGCGGCTGGAGTCCCGTGCGCTATCTGCGTATGGAGTATATCGGCCAGGCCGACTGGCTGCTCTCCGTCAACCTGGATGCCGTAGGGCTGCCTCTGGAGTATAAATATGTGGTGGTCGACGACAAGACGCACGAACTGCTGACATGGGAGGAGGGCGACAACCGTGTGCTGAACGACGAGCTGACCGACGGTGAGGTGCGCGTCTGTCACGGCGGACTGCTGCGACTGAAGGAGAAAACGTGGCGGGCCGCCGGCGTGGTCGTTCCCGTCTTTGCCCTTCGCAGCGAGCACTCCTGGGGCGTGGGCGACTTCGGCGACCTGCGCCGCATGGTAGACTGGGCTGTGGCTACGGGCATGAAGGTTATACAACTGCTGCCCGTCAACGACACGACGACCGACGGCCGCTGGCACGACTCCTATCCCTATAACATCACGTCGTGCTTTGCCCTGCACCCCCACTATCTGGACCTGGAACAGCTGGGCGAGCTGAAGTCTAGGCAGAAGATGACGGCCTACCGCCGTCAGCAGCGCGAACTGAATGCGCTGGCTTACAGCGACTATGAAGCCGTAGAGCGCGTCAAGAGCGACTATGTCAGCGATGTCTTTGCCGAACGTGGCGAGCAAGTGCTGTCGTCGAAGGAGTTCAAGGCGTGGTTTGACGAAAACAAAGCGTGGCTTGAGCCGTATGCCTTATGGCGTAGCAAGAGACATGATGCCCGTCTGGTCTATTATGTGCAATACCAGCTTCACCTTCAGTTGAAGGCAGCAGCCGATTATGCACGTTCCTGTGGTGTGGTGCTGAAAGGCGATGTGCCCATCGGCGTCAACCGTGACAGCGTGGAGACACTCTCTCATCCCGACCTGTTCAATATGGACAGCCAGGCAGGTGCGCCACCCGATGCCTTCTCGCCGCAGGGCCAGAACTGGGGCTTCCCCACCTACCGCTGGGGCGACGCTCTGGAGAAGTGGCTGCAGCAGCGCTATCGCTGGATGGAGCAGTACTTCGACGCCATCCGCATAGACCATGTGCTGGCCTTCTTCCGTATCTGGGAGATTCCCGCCGATGCCGTCAGCGGACTGCTGGGACATTTCTCGCCCGCGCTGCCCCTGACCGTTGGCGAGATTGAATACTTCGGCCTGTCGTTCCGGCGCGACCTCTTCACGAAACCCTTTGTCAACGACCGCGTGCTGGAGCGCCTCTTCGGCATGCATGCCCAGTACGTGCGCGACACGTTCCTGACAGCCCGTGCCTATGGCCTGTACGACCTGAAGGCTGACTACGACACGCAGCGTAAGGTGATGGCCCATTTCCAGGGACGGGGCGACGAGAACAGCCTCTGGATCCGCGACGGACTGCTGCGCCTGCTGGCCGACGTGCTCTTCGTGGAAGACCCCCGCCAGCCTGAGATGTACCACCCCCGTATCCTGGCCTACCAGGAGCCTGTCTATGAGGCTCTGAGCGGTGAGGAGAAGGATGCCTACATGCGGCTCTACAACAACTTCTTCTACCAGCGCCACTCCATGTTCTGGGGCGGTACGGCCATGCACCGGCTCACCGACACCCTCAGCACCACCCGCATGCTGGTCTGTGCCGAGGACCTGGGCATGCTGCCCGACTGTGTCAGTCCGGTACTCGACACGCTGCGCATCCTGACGCTCGAGATACAGACCATGCCTAAGCAGACGGGCTATGAGTTTAACCATCTGGACGGCAATCCCTACCGCTCGGTGGCCACCTTTGCCACACACGACATGGCACCGCTCAGACTGTGGTGGGAGGAGAGTCCTGAGCGTACGCAGCGTTACTATGTCACGATGCTGCAGAAAGAAGGGCGTGCCCCCGAACACCTGCCTGCCCATCTGGCTGAGGAAATCATTGCGCGCCATCTCTACTGTCCCTCCATGCTCTGCCTGCTTTCGTTGCAGGACTGGCTGGCTATGGACGGTGAACTGCGACGTAAGACGGTACGCGAGGAGCGCATCAACGTGCCCAGCGATGCCTACAACCGCTGGCAGTACCGCATGCACCTGACCATTGAGGAACTGCTGAAGGCCGACAAGTTTAATCAGAAACTGCTCACGATGGTGACACGCAGCAAGCGATGACATATTCTGCCTATATCTTCGACCTTGACGGCACGCTGCTCGACACGCTGGCCGACCTGGCCTCATCTGTCAACTATGCCCTGCGTAGCTATGGCCTGCCTCAGCATAGCGTCGACGAGGTGCGCATGATGGTGGGCAACGGCGTGCGCCTGCTCATGGAGCGGGCGGTACCCGGAGGTGCTGCCCATCCGCTGTTCGATGCGGTCTTTGCCACGTTCCGGCAGCATTATATGGAGCACTCGCTCGACACCACGCGCCCGTATGACGGCATCCTTGACGTCTTGCACCAGCTGCGGCGGCGCGGCTGCCGTACGGCGGTGGTCAGCAATAAGTTTGATGCGGCCACCAAGTCTCTCTGCCGCCATTTCTTTGCCGACTCTGTCGAGGTGGCCATTGGTGAGCACGAGGCCGCCGGCATCCGCAAGAAACCGGCCCCCGACACCGTGAACGAAGCCCTGCGGCAGTTAGGTGTCAGCCGCGAGGAGGCTGTCTACGTCGGCGACAGCGACGTAGATGTGGCAACGGCAAAAAACAGCGGAATCCCCTGCATCAGCGTGCTGTGGGGATTCCGCGATAAGGATTTTCTGCTGGCGCACGGTGCCACGACCTTTGTCAGGCATCCTGCTGAACTGCTTGCAGACGTGCAATATACTTGCCGATAATATCGAATTCAAGGTTGACGACCGACCCCACGCGGATGTCGCAGAAGTTGGTGTGCTCGAAGGTGTAGGGGATGATGGCCACCTGGAATGAGTCGCGGGTGGGGTTACAGACCGTCAGCGACACCCCGTTGACGGTCACAGAGCCTTTGTCAACCGTAAAATAGCCGTGGCGTGCCTTCTCGGCATCGAAGTCGTAACAGAAGGTGAAGTAGGTTGAGCCGTCGGCATCGGCCATTGCCGTGCAGCGTGCCGTCTGGTCTACGTGCCCCTGTACGATGTGGCCGTCTAACCGTCCGTTCATCAGCATCGAGCGCTCTACGTTTACCTTGTCGCCCACCTGCAGCAGTCCTAAGTTCGAACGGTCCAGTGTCTCTTTCATGGCCGTCACCACATAGTTGCTGCCCTCTATCTTGACAACAGTCAGGCAGACGCCGTTATGGGCCACACTCTGGTCAATCTTCAGCTCGCCGGTAAACGAGCAGGTCAGCGTGAAGTCGATATTCTCGCGGTCACGCCTGATGTCTACTACCGTAGCAAATTCCTCAATAATTCCAGAAAACATAATTCAATTTGCGATTTATTTAAAACGACAACTTATACAACTTGGACCGCTCGGCGACGTAAGGAGTCGCTTGCCAGAGCAAGAACTTTTATTTCGTCCCTTTTGCGTTCACTAAAAATGTTGTCATAGTTGTCTTAGTTGTCGTTTATTATAAAAAAGGGTCGTACCGATGATTTGGTGAAAACTCCTGTTTCACACGATATGGGTGCTCTCCGTCGTTGTAATCCACCGGCTCTTTTGAAGCTCCCCTATACAGGGTAATAACATGGCCCGCCATTGACAAGAGAAGTCAGCCCGAGGTTTTTGTTTATTGTAGAGTATCCCGATCTATCAGGTACGACCCCTATATTATTTACGATTTACGATTTTCGATTTACGTCCTTCGTGTTTCGTATTTCGTGTTTCGTATTTTCGTTTATTCAAACTCTCATTAAGTAGTTCTTGAAGTCGGCAAAGTCCTTCGTCATGGGCACGCTCTGCTTCTCGCCCTCCATGAAGGCTTTCAGGCGGGCGGGAATCTCCACGTTGATGCCCAGGATGTCGTCCACCTTCTCCTTGAACTTGGCCGGGTGGGCCGTCTCGCAGAACACGCCTACCTCGCCCGTCTGCAGTCCGTCGGCCAGAGCCTGATAGCCGCAGGCTCCGTGGGGGTCCAGGATATAGCCCGTCTGGCTGTAGCACTGGCGCATGGTCTGGCGTATCTCGTCGTCCGTATAGGTGGCTCCGCTGATGAGGCTGCTGATGCGCTCGTGGCTCTTGCCGTAGAGATCGTAGATACGTGCGAAGTTCGACGGGTCGCCCACGTCCATGGCATTGGCCAGCGTCTGCACGCTGGGCTTCGGCTCATACTTGCCCGTCTGCAGGTATTTGTAGAAGATGTCGTTGGCGTTGTTGGCAGCAATGAAGCGCTTCACCGGCAGTCCCATCTCGTGGCCGAAGAGGGCGGCGCAGATGTTGCCGAAGTTGCCAGAGGGAACGCACATCACCAGGTTGTCGGCCTTGCCGAGGGCCTTCATGCGTGCGTAGGCATTGAAATAGTAGAACGCCTGGGGCAGGAAGCGGGCCACGTTGATAGAGTTGGCCGACGTGAGCTTCATGTGCTGGTTCAGCTCGTCGTCCATGAAGGCCGACTTCACCAGCGCCTGACAGTCGTCGAACACGCCGTCCACCTCGATGGCGGTGATATTCTTGCCCAGCGTCGTGAACTGGCATTCCTGGATGGGGCTCACCTTGCCCTTGGGGTAGAGCACATAGACGTGGATGCCGTCGACGCCCAGGAAGCCGTTGGCAACGGCAGAACCCGTGTCGCCACTGGTTGCCACCAGCACGTTCACCTGCTCCTGGGTTCCCTCCTGACGGATGAAGTACTGCAGCAGACGGGCCATGAAGCGGGCGCCTACGTCTTTGAAGGCCAGTGTGGGGCCGTGGAACAGCTCCAGGGTGTAGATGCTGTCTGTTACCTTCTGCACGGGGCAGTCGAACGACAGCGTGTCGAAAACGATGTCCTGCAGGGCATCCTGGTCAACATCCTCGCCAAAGAAGGCACTGGCCACGTTGTAGGCAATGTCCTGGAACTTCATGTCCTGAATGTTGTCGAAGAAAACCTTCGGCAGCTTCTTGATTTCCTGCGGCATATAGAGTCCGCGGTCTTCAGCCAGTCCTTTCACCACGGCCTTTTCGAGCGTGGCTATTGGGGCTTTTCCATTCGTGCTGTAGTATTTCATAGGTTATTCTATTTTCATTAGTTCTTCCATAAATTCATTGAGTTTCAGCAGACCATAGCCGCCCGATACGCACGACACCTCGTCGTACTGCTGTACACCGTCGGGCTCTATGCCGCGGTGCCATATCAGGAAGGGCACGGGCTGACCTACGTGTATGCGCATCTCGACAGGCGTCAGATGGTCGGGAAGGACAGCGATGCAGACAGGCTCACCCCATGTGCTCACCTCATTATAGATGGGGGCGATGAGCCGCTGGTCTAAGTTCTCAATGGTCTTCAGTTTCAGTTCCAGGTCGCCGTCGTGGCCGGCCTCGTCGCTGGCTTCCACATGCACGAATACAAAGTCCTGCTGGCGCAGGGCATCGATGGCGGCCTGAGCCTTTCCCTCGTAGTTGGTGTCGGCCAGTCCGGTGGCTCCGGGCACCTTCACAATCGTCAGACCGGCATATTTGCCAATACCTTGTATCAGGTCTACGGCCGAGATAACGCTTCCGCTCTTGATTTGCGGATACTGCTGCATCAGCGTCTCCATAGACGGACGGTAACCGCCGCTCCAGGGCCAGATGCTGTTGGCCTGACGCTCGCCTTTCTTGGCTTTCTCTATGTTATAGGGATGTGCGGCCAGCAGTTCCTGCGACTTCAGTATCAGCTCGTTGATGAGGTCGGCAGTCTGTTGGGGGGTGAGATGGGAATTGTCTTTGTTGGAATCGCAGGCCATTGTTGCCTTGGGCTTCACCAGTATCGGTCGCCACTCCTCGTTAGGATGATCATGGGGTGGGGCACAGACGATGTGTTTTGAGCCGCCCTTGATGACGAGCAGGTGGCGGTACTGTATGCCGGTGATGAACTTCGCCCGTTCGCAGCCCTCGCGCTCGTTGATGGGCTTGGCCAGTTTCTCGTTGAGATAGTCTATCAGCACACGGGCATCGTCGGTCTGTAGGTTGCCACCGTTGTGGGTGATGATTTTCCCGTTCTCAAGGGTAATGATGTTGCAGCGGATGGCAAAGTCGTCGGACTGCATGTCATAGCCTATGCTGGCAGCCTCCAGCGGGCCGCGGCCTTCATAGACCTTGTTCAGGTCGTAACCCAGGATGGCGGTATTGGCCACCTCGCTGCCGGGAGGAAACCCCTCGGGCACGGTCACCAGCCGTCCGCAGCGTCCTTTGCGGGCCAGCAGGTCCATCATGGGCTTGTGGGCATATTGCAGCAGCGTCTTACCCCCCAGTCGTTCAACGGGCAGGTCGGCCATACCGTCGCCTAATATAATGATGTGCTTCATATATTAGCAATGCTCATAATGTTGGCAAAGACACCTGCGGCTGTGACGGCAGCACCGGCGCCGTAGCCCTGAATCAGCATGGGGTACTCCTTATAGCGCTCTGTGGTGAGCAGCACAATGTTGTTAGAACCCTCAAGTCCGTAGAACGGATGGCCGTAGGGCACCTCCTTCAGGGCGACGCTGGTCTTGAACGAGCCTTGATTGTCGGCGTCGGCCTCCATCGTTGCCACGAAGCGCCAGCGCTTGTTCTCGGCCTCAAGCACCTTGCGGCGAGCCTCGAAGTCGGCATCCAGCTCCGGCAGACGGCGCCAGAAGTCGTCGAGCGAGCCCTCGAACATGTCGTTAGGCACGAAGAGGTGCTTTTCAACGTCGTCCTGTTCTACCTTGTAGCCGGCCTCGCGGGTGAGGATAACCAGTTTGCGTATAACGTCGGTACCGCTGAGGTCGATACGCGGGTCGGGCTCAGAGTAACGCTGTTCCTTGGCACGGCGCACCGTCTCAGAGAAGGGTACATCGGCAGCAATCTCGTTGAAGATAAAGTTGAGCGTTCCTGACAGGATAGCCTCAATTTTCAGAATCTTATCGCCAGAGTTGCACAGGTCGTTGATGGTGCCGATGATGGGCAGTCCGGCACCTACGTTGGTCTCGTAGCGGAACCACACGCCGCGGTCGCGGGCCGTCTGCTTCAGTTTCAGATAACTGTCGTAGTCGCTGGAGGCGGCAATCTTGTTGGCGGCCACCACGCTGATGTTATGCTCCAGGAACGTCTGGTAGAGCATGGCAATCTGGCGGCTGGCCGTACAGTCTACGAAGACGCTGTTGAAGATATTCATCTTCACAATCTCGTCGCGCATGTGTTCCGTGTTGGCAGGATAGCCGGCACGCAGAATCTTCTCGTAGTTGTCGAGGTCGATGCCGTCGCGGTCGAGGACGAAGTTGTCGACGTCGGAGATGCCCACGACGTTCAGCTTCAGACGCCGTGACTGCATGAGGAACTGCTGCTGGGTGCGAATCTGTTCGAGCAGCATGCCACCCACGGTGCCGATGCCGCAGATAAAGATGTTGAGCACCTTGTATTCTGACAGGAAGAACGAGTCGTGGAGCACGTTGAGCGACTTACGCAGGAAGCGGCCGTCGACGACGAACGAGATGTTGGTCTCTGAGGCACCCTGGGCACAGGCGATGACTGAGATGCCCGAGCGTCCCAGCGTGCCGAAGAGCTTGCCGGCGATGCCGGGTGTCTGCTTCATGTTTTCACCCACAATGGCAATCGTGGCCAGTCCGCTCTCTACCAGCATGGGATACATGGCTCCCGTCTCAATCTCCTTCTGGAACTCTGCGTTCAGCACCTCGGCTGCTGCCTCAGCATCCTCGTCGCGTACGCCTATTGAGGTGGAGTTCTCTGACGATGCCTGACTGACCATGAACACGGAGATGCCCTTGTTGGCCAGCGTGGTGAAGATGCGGCGGTTGACGCCGATGACACCTACCATCGACAGGCCTGTCACCGTAATCAGCGACGTGCCCTTGATGCTCGATATGCCTTTAATTGGCTTCAGGTCATCTTCAATCTGGTCTTTGATAAGAGTTCCCGGATGTTCGGGGTTGAAGGTGTTCTTTACTTTAATAGGTATGTTCTTGATGCAGACGGGATAGATGGTGGGGGGATAGATAACCTTGGCACCGAAGTTACACAATTCCATCGCCTCTACATACGACAGCTCGTTGATGGTGTAGGCCGTCTTGATAACCTTCGGGTCGGCCGTCATGAATCCGTCAACGTCGGTCCATATTTCCAGAATCTCTGCATCGAGGGCAGCGGCAATGATGGCTGCCGTGTAGTCAGAGCCGCCGCGTCCCAGGTTCGTCGTCTCATGGCTGTCGCGGTCGCGGGCAATGAAGCCTGGTACTACAAGAACCGTCTTGTTGGCGGACGTGTTTCCGCCACACACGCGGCTGAAGGCTTCCTTCACCAGGCTGTTGGTGAGTTCCGTGTCGAGCACATGCTTTCCTTCCTTATTCTCGGTGCGGATAAAGTCGCGGGCGTTCATGCGTATACCATTCTTAAACATGGCCGTTACGATGTGCGACGACAGGCGTTCGCCATAGCTGATAATGGCGTCCTGGGTCTTCTCGCTCAGGTCGTGAATCAGATACACACCATAGTAGATGCTCCTCAGCTGGTCGAAGAGCTGGTCAACGTTGTTGAATAAGTCTACGCGTCGTCTGTCGTCCTGGATGATGGCATCAATCATCTGGTGGTGGCGCGTCACCATGGCCTCGAACTCCTCGCGGTAATGGCTGTCGCCGTTCTTTGCCATCTGCGATGTGGCAATCAGCTTGTCGGTGATGCCATTCAGGGCGCTAACTACAACTATGACAGGCCCCCGTCCGGCTTCTGCCTCTACAATCTCTTTCAAGCTTAAAATGCTCTTCACGGAACCTACGGACGTTCCGCCAAATTTCATTACTTTCATATTCCTATGCAATTTTTCTTGCCGCCGGTGCCCCATCTACAAGCGGGGTTAGCTCCAACGGCGGTGCAAAGGTACATAAAAAAGTTGAAAGTTGGCAGATGAAAGCATATTTTTTTTGCTTTGGAAAAAAAACGCCTCTTGCCTTTCCCTCTGAGCGGGCCTCCGTTAAGCTTCAGTCGCGCTGCTGTATCAGTTGGAAAATTCTGTCAAATTCGTGGCGCAGCAGCCTGGTGTCGGCGATGATTTGTCGCAGTTCGCCCAGTTTTTTCTCGTTGGGCGAACCGGGAATCCAGAGGCGAATATAGCCGTGCTGTGAGTATTTCTCGTCCATGTGCTGGCGGAACCGCTGCCATTGCTGCTCGTAGTCCAGTTCGGGGTAGTTGGCCAGTCCGAACTCAATAGTACGGCGGATGACCGTCTCAGGCACGATGTCGCGGTCGGCCTCGGCTATAATCTTGCCGTAGAGCGAGCGGGGGGCATGGCTGGCTGATGCCCGGTGGTCTTCGACGGCCTCTTTCATGATTTTGATTTGCTCGGGCGAGAACCACCGCTTCAGCCGGGCGTCGGCAGCCAGGATTTTGCCGCCTGTGATATGGTGGACGGCACGCGGCCCCGACATGCCCAGGTCGTGATAGGCGGCAATGGTATAGACCATGTTGATGTCGGCTCCGGTGGTGCGCACCAGGTCGAGGGCATTGCGTATGACGCGTACGACGTGTTGCAGGTTATGGGCTGGGTCGAACTGGGCGTACCTGGGCAGGATGTTTGTCTCGACAAACTCCACCAAATCGAGGCTGGGACTGTTGTTAATCATAGGATGCGGTGAATAATTCTGCAAATGTACGAAATTCTTTTTGTTTTTGCAAAAAAAGCAGAGAAAAAAGTGTGGGTACGAAAAAAAAGAGGAGGGAAGCGTGCGATGCTCTTCCCTCCTCTTTTGTCCGATTCTTACAGATGGAGTGGTTAGGACTGGAAAGAGTCGCGCTCCCCCATCTTGTAAGCCTTGTTGTTTTCAAGCATGTACAGCTGCAGGTCGCTGAAGTAGCCCGTTTCCTGCAGTTCCTTCAGTTGCGACTTGGCGTATTCCTCGTCGTTAAACTCCTTGGCACTGGCCAAGTGGTTGGTAAACTCCAGTTTCTTCTTCTCTGTGTCGAGGACTGAAATCCATTCGTCCTTCAGGCGGTCGCCGATAACAAATTTACTCATGATAGTTCTGTTTGTTTTTTTAGTTTGTTTTTGATGGTGCAAAGATACGTATATTCTGCAAATGTTGTGCTGTTTTCAGGGCACAAAATGCTGTAAACGTTTGAGTTCTTCCTGCAGGAACCGTGCCGTATAGCCCTTGCCGCTTTGTGCCACTTCGGCGGGTGTGCCCACGGTAAGCACCTCGCCGCCGCGCCGGCCGCCCTCCGGTCCCATGTCGATAATCCAGTCGGCCTGGCAGATGACGTCCATGTTATGCTCAATGACGATAACGGTGTTGCCGCGGTCTACAAGTCGGCGCAGCACCTGCATCAGGATGCGTATGTCCTCAAAGTGCAGTCCGGTGGTAGGCTCGTCGAGGATGTAGACAGTCTTGCCCGTGTCCTTCTTCGACAGTTCGGTGGCCAGTTTTACGCGCTGGCTCTCGCCGCCGGAGAGGGTGGTGCTGGGCTGCCCCAGTTTGATGTATCCCAGTCCGACGTCCTGGATGGTCTTGATTTTGCGCAGGATGTCGGGCACGTTCTCAAAGAACTCCACGGCCTGGTTGATGGTCATGTCGAGCACGTCGGCAATAGACTTGCCTTTGTAGCGCACCTCGAGGGTCTCGCGGTTGTAGCGTTTGCCGTGACACTCCTCGCAAGGTACCTGGATGTCGGGCAGGAAGTTCATTTCGATAGTTTTGTAGCCGTTGCCGCCGCAGGTCTCACAGCGGCCGCCCTTGACGTTGAACGAGAAGCGGCCGGGCTTATAGCCCCGGATCTTGGCCTCAGGCAGTCCGACGAAGAGCGTGCGTATGTCGCTGAACACGCCGGTATAGGTGGCGGGGTTCGAGCGCGGTGTGCGTCCCAGGGGCGACTGGTCTACGTTCACCACCTTGTCTATCAGCTCCAGACCCTCGATGCTGTCGTAGGGCATGGGGCGTTTCAGCGAGCGGTAGAAGTGCTGGCTGAGGATGGGTTGCAGCGTCTCGTTGATAAGGGTTGACTTGCCGCTGCCGCTGACGCCCGTCACCAGGATGAGCTTGCCAAGAGGGAATTCCACGTCGACATGATTCAGGTTGTTGCCGGTGCAGCCCTTTAATATTAGTTTAGAGTTTAGAGTGTTGAGTGTAGAGTTTGCTGCCGCCGTACCTTCACCAGAACCCTTTGGGATGGCGGTAGCAAACTCTACACTCTCCATTCTACACTCTCCACTAAGATATCTCGCCGTCAGCGTATCGGCCTTCAGCAGCTGTTCGGGCGTGCCTTGGAACACCACCTCGCCGCCCTTGCGCCCGGCGCGTGGTCCGATGTCGATAATCCAGTCGGCGGCCAGCATCATGTCGCGGTCGTGCTCAACGACGATGACCGTGTTGCCCAGGTCGCGCAGCTCCTTCAGCGACCGTATCAGCCGCTCGTTATCGCGCTGGTGCAGACCGATGCTGGGCTCATCGAGGATGTAGAGCACGTTCACCAGCTGCGAGCCTATCTGCGTGGCCAGGCGTATGCGCTGGCTCTCGCCGCCTGAGAGCGAGGCCGACGGGCGGTTGAGGGCCAGGTAGTCGAGTCCCACCTCCAGGAGGAAGTCCAGGCGCGTGCGTATCTCCTTTAATATCTCTGCGGCTATCTGCCGTTGCCTGTTGTCGAGGTGCGGCTCCAGCTGGTCGAGCCACTCGCGCAGTTCGCTGATGTCCATGTTAGCCAGCTCAGCAATGTTCTTGTCCCAGATTTTATACGACAGCGCCTCGCGGTTCAGCCGCTGCCCCTTGCATTGCGGACAGGGGGCTTCTGCCAGAAACTGGTCGGCCCATTTCTGTCCTGAGGTAGAGTCATCGTTCTCCATCACCTGCCGCAGGTACTTGACGATGCCGTCGAAGGCCACGAAGTAGTCGCTCGAGGTGTGTACCAGCTCCTTGTCGATGCGCACATTCTCAAGCGAGCCGTAGAGCACCTCCTGCAGGGCTTCGTCGGGTATCTCGTCGATAGGCGTCTTCAGGGTGCAGTCATGTTTTTTAAGGATGGCATCTATCTGCCAGAATATCATCTGGCTTTTATACTTGCCTAATGGCACAATGCCCCCCTCATGGATGCTGTGGCGACGATTGGGAATGACCTTCGTCAGGTCAATCTCGTTGATGAAGCCTAATCCCTTGCAATGCGGGCATGCCCCTTGGGGCGAGTTGAACGAGAAGTTGTTGGGAGCCGGGTCGCTGTACGAGATGCCTGTTGTGGGGCACATCAGTCGTTTGGAGAAATACTTAAGCCCACCCCCGGCTCCTCCCGAGGTGGGGGGAGATGGGGTTACATCTAAAATCATGATGAGCCCGTCGCCCTGTTTCATGGCCAGTGCCACCGACTTCTTCAGGCGGTCATTGGATTCACTTCCCACCCCTCTTTCGGAGGGGGCAGGGGGGAGGCTCAGCTTGTCGATGACCACCTCTATGTCGTGGTTCTTATAGCGGTCTACCTTCATGCCCTGCTTGATTTCCATCATCTCGCCGTCCACGCGTATGTTCAGGTAGCCCTTGCGGCGCATAGTCTCAAAGAGTTCGCGATAGTGACCCTTGCGGCTGCGTACGAGTGGTGCCAGGATTAGAATCTTGTGACCGGCATAGTCGTGACTGATCATGCTGATGACTTTCTCCTCGGTATATTTCACCATCGGTTCGCCGGTCATGTAACTGTAGGCCTGGCCGGCGCGTGCATAGAGCAGTCGCATGTAGTCGTACACCTCGGTCGTGGTGCCTACTGTAGACCGCGGATTCTTGTTGGTGGTTTTTTGCTCAATGCTGATGACTGGGCTCAGGCCGGTGATGTTGTCTACGTCAGGGCGCTCCAGACCGCCAAGGAAGTTGCGGGCATAGGCCGAGAAGGTCTCGATATAGCGGCGCTGTCCCTCAGCGAAGATGGTGTCGAAGGCCAGCGACGACTTGCCTGAGCCGCTGAGTCCGGTGATAACGGTCAGCGACTGCCGGGGTATCTCCACGTCGATATTCTTCAGGTTATGGACGCGGGCACCGTAGACATTGATTTTCCCGTCTTCTCTCATTCTGTGGCTGTTGGTGTGGAATCCCGTTGTATAAAGCTTCGCATTAGGTTGACATCGCGCTTGATGTTATACTCGCGCCCGTCGGCACCCTTGGCCTTGACCAGGACGTAGTAGACACCTTCTTTCACCGGCTTGCCGTTGTAAGTGCCGTCCCAACTGCCGCTGACATCCGTCCATTCGTAGAGTTTCTGTCCCCAGCGGTTGAAGATCCACGCGTGGAAACTGACGATACTCTTGTAGCGTCCCGAACTGTTGGGGTCGTTGACACCCTTGGCGCCGTATCGGTCGTTGGTGCCGTCGTCGTTGGGCGAGAAGGCGTTGGGCATTTCCAGATGGCTCTCGCTGATGGTCACCTTGATGGTTACCGGGTCCAGCTCGGTGCCGTCATCGGTGAGGCGTGTCTTCAAGGTCACCTTGAACGTGCCCGACTCCGTAAACGTGTACTGCGTGTCCTCTTCATAGCGCACCAGCAGGTCCTCGGTGGCTCCCTCCTTGCAGAAGTGCCATTCGTAGGCAGGGGTATGGGCATCCATGTTCTCAGGATTGGCACGGAAGTTCACTTCAAGCGGCGCCTGCCCGGTAAAGTCGCTTTCTGTGGTCACAACATTCTTGTCGTCGTCGGTATAAGTGGCTGTAGGCGACGTGCTCTGAGCCATTGCCGACAAAGGCAGAAGAAACCATGATAATAAGAAAACTACAGACTGAAATTTCATGTTGTAATTAATGAATTTGGGTGCAAAGATACAAAAAATAATGAAAAAGGTTGACGATGCCACACTTTTTTTGTATTTTTGCAGCGTTAAATCAGAAAACAAGAAGAAATGATACGTACATTCAGATGTTTTTTTGCGGGTTTGACAGTGCTTTTGGCTACGGGAACTGCTGTCGCACAGTCGCAGCAGACGCCGGAATTGCACAAGGTGAAGAAAAAGGAGACACTCTTCGGCATAGCCCGTCAGTATGGACTGACCATACAGGAACTGATTGAAGCCAACCCTGAGATGAACAGGCCCGGCTATGAGTTAAAGAAAGACGACTATGTTATCATCCCGCAGCGTAAGTCCCATGCGGCTGATGTGCAGCAGGCGCCTGTGCCGCAGAGTATCACCCGGTACTCCACACCCCATAAAGGTGCCGTGAAACTGGGGGTGATGCTGCCCCTGCACGACGCCAATGGCGACGGACGCCGGATGATTGAGTACTACCGCGGTGTGCTGATGGCCTGTGACAGTCTGAAAAAACGGGGATACTCTATCGACGTATATGCCTGGAGCACGCCCGACACGAAGGATATAGCCCCGGTGCTGCGTGAGTCAGCCGCCAAGGAGTGCGACCTGATTATCGGGCCGCTCTACTCCATGCAGATGTCTCAACTCTCTGAGTTTGCATCGCGCCATGATATTAAGTTGATTATACCTTTCTCTATTAGCGTCCCGGAGTTAGCATCCAACAGCAATATCTTTCAGGTCTACCAGTCGCCAAATGCGTTCAATGATGGTGTGATAGAGCAGTTCGTGAACCGTTTCACCAATTACCATCCCGTCTTTATCGACTGTAACGACTCTACCAGTACAAAGGGTAACTTTACTTCCGGCCTGCGTCGCCGACTGGAGATTATGGGTATCGACTACGGTATCACCAACCTGAAGTCGTCAGAATCGAAGTTTGCCAGAGCCTTCAGTCAGGAACGGCCGAATGTGGTTATCCTCAATTCTGGCAAAGGACCGGAACTGAATGTGGCCATAGCAAAGCTCAACGGACTGACGGCCGCCGTGCCCGGTCTGAAGATAACGCTCTTCGGCTATCAGGAGTGGATGTTGTACACCAGGCAGCAGTTAGAGAATTTCTATAAGTATAACACCTACATACCGTCTGTCTTCCATTACAATCCCCTGTCGTCGAAAACGCTCTCTCTGGAGCAGAAGTACCGGCAGAATTTCCATCAGGACATGATGTACTCCCTGCCGCGATTCGCTATTACAGGATTCGACCACGCCATGTTCTTCCTTCAGGGAATCAAGCAATATGGCAAGAGCTTCACCGGTGCTCCGGGAATGGTAGGCTACACGCCCATTCAGACACCGTTGAGGTTTGAACGCCTGGGCAACGGCGGGCTTCGGAACCGTAGTCTGATGTTCATTCACTATCTGCCGGAACACCGGATGGAAACCATTACCTTTTAACTATGTGGGGTAAGAATGTTATTTGCCTGGGAATCATCCTCTGTTGCAAGAGCCTTGTGGTAAAGGCACAGATAGGACAGTATCGTAATGAGTTTGCCGTTGGCGTGAATGGCGGCGTGACGCTGACAAGTGTCAGCTTTACGCCGGAAATTCCGCAGGATAAGCTGATGGGGAAAACCTTTGGCCTGACGTTGCGCTATACCGGCGAGAAGTACTTCAACAGCATCTGTGCCGTCGTTGCCGAGGTGAACTATACGCAGATGGGATGGAAGGAGCGTATCTGGGACCGTAACGACCAGCCTGTCATTAACAGCAGCACCGGCCTGGCTGAGGAATACTCACGGATTATCGACTACGTGCAGGTGCCCTTCCTGGCGCGGCTGGGCTGGGGTAGGGAACGAAGCGGCCTACAGGCGTTTTTCCAGCTTGGACCGCAGCTGGGCTATTACCTGAGCGAGAAGACGGAAGCCAATTTCGATATTGACAACCCCAACATGACCGACCGCATAGCACAGGTTTCCGGCCCCAACAATTCCAATATGTATAATAAAATGGTGGAGAACAAATTCGACTACGGCATTGCCGTGGGCTTGGGAGTGGAACTCTCCATGAGGAAACTTGGCCACATCCTGGTAGAGGGCCGATACTACTACGGATTGGGAAATATCTATGGTAACACCAAGCGCGACTATTTTGCCAAGTCGAACCATCAGACAATTGTCATCAAGGCATCCTACCTCTTTGATATTATGAGAAGCAAAAACCCTAAAATTAAATAGAACTATGTTTGAAGGACAGCCAAAAGGTCTTTATGCGTTGGCACTTGCCAACACTGGCGAGCGGTTCGGTTACTACACCATGCTTGCTGTTTTTGCTCTGTTTTTGCGTGCCAACTACGGTCTTTCGCCGGCAATGGCAGGCACCATCTACAGCTCGTTTCTCATGTTTGTCTACTTCTTCCCGCTTTTTGGCGGCATGCTGGCCGACAAGTTTGGCTTCGGCAAGATGGTGACAACAGGTATTCTCATTATGTTTGCCGGCTACCTGCTGCTGTCGGTACCCCTGGGTGGCGACACGCTGGCCCTGGTGGTCATGCTGGGTGCCCTGCTGCTCATAGGCTTTGGCACCGGTTTGTTCAAGGGCAATCTGCAGGTGATGGTGGGCGACCTCTATAACGACCCCAAGTATGCCGACAAGCGCGATGCCGGCTTCTCTATCTTCTACATGGCCATCAACATCGGCGCACTCTTTGCCCCGACGGCTGCCATCAAGATTAAGGAGTATGCCGAGCAGGTGCTGGGCTACTCGAGCAACGATGCCTACCACTTCTCGTTTGCCGTGGCATGTGCCTCGCTGGTTCTCTCTATCATGATTTATTATGTGTTCCGCTCTACCTTCCGCCATACTGAGGGCGGCAGCAAGAAAGCCGGTGCTGCCAACAGCGGTGCTGCCGTCGAGGAACTGTCGAAGGAAGAGACCAAGCAGCGCATCGTGGCCCTGTGTCTGGTTTTTGCCGTCGTCATCTTCTTCTGGATGGCTTTCCACCAGAACGGTCTGTCGCTGACATACTTTGCCGATGAGTTTACCGCACAGTCGGCAGAAGGACTTGAGGCTATGTGCTTCGATGTGTGGAACCTCGTGGCCGTCATCTTCATCGTCTATGCCCTGTTCTCACTCTTCCAGTCGAAGACGGGTAAGGCCAAGGCTATCTCTGCCCTGGTCATCTGCATGGCCGTGGCTTTCCTCTTCCTGCAGTACGACCATATCACCGGTGCCGTCAAGGTGTCGGCACCTATCTTCCAGCAGTTCAATCCCTTCTATGTGGTAGCCCTCACGCCCGTGTCGATGGCTATCTTCGGCTCGCTGGCAGCTAAGGGCAAGGAGCCTTCTGCACCGCGTAAGATAGCCTACGGCATGATTGTGGCCGCGGTGGCCTACGCCCTGATGGCGTTTGCCTCGTTCGGTCTGCCTATGCCGCAGACAGAACTTGTCGACGGTGAGCCTGTAGCCAAGCATGTGGCCGACGTGACGCCCAACCTGCTGATAACGGTTTACCTAGTGCTGACCTTCGGCGAACTGTTGCTCTCGCCAATGGGTATCTCGTTTGTGTCGAAGGTGGCTCCTCCCAAGTATAAGGGCATGATGATGGGCGGATGGTTTGTGGCCACCGCTATCGGCAACCAGCTCGTGGTGGTCGGCGGTCTGCTTTGGGGTGCCGTTCCTCTCTGGGTATGCTGGAGCGTGTTCCTCGCCGTCTGTCTGGTGGCCGCCGTCTTCATGTTTGCCATGATGAAGCGTCTTGAGAAAGTATGCTGATACCTTTTCTTGTACTTATCCTGCTCATATCGTGTTGCGTTGCCGTCTTTGGCAACGCAACTCTTGATGGTGCCAGCCAGGTATCGCTGCTGGTGGCATCGGCCGTTAGTGTGCTGGTAGGCCACTACCAGAAGCGGCTGACGTGGGATGAGCTGGAAAAGGAAATCACGGCAAAGATAGCCAGTTGCACACCGGCCATCATCATCCTGCTGCTGATAGGCGCTATCGGCGGCACATGGATGGTGTCGGGCATCGTGCCTACCATGATTTATTACGGCATGCAAATCCTGAAGCCCGAAATATTCCTGGTCAGCAGCAGCCTGCTCTGTGCGCTGGTAAGCCTCATGATTGGGTCGTCGTGGACCACCGTGGCCACTATCGGCGTTGCCCTGATGGGCATCGGCAAGGCTCACGGCTTCGACGACGGCTGGATAGCCGGTTCCATTATTACCGGTGCTTATTTCGGCGACAAGTTGTCGCCGCTTTCTGATACCACCGTGCTGGCATCGAGCGTGTCGGGTACGCCGCTCTTCACCCATATCCGCTATATGATGTTCACAACGGTACCGACATTCCTGTTGTCGCTGACTATTTTCCTTATGGCAGGACTGTCGATGAACGTTAGCGGACAGGGCAACGTGGCCGAGTTCATGGAAGGGCTGCAACGCACCTTCGTCATCTCGCCCTGGCTGCTGCTGGTGCCTGTCATGACCGGCGTGATGATAGCCCGCCGCTGGCCGTCGATGGTGGTGCTCTTCCTGGCTATCCTCATGGCTGCCCTCGTGTGCATCACCATCCAGCCGGCCCTGGTGCTGCACATCGCCGGCGAGACCGGTGGCGGTCTGCTGGCATCGTATAAAGGCGTCATGCAGGTGTGCTACGACAGCACGCATATTGAGACGGGCGTGCCCATGCTCAACGACCTGGTGGCTACCAGCGGCATGGGGGGCATGATGCCTACCATCTGGCTCATTATCTGTGCACAGACGTTCGGAGGCGCTCTTACGGCAACAGGACAGCTGAAGGACCTGATGCATATTATTCTGCGCTTTGCCCGGGGAACGGCCTCCCTGGTAGCCTCGACGGTGGGTACGGCTCTCTTTTGCAATATCGCCTTGGCCGACCAGTACCTGTCAATCATGCTTTCCAGCTCTATGTTCAGAGACACCTATCTGGAACGTGGCTATGAGAGCCGCCTGCTGAGCCGCTCCTGTGAAGACGGGGCCACGGTGACCTCGGTGCTGGTGCCGTGGAACACGTGCGGACTGACGCAGAGCACCGTGCTCGGTGTTGCCACGCTGACCTATCTGCCCTATTGCTTCTTCAACCTGCTTTCGCCGGTAGCCAGTATCGTTGTTGCTGCCATCGGCTGGAAAATCGTTCGTCGTGCTCATTAGTCTGTTGCTGTCGTCGTGGTTCACCCTGGTCGAACTGAACTGCGAGAACCTGTTTGACACCCGCCATGACTCGCTGAAGCAGGACACCGAATACCTGCCCGAAGCGACGCGCCACTGGACCGGGAAGCGCTATTGGCGCAAACTGAACCATATTGCCCAGGAGATTCTCTCTACCTGCGATGACGGCATACCTGACCTGGTGGCACTCTGCGAGGTAGAGAACGACTCTGTGATGAACGACCTGACGCGCCGCTCCCTCTTGCGCGGGGCTGGCTACGACTATGTGATGACGCAGTCGCCCGACGTCAGGGGTATTGATGTTGCCCTGCTGTATAGTCCGCTCACATTCCGCCTGCTGGAGCATCGGGGTATCAGGGTAGATCCTGTCAGCGGCATGCGCCCCACACGCGACCTGCTCTATGCCAAGGGACTGACCGTGAGCGGCGACACCCTGCATGTCCTGGTAGTCCATGCCCCCAGCCGCTATGGCGGACAGCGGCACAGCCGTCCGTTCCGGCAGGCCGTCACCAATCAGTTGCTGCTCACCATCGACTCTATCCGCAGTCATACGGCGGATGCGAATATTCTTGTTGCGGGCGATTTCAATGATGGGGCTGACAGTCCGGTGATGAAACATATTTTGCAGCACGGCCTGCATCATCTGACCAAAGATGCTAAGGGAGCAAACGGTGTGAAAGGCACTTACCGCTATAAAGGCCGGTGGGAATCGATTGACCATGTCCTTGGTTCTGCCCCGGTATCTGTAAAAGTGGATTCCGCCTACATTCATGCGCCCAAATTCCTCCTGGAGGAAGATGCCCTCTACGGCGGCTACCGTCCCCACCGCACCTATAACGGCATGAGATACCAGCCGGCTTTCAGCGACCATCTCCCCCTGGTTGTCAGACTGAAATTCTAAATTTCTTGGCGCACTCGGATTTTTCCGTGGCTCTCTGCTGCCATGGCACACGGCAGCAGAGCGTATGAGTGTCAACATCGGCAAGGTACTCTGGTGACTCATCCACGTCAATGAGTATCTGGCACTCGGAGAATCAGAAACGCTATATAGGATTTTTTGTAAAAAAGGGTGCAAGGGTGACAAAACCGCCTGCCACAAAGGGTCTGCACCCTTTTTAGAGGGTGCCAAGGGTGTCAGAAGGGTGACAGGGAGAGCCCTCTCCTAACCCCTCCTGTAGAAGGGGGATGATTAGCCCTTCGGTACAATCTGTCCTCCCCCTACAGGGGGAGTTAGAGGGGGTCATAGGTGGGGGCAGTAATTAAAAGCAAGGGGCAGGATCATGCGAGCAGGAGGCTGCCAGTGCAAAGGCACGAGCCGCCACACTCTTGAATTCTCGAGAGAATTTGACCGTCAGGAGCCTGTAGATAAGTGTGAGGTGGCCTTTTTCTTGGGTATTACAGCCTGTCACCCTCCTGTCACCCCTGCCACCCTCCGAAAAGGGTGCAAACGCCCTGTACATCGGCGTTCTGTCACCCTGTCACCCTTTAAATACTTTTTTCCTGTATGCGCATGCGCGCAACATATGACTGGCTGCCTCTTTGTGATGATCTGCTGCCGTAAGTCATGGCAGCAGAGAGCCACGGAAAAATCCGGGTGCGCCGAAAAATCAGGTTATTTGTATTTTTTTTCTATATTATTTTTTTCTTTGATTATTTTTTTGTAATTTTGAGCCGAATTTGTAAACAGCAGTTGGACTTAACGATATTTTTCATCAGTCCAAAATGTTCACATTGTCTAATGTGGAAACTCGACGAGGCGAGTCAATTCCTCCTGCGTCAGGCTGTCCGTCTGATGCCCTCCCCGAAGCAGTCAGCTCAAATACAGGGGTGTCGGTAAGATATGCGCAAATGCTAAGTAATTATACCGTATAGTACTATGGCTCAGAAAACAATCATAACAAAGGTCAACGAAAAAGTAGGAGAAAATGGTGTTCGAATTCATTTTCCACAAAACAAGGTGTTATATGTAGATCAGTTCACAGGCTATCCGCCGGATACGGCAGAAGAAAGAACGGTATTCAGTCCTTCTACTATCGACGATGTGTTTGCCCACTATCAGCCAAAGGTTGAGGCTATATCGCTAAATAATGAGGACGGCGAGCTGTTTTATGAAGATTTTGTGTTTAACAGCGTCAGCGATTTTGATGACGAGAGCTTGATTGCACAAAGTGAAGTGCTGAGTAACAGCATCTACAAGAAAGAGACCTACAATACCATTATCCGTAGTCTGGAACATAACCGCGACTTGCGCAGAATTCTTTCAGTCAAGGAGAGAAAAGAGGCCTTGAAAAATGTTCTGAAGGCTATGAGAGCAGAATTAACTGAAACAAAGAAAGGGTAACAGCATGGAGACAGAACTGAAAAGAATTGAGATTCAAGAATCCTTGAGGCCCGACTTTAAAGACAAGGATTCAAATCCTCAGGTACCGAGTCTGGAACAGAGCTTGGAGGCTTTAGGCAGTTACGGTGGAATGCGATTAGTGAAAACACTGATTCGTGACACCGAAAACATGGATCCCCGCCGCAAGGCTCTTCACGACATATTTCTTGCTGATCCTTTGTATAAAGATACAAGAAAGCAGTTGACAAAGACGCTGGACTTGTGGATTGATTTCTTGGATAAAGACTTTGAGGAGGTTGACCAGATTGTTGACTATTGTACCAGTGAGAGCCAAAGGGTAGAGCGTTGTATTAGCGACAACCTATTTAATGTCCGTGAGGAAATCAAAGAACTTGAGAAGACATACAGGGTGTTGGACACTTTTTTTGTCAATGCCAATGTTGAGAAGACTGATTTCCTGAACCTGATAAACGTCAATAAGAACGACCTTCAGAAACTGGATAGCAACAGTTCTAAAACCGTCATCAAGGAACTCCATGACAGATATGACAATCTGAACCTGCGTGAGAGCTACTCTCTGTTTGTGCTGCCGGGCTATCTCGGAAGCGGGCAGCTTATTCAGGACTGGGCATCGGTAGCTCACCAAAATAAGGTTTTGTTGATAACCGACTTTGAAGACAGTCTGACTTATGAAGACTTGGTGTACCGTTTGGATAAGTCATACCTGTTGCGCCCTCATCGCGATAACTCAAGTGCGGTTGTAGCCTGCAACTATATAATTGGCAGGCGCCGTTCTGAACTTGCTGCTGAGGATGAAGACCTGTATATACCCCCCTCAGGAGCAATTGCAGGAAGAATGACTGATGTAGACAGCATTTCTATAGCACAGGGCGTGGCCGGCAGAAAGTATGGCAGTCTGCTAAATGCTCCTGCCACGCGCTTCGATTTGTTGAAGTCGGAGCTGACAAAACTCATCGACATGGGCGTTGTTCCGCTGATAGAGATTGACGGTCAGGTGATGGCTTTCTCAAACCGTACTCCTTATGACGGACCGACTGTTGAATTACAGGAATATCCTATTGTGCGTGTTTTCGATTGGGTTAGCAAGGTCATCCAGCAGTTCTGTAACGATGAGGCCTTTGTTATATGGGATGCAACCGTGAAATCAGAAATGGTTGATAATATCCAGTCTTTCCTTAGCAAATACAAAGGAGCTGGCAAACTCTATGAAAACTACGTCATAAAAGGCGTGAACAGGGATTCACAAACGGGTAACATCCTGGTTCAGGTTGAAATAAGGCCCTTCTTTGCAGCCAAGAATTTCTTGATTGAGTTGACAGGAATGACAGACAACGGCAAGATGACCATGAAATGGGAGGATAATTTAAGTAGGTAATACAATAATATACGGAATGACTTATGAAGTACAGACTAGTAACACTGAATGCCGATGGCATACAAGAGCGTCAGGTCATCTATATGCACTATGAACTTGAGCAGCAGACTGATATTGAAGGACAGCCAGTAGGCAGGACGCGAGGCGGGAAAATCACCTTGCGCGTCAGAACACCTAAGGATGGCAATACCGACATCGTGGAATGGATGTGCGATACTAATATGAGCAAAGACGGCGTCATCACCATTCCTGCGCTCAGCGGCGGCGACCTGAAGACGATTCAGTTCAGCGACGGATTCGTAGTGTCTTATTCAGAGACTTTTGACCGCCGGCAGGAACTGATTCTGTTTGAAGAATTTACCATCTCTGCCAAAATCATCAAGATTGGCAATGCCGTTCATAACAACAACTGGAGCTTGGATTAATAACAATAACGACCCTATTCAACTATGGCACTACAAGGACAACTTAAGATAGGAGGGCGCATTTATGGCGTGGTGGAATGTTCGTATGATTTCTCGCAGAGTATCGACGAGACGGGAAAACCATCGTCGCGTACCCGTGGAGGTACCATCACATTTGTCATGCCCGCAACAAGCGACGACGACCTGTTCTTCTACAACTGGATGTTCAATAAGACGCAGGTGTACGATGGCACGTTCAAGTTCTGCGTCTTCACAACGCGCAATCTGCAGAGTTACAAGACGGTGTCTTTCAGAAATGCTTACTGTGTTAATTTGCGTGACTATTTCAACGACAGCGACAGCAAACTGATGTACACGACGGTTACCATCAGCGCCGAGGTTATACGCATAGGCAATTCCGGCGGTGCCGTGCTCAACAACGAATGGACTTAAACTATGTCAATCTCCATTAAGAAACTCACCGTCAACATTGACGGCACACCTTCGAGGATGTTCGACATCAACCTGGAGGGCATTGACTATCATTTGGATGACTTTTCGCTGTACCAAGGCCTGTTGTCTCCAAACTCGCTGTCTTTTTCCTTGCGCAAGAAGATGCCGGAGGAAAATGAGCAGGATACAACATTTGCCGTCTGCGGTTATATTATTGGCAAGGAGATAAGCCTGTCGCTGGAGACTGATCATATCGAGACGCTTTCGCTGGGCACCGAGGGCGACAAGGTGGCCGACGTGGAATTCAAGGGCGTCATCGTGTCGGCATCGGCAGGCAGAACAGGAACGGAATACACCGTAAACGTAGAGGCCCGAAGCTGGGAGACGCTTCTTGAGGACAATCCAACATGTAAGTCGTTTGAAGACAGACCGCTGAACGATATCGTCAATGATGTGACTGACGACTACTACGGTAAGATCACCCCCACGATAGATGCTCGTTTTGCTGATGCTATTCCTTACTGTGTACAGTATAATGAAACCAATTACCAATTCTTGCAGCGCTTGGCATGCCGCTATGGTGAGTGGCTTTACAATGACGGTTCCCAGATGGTTTTTGGCAAACTGGTGAAGCAGGATGCCGTAGTGCTGGCTTACCCCAGTAAGGATATACCATCCTACAGTGTAGGGCTGAAGATGCAGCATGTGGCCTTTAGCCATGTCGCCTCATCGTATAACGCTTATAATGCGAACCAGAAAGACGGCATTAGCGAGATGCAGCGTGAGTACAACCAGCTAAGCGAGCAGGTTTTCCAGGCTTCACAGGAGCTGTATAGAAAAGCAACTTTACAGAACCTGCATTCGGGTGGCTTTGCTGATACAGACGGTCGTGAGACGGTGCTGAACGTGTCAACAAAGACACAGGCTCGCGGAGAGAAGGCGGGCATGCTTACCTATTCAGGCAGCACCTATTGCTCAAAACTCAAGTTGGGTGGCACGCTACTGATAGTAGACAACTATATTACAGACAGCGTGTTGAGTGCCAAGAGTGATGTTAACCAGAGCGAAATACTCATTACGGAGCTCATTCATTGTTTCTCATCCGACGAGGTCTATAGCAACCGCTTCACGGGGATTCCAGCAGAATGTGACTACCCACCTTATTCTAATAGTGACGTCTATCCTGTGGCTGCCTCTTGCCGGGCAAAAGTGACCGACAATGAAGACCCCAATAACCTGGGGCGCGTCAGAGTGCAGTTCGACTGGCAGGCTGAGCTTTCTGCAGACATGATGACTCCGTGGCTGCGCATGTCACAGCCGTACGCCGGCGGCGGCAAAGGTTTTAGCTTCATACCTGAGATAGGCGAGGAGGTAATGATTGACTTCGAAGGTGGCAATGCTGAACGCCCGTATGTTAAAGGCACGCTATATAATGGTGTGGATAACGTGGACCGTAAATGGGTGAAGGCTAAGAACGAACGCAACCAGATTAAGGCAATCCGTACCCGTAATGGGCATACCATTGAAGTCCATGACGAAGGTAATGACGGCTATATCAGAATCTATGATAACCTGAAGGAGAACTACATTCTCACCTTCTCTACTGACCGCAAGCTCATCATGCTGGAGTCGACGGGCAACATCGAGCTTTATGCCAAGAACGACATCATCATGCATGCCGGTCATGACATACAGGCAACTGCCGACCACGATGTCAGCGTGTCTGCCGGTAACGATATGTATCTGGAGGCTGGTAACGACCAGCAGCGCACGGCCGACAACGATATCCGTGAGCATGCCGGTAATGACCGTAGTACCAACATCGACCGCAACGACTCTCTTTCTGTCAGCGAGAACCAGTTTGTCAAGATTGGCGACAACAAGGATGAGCAGATTGAGCACAAACTGCAGGTGACAGCAGAGAATATCCGTACTGAGGCTGAAGACCAATTGCTTGAGTATTCCAAGACGCATCACATGAAAGCCAGCAATTCCACAGCGATTAACGCGGGTAGCAAGATTGATATCAAGGCTGGTGTGGTGAAAGTTCAGTAATTACGTGATACTTCTATACGTATGGCAGGCAAGTTACGTCAAGAACTGACCAACCGTTTGACTTCTTTGAGCAAACTTCAAGATGGGTGGGATGGTGCAGACAGCAAAGCTGTAGACCGCCAATGTGTTGCAAAGTTTAAGTCGGTCCTTAGTAAAGCTACGGAAAAGCAACTCTCTGGGTGGGTGCTTTTCCCGGATGCTCGTGGCTATCTTTATTTTGACTATACAGGCGAGCATGGGACTGCTGGCATCACTATGACTGGTGACACCCTTATCTCTTTTGTACAAAAAGGTGACACGTTGGAAAAGAACGATGGGATTCCATTCACTACGGCAAGTTTCATATCAATTCTGAAAAACGTCAATGCCTGAAACCTTGGCAAATATAGTATCTGATGAAGAGAAAGTGGCAAGGGTCATCTTCTCTCCATCCTACATCTATAACGGAAGAGTTGCCCCAACGGCATTCCGATGGGAGATTCTTCCAAGTGGTGATGCAGAGGACTATATATCGGTTCTTCGCTATCATTCAGGGTATAGTATTGACGAACAGACCAAACACTTCAGAGCTCGAACTGAGGGCGATTCCCGCTATGGTTATGCGGAGCTTGAAACAAAAGATATAAGAATCATCAAAAACAACCTTGTATTGGAGAACCGCGTTGGTATTGATGTTCTTCCTTTTCCAAGCAAAAGGCTTCCCAACCATGCAGGTATTGTTGTTGATGTCAATGATAACAGAGTAACGGCCAGCACACCAGTTACTCCTGAACTCATGTACTTACAAAAGATGCTTGCAAGTATTTGCAGCGACATTGTTAAATTCTAATATTTCACAAAAGAGTGTCTGCCTGATAAAGCAGATACATACTTCGTTATGGTAGATTCTTACGTTTGTTCAGGGGCAATGATGAAATGCACGATGGGCACCAGTCCGGCACGCCTGACGGTGCTTCCTACTCGGACTGTATTCCTTACGGGGCAGCCAATGGCTAATATCAGCGACCATCAAACAATGGTCAACCTTGCTCCCTTTGGCCTTTGCCGCTCCTTAGCCTTCCCTGCTACCGCTTCTGCCACTGCAGCCGCAATGGGCACACTGACCCCAATGCCCTGCATGCATAACACCCCATTCCCGTGGATGGGGGGTAAAATGGATTATCTTGTAAAAGGGCAACCCGCATTGCTAAAATCCAGCACTTGTCAGTGTTTGTGGGGAGGAATGATAAGCATTACTGATGATGGACAACATGGCGAAGGAACGCAGTGGGTCTCCAAATCTCAACAAGAGGAGTTTGAGAATAATCAAGTATCTGCAGAAGGTCTAACTATTGATAATGTCTTAGACGGCATTCAGCTTACTCTTGATGCTGCTGGTTTTGTTCCTGGTTTTGGAGCAATTCCTGATTTAGCAAATGCAGCAATCTCTGCTTTAAGAGGTAATTGGGGAGAAGCAGGCATGTCACTCCTTGCAGCAGTCCCTGGTATAGGAGATGCTGCGGCAGGAACAAAAATAGCAATGAAAGGTTTTAAGGCTGCAAAGACCGCTAAAAAAGCAGAAATGGTAGCTGACGTTGCAAAAAGGCAGAAAAAACTCACAAATATTTCAAAAATTGAAGACAAATATGAGCGTCGTTCAAAACTAACTAAAATAGCTGAGGACTACAAATATACAGACATTTCTGCAGATGAACTTAAAAGGGCAGGTATTACCGAAACGGATTCAAATTTTTTCATGAAAAAGGTGCGATACCACAGAAGAAATGAAATATCTGAAGTATATACGGGTTCCGAAGTGAGTCTATTTGAACGAGAATCACATTTGAATTGTGCAGATGTTTCATCGCCAATAGTAGAAAGAGGTGTTGCGCCTAAAGGTACTAAATATAATCAGTTTAGGCGAGTAGATTCTAATGGTAAAATTGTTGATAACCCTGGAAATTATGCAATAAGAAAGAGTGATTCTGCGACAGCAACTCCCAATGGAGTCGGTATCGCAAATAAAGGGAAATATGCAGACGGTACGACTTGGACAAGAGAGTTACATGAGGTAGAAGTTCAAGAAAATACTCAGTATGTTGTAACAAAAGCAAGAAAAACAACTGACACTTGGAGTGATCCGAATAATCCAGTGGAGGTTAGTGGTGGTGGAACTCAGGTTTTCCTGGCAAAAAGACCGGTAGGGAAATAAATACACATTAATCTTATGTATTCAAGATTTACAAAAATACCTACAAAGAAAGAATATCAGCAAGTATTAGAAGATACTATAGCTTTTATTACTAAGTTGTCAATTAAAGAGTCAGACTCAATTTATCCGTATATTGTAAATGAATTAAATGACATATATCAGGTAATTATTTTAAATAAAACCAATTTTGATTCTGATGATGTATTTGAAAAATATGACATCGGTGCGATTTCAATTCAATATTTTGAAGAATCCGAGGAAATTCATCAACGTCTCTCCGATGTATTTTATGGAACGGTACACTATCAAGAACTAAGTGACGAATAATATAAAAAATAGTATAGTATGAATAACGTTGTTGACGCAGACTCTGAGCACACGGGGACACTCCCCCCGTGCGCACAAATGAGCCGTTTAACAGATAGCATGACAGATGACAGTTAAACAATTATCAGGAAATTTCAAGAGGCAAGGAAAATTTCCCGGCCTAAGAATAAGTTTTTCAGGCTTTATAAACAGAGGGATTATCGGGGGTTAACCTTGCGCGTGAATTATATATCTTGGTACTAATAGTCTGGTTCTTATATGGCAAAGTTACCGAAAATTGACCTTACCGAATTCCTTGCTCTTTTAAAGACCGAAGGAAAGAGTGAACTGCGTATAGCATGCACAAAGGCTCTGGGCGATAGCGGTCGTAAGATTTTTACAGAATGGGACAACATCATTAAGGGTCTTGACGAAATCATACCGAAACTCGCTGAAGGAGCTGAGGCCAGTCAGTTAGCAGGTCCTGCCAAAGCGATAGGAAAGAGTGCTACAGCCCTCTCCCTGATGGCTTCACAAGTACTCAGTTTCGTGCCAGGTCCTGTCGGAATGGTTTGCTCTTTTATCAATGCTGTTGTCTGCTTTGCCACACTTCCTTTTCCTGCTAACTTGGGAAATGGCTTTCTGGAGCTGTTAGGGTGCATCCCAGGTGGTAAGGCAGTAGGCAAACTTGCTCCGAAAGTAGAGAAGATACTATTAAAAACGATTGAAAAGACGCCTGGACTACGTGAGGTTCTTATTCAGCATCAGCAGATTGAAGCCGTAGTCAAACGTTTTGCAAGACGGGCTAAGCCGTGTGAGACGAAACCGGTAGGGGTTTCTTCTTCAAAAATGCCAACACAGACATCATCTCCTTTACAAATAGACAAGGTCATGAAAGAGAGCCGTCACAAAACAGGAGAAATCAAGAAAGGCAATGGAAGTATCTTCAGTCCAGAGACGGTGCATGAGGGTAGCCAGATTCCTCAAAGGTACAAAATAATACCTGGCTCTGAGACCACTCTTCCCAAAAGGGGCAATATGACCATTTAAAAGCAACAAAACTTTTGTGTGTCATTATATAAGACTTAATAAATAACTGAATATGCCATCAAATGTTATAGATGCCAAAAGTGCTGACAAAAAGAAACCTCTTGAGGTACAGGATGTGGAGAAGGAGTTCTTCATCAGCGTTTTCTTTGACGGAACCAACAACAAGATGAACACCAAACAAGAGACTGCTAAACCTCAAAACAAAGATGCTCAAGCACTTGGAGGATCAGTCGCAAAGATGCCATCTGTTGATACTAATCGGAATGGTAATACTCCTCTTCGGCAAAAGGACACTAATGTGGCTGCACTAAGCTGTCTGGTGGATAACAAGAAGGTTCGTGAAGACGGGAAAGTGAAATACTATAACCACATCTATATAGAAGGCCCTGGCACTACTTATGACGGTGACAAAAAGGATAAAGGATGGTTCCAGAAATTGAAAGACAAGCCATCAGAGGTGGTTGGCATGGCTGTAGGCACTTGGAGTCAGGGCGTAATTGCCAAGGTGGCGCGTGGCGTTTCGGAAGTTCACCGCTATCTATATGGGAATACAGAACAGCGTGAGCGTCCCAAAGTTGTGGTTCATTTTTGTGTCTATGGCTTCAGCCGCGGAGCTGCATGTGCGCGGCTGTTTGCCTACCTGGTGGCAAGGGCGGCCGACAATAACGCTACCATAGCGCTGGAAAGCGTTTTCAAGGATTATCTTTATGGCAAGGCAAAAAGTCTATATACCAACCGCCTGACATTTCTTGATGATTTTAATAAGGCGAACAGGATAGTAGAATTTCTTGGCATTTATGATACTGTCAGTTCTATAGGAATTATTGACGAGTCAGGTATAAGCAATGTGAAGGCGGTGGAGGATAATGTGACCATTTTTCATAACCTCAATGCCAGGGACTACGGCCTGTATTCGCCTCAGTTGGGCAACGTTCATCGCACATTCCATATCTGCGCCATGGACGAATTCAGGAAAAACTTTGCGATTACCGATGTCGGGAAAAAGGTGCCTGCCAGTTGTATAGAAGTGTTCGTGCCCGGTTGTCATAGTGATGTGGGAGGCAGCTATGAAGATGCTCAGGACAGTACTGTTTGCCTGAAATACATCAATGGATTCAAGTGGACCAAATTGGTCATGAAAGACCCCCGCAATCCGGAAAAAGGCACCGGCAATGTGAATAAGGAGAATCTGATGGCATTAGGCTGGGCTGTTGAGAAGAGCTGGTATAAGGAAGTGTGGGATGGCATATCGTCATACGATGACAATTTCTTAATGAATACCTTTCAGGCTACGGTCAGCTACACGCGTACTGTGAAAAGAGGGCTTAGCAACATCACATTTGTCATGATGTGGGACCGTACACACAAGGATGTTTCAAAAGTATGGGGATGTGACGTCTTTAACGATTACTTCCCACTCGACGATTTCCAAATTCCCGGGGCCCTTTCATCGACGGCCAAATTGATGAATGCTAATAATTTGCCAACGGGAAAGCGTTCCTGGATTATTCCTGGAAACTCTCTGGATTCTGAGGCGTACAAGACTCTAAGAAGTAATTATATTCATTTCTCAGCTACAGACAGATTAGGTATCAGTATTGTTAATGCACCGAATTGGAAAGATAATATCCTTTGTCGCATCGTTTATCATGGCGACAGGAATGACAGTAGCATTCACTACATGCAAGACTATGACTAATAATCGTATGGAATATCGTTATTACATTTCAGGCAATGCGCCGGTATTGTACCCTACCGAGGCCTGGTACAGTGCCTTGTTCTATGAGCAGGATGAAGCATTGCCTTTACCCAAGTGCTATCCCTATCGCGGAGAGTGGGGAGAAATCCTCTCTACGGAGATACTTTCTCGTGAGAACTATCCTATGCCCATGAAGCTCGACATAGCCTGGCTCTCCATTGTTGAACAGCAGTTTTATCAATTGGAAACAGATCTTCCTGCTGAGCAACTACAGTCTGTTTGGAGCCAGGCGTCGCCAGAGACATTCAGCCATATCGTAGTGGGAATGGCTCCTCACGGGGGTGTTGCCCTCTGGTGTGTGGGTGACGATAAATCTGTATTAGTAAAATGGATGCATGCCAAGACTTATGAGGCCAGTTTTAAGGATTTCAAGTCTGGTAGCCAATATACTACACTTAAAGACTATTGTGCCCGTTATCTTGAGAAGAATCCTCTGGCAAAGGAACATCTTGAAAATGAAGGGTTGCCTCCACATGACCTCTTTGACAACTATATGAAGCAGTTCACATATCGCTACCAGATAGAGTTTGGCCAATGGGATGAAGACAAGAAGGAATGGTTACCCTATGACGACGATAACCGTCCGGATGCAGAATGTGAATTTATAGAAGAATGCCTTTTCGATGGTACCCACGACAAACTCCATGACGGCAGTCTGATGAACTATCATCAGGCTGGCAAACCGATGAAGTTAGCGGTGAATTGGCAATCAGGGAAATCTGAATACACAGCCTATCTTTGGTTTGAAGATAAGGAAATCTGTTCCATCTTTAATAGATTCTATGGGGCCCATCCTGAAACAAAGACCGATTTGACGGTTCGGATTGACACCGATAAGAATAAATACGAACTGTCATTGTTTCGTTATGGACTGAAAGATGCACAGGTTATAAGCGAATCGGCTTACCAGATTCTTGTATTCAAAAACAAGTTTGAGTGTTACCGTAGTGACAACTATAATCAGGAACGCGGTGCATGGGTATGGTAGCTTAAAGTAAGTGTGATGACTATATATGTAAAAACTAAAACAATAAAGAGCTATGGCAAACGAAAATTACGGTGATGATTTTATCATCAATTTGAAAATCGAAGGTACAGAGTTTGAGGAAGTGGAAGTGAAGGTCTCTGACCCTACTAAGACCATTCGCGACCAGATTAATAGTATTGTTCAGGTTTTCGAACTTCCAAAGATGGATGGCGGCGGTGTCCCCATACAGTATTTGCTCGGTCAGATCCTGGAGGACGGAGAAAATCCGGAGATTCTGGCATTTGAAGATGCTGACGGACGTGAGCAGTGCTTGCTTGACTATAACGTGCAACCGGGCGACAGCTTGCAACTGATCAAAGTACCTATTGCTGGTTAACAATCTATTAAAGGACAAGACATGAACGACTTAATCAATAACTTCAACCTGAAGGAACTGTCAGGACGCGATGCCCGAATATTGCAGGAATGGCGCGAACTGGATACGCTTTGCAATAAGCGAAGGGCCACAAGTCCTAATCCGTACGCACCCTCTCTGTCGTATATTATCCGTAAGAAAAACGTTATGGGTTTACCTACGGAGTTTGAAATCTGGTATCGGTGTAAATCTATCATTGGTGTCAAGGATACTGGTATTCCACGCGAACCCATCTTTGGCTATCTGCATAAGATGAGCATAGTCCTCCCCAACAACTATCCGTCAGCCGATGGCAATCCTATTTTTACTTTCCGTACTGACATTTGGCATCCAAATATCCGTCATTCTGGCAGTTTTAAGGGACATGTGTGCCTGACCATCAAGGAGATGGGTGTGCTCGCCTCACTTAAAGATTTAGTACTGCGTGTAGAACAATACCTGAAATATCAGCTGTATCATGCTCAGAATACCTATCCTTATCCCGAAGACCAGAATGTGGCTGAATGGGTGAGAGAAGAGGGTGAACCTAATGGATGGACGCGATTCGGGCAGGATATGTCTGGCAATAGCCAGGTGATGACCAAACCTGTGGCTAAGAAAGAAAGTGTAAATGAGGTGAAAACAGAAATAAGTAAAAAGAAATCTCTGAAAATATGAACCAGTTACTAAATTGCAAAACTCAGTTCCTTAGATTATCCGTGATATTAGTGTTATGCATGCTGGTATCGGTGATAAGCAGGGCCAACGAGCAACGTCGAGTGAAACTTGATGATGCGCATCACAAGGAAACGGTGAAACTGCCTTTTTGCAATATCTTTGTAGTAAAAGAAGATGGTGACAATGATGCAGAAGGGAAGGTTGCGATTGAAATAGAGAATTTAGATGAGTCGAACATCATTATTCTTTTCGGCCATGCCTATCCAGAGAAGGAACTTAAAAAATTTTCCCCGTCAATTGTCTATGACAAAAACTATCCAGGTACCAAAGGCCGGCGGAATATTGATACTTATAAAGATGTACGAAATGTCATCTTTATAGAACCTTCCGAAAAAAAGAAACTTCCTGACGTAAAGGTTGAGGATGGCGTGTTGACAACATGTCGTTTGCCTCTTTATATTGCAAAATATAAGGAAAATAGTTTTATGGGACTAACCAATGGGAGTGGAAAACTGCTGTTGATGGAAAAACAAATCGTAGAACTTGAATTGGATGTAAGTTTGAAGCCTGATGAAGATTTCTTGCGTATTGACGATGAGTGTTCCAAACTGATAGAAGAAATCAGCAAGCAAGTTTTTTGTACTAATTCCAAACATCGTCCTACACTTGACCGTCAGGAACGGCCCTATAAGATGCGTGTGGAGAAATTGCAGAAGAATATTGATGAAGCTATTGCACGTCGCCACTTAAATTCTGAAGATAGGGCATTTCTACGGTATGACGGTCTGAAGCAAAAACTGAGGAATATTGATTTTGCTGACTATGAGCGTGATTGTGGACGAAGGCATGGTGGTGGAGGAGGTACTCAGCAAGCTACTGGTTGTAAGTATTGCAACTGGAATCCACAGCAAATCTATCATAAGTTGGATGACTATTATATTATGGTATATAATAGCAACAACCGCAAGGCTGCCAAGGAGAGAATCATGTCGGATGTAAACTTGCTATACGGTTGCAGTAAACATTCTGCTGCTTGGAGAAACAGTTCGTATCAAGAACGAATCATCGATCGTTATAACAGAATTTCTAACTTTTAGCAATGAAAGCCGTTAACGTATTTATCCTTATCCTTCTTCTATCGGTCTGCCATGCCATACAAGCACGAGAGGTGACAGATACATTGATGTCAACCAAGAACGACCGGGTTATTGTTACTTACGATGTGACACAGAGTAACGGGCAGGTTATCGTTAGGTTTCACGGTGCTCAGAAAAAGCTTGGACGTACATACAAGGATAAATATAAAAGACTTGACGAAGTGGCTGTGGTGTTTTTCGATAGGGTTGAGAGCTTCGAGGATATGAAATTCACAGGCATTGATACTGAGGCCTTTATGACACCATCGGGTACCAGATATAGCACTTCTAAGGATGGCTATTTCCTGTTAGCAGATAATCCCACTCTAACTTTGAACGTGTCACAAGCGTCAAATCAAAAGCTCCAGATACCGTTTTTCCTGGCTCACTATGAAGGGAAACACCATTACAAAGTCTTCAGCAGATGTGAAAACCTGACGGTGAACTTGTCGGTTAAAAAGAAGAATGAAACTAACGGCGATGACATGGAGCGGACTGTTACACAGACCGTTACCACCCAGGAAGAGGTGGACGGCGCCTTTTCTGATACTGATGAGGCAACAATCTTGGTGAATAAGGTGACAGATTTGCTGGATGAGCAGACGGAATATCCTTTTACTGATGAGTTGAAACAGGCTATCTCGAGTTTGCGTGACCGAAGTTACAGAATTACTGATGACAAGATGTCATCGAGGATTAGCGAGGTTCTCACAGCCTGCAAGCTGAAAGAAGAACGGTTGAAGAGCAAGGCTGAAGACGCTGCAGCGGCCGCTGCTCTTGCTGCTGAACGGAAGGCACAGCAGGCTGCCGAACGTGCTCAGGCACGGCAAGACTCCCTGGCGGCTGTTGCCCAGATGAAGGCAGACGAAGAGAAAAAGAGAAATCTCTGGCTGATGATTGGTGGTGTTGTGTTGGCCATATTGGGCTTTGTCGGCAACCAAGTGCTACAGCAGCGCCGTAATGCCAAAAACCAGAAGAATATTCAAGAGATGCAAAATTCCATGGCTAAACGTGCTGAGGATGAGGCTCGCCGTCGTGCCCGTAATATGGTGCAGGAGAATGCAAATCAGGCAAAAACAGAGTTTCGCAATGGTGCTCGTTCTGTAGCCAACAGAGGCGTGAATACTATGACGAAAGGAAAAGGAAAAAGCAAAACAATTTAAGCGATGATGAACTATACAATTAAATGTTTGTTGGCTGGGGTGATAGCTTTCATGTGGCTTGGGCTCAGTGCGCAGAAAGTTGTAAAACCGAAACACAGGTGGAAAACGGTCAAGAGGGAAAAGGTGGTTGTCGATATGGACAGGGTGCTCTCTGACTTTAATACCTATCTTGACTCTATACCCTTTTATTCTGCTTCTTATATGAAAGATGAGCAGGATCAAGTCAAGGTGCATATCACTGGTTTGCAGAATTGGAAAGACAGGAATGCGTATATCAATAAGCAAAACCTGAAAGGCTTTGTCAAAGCATACGAGGATTCGCTGTTGAAATATGATAAGAATACCTTTTCTCTGGTGACGTTATTCCTCAAAAGGTATGAGGGAATGAAAATTGCAAATGAGGAGGCTTGTCTTGACAGTGCGCAAGCTATGGTCAAGAAAAGACTTGCTGCTAAAGAGTCTGCCATAGAGCTGTTGAAAGATGAAATAGTGAAAAAGCCAGCAGAAGAAAATGACCTAAAGATTGACAAAAAGATTATTGCTATCTGTGCGGGTGGAGTTTTGCTCATTCTCTTGCTGACTTTGTGGTTTTGGCGTGCCAACCGTCGCTACAAGAAGTCTATACAGCCAAAGTCTGGCAACAATCTGCCTGCCGTTGCCGACGCTTCGGCTGCCATTGTTGTCAGGCGCAAGACAACGTCCATACTGCGTAAACAGAATTTGGATGACGTCATCGACAATGATGCGTACTTGAAAATTGACTGTGATGATTTTTGTGATGATTCGGCTGTCCGTCGAATGTATATTAAGAATACTTGTATCAAGGACATATACAATCTGTATGCCGAAGACCTGCGTAATGCTGATAACCCCAAGGAGGACGGTTGCATGGTTCTGGGACGCTGGGTGCATGATACAGAACTTGATGAGTATTATGTATCGTTAGAACACATAGTCCTGCCTGGCGACGATGCCGTGTTCTCCGAGTATGAACTGAATTTCGGAGGAAAGATTAAGCTGAAGGTGGCCGATAAGTTGAGGAAGCTGAGAAAGGAAACCAACCTTCAATACGATCTGACCTGTTGGGTTCACTCACATCCGGGTCTCGGCGTTTTTTTCAGTAATTCAGACTGCAATGTACAGATGCAATTGAAGCACCCCACCCATCCGAATTTCTTGACGGCAATCGTTGTAGACATTCTGACGCCGGAGCAGGAATTGGGTATCTTTACATTCAAGCGTGACGCAACCCTCAACTCTAAAAACGACCTGAAAAAGATGTATTCTCTTGAAGAATTGCATAAGTGGGCTATTGAGAGCGACAGAAACAGTTTCAAGGCTGAGGATTACTTTAATATGATGGCTGATGCAAAATCACATACAAAGGAGTGTGAGGGTATTGAGTTAAGTAATGGGGCTATTATCGATATGAGCATGCTGACCTCTGAACAAAACGAGGAGCTCCTGTGTATGGTCTATGGATTTGTTAACAAGCAGATTCAGAAAGTAGAATATGTAGCTATGTCGGTGAGCAAGAATGACAAGAGTACGGACAATGAACTGGTTGGCTGTTTCGTAACTGCTATTCATTTTAGCATACCGACGGTAAGAAAGGCTGTGGCTGCATATGTTGACAGAATCAAATTCGTTTTGGTTTATTCGGCTATAGATGGCTTGCTGACATCGATTCCCGTTGTTAACCAAGAGCTATGTACTGACGAAAATTATTATGGTGAACAAAAATTGGAGAATTTGAAGATATGGACAAGGAGAAAAAGATAATGCTGAAGAGACTGTTTCTCATCGTAGTGGCATTCCTGGCTTTTGCCGGCAGCTTGCGGGCTCAGGATGTCAAGAGGATTGAGTTCTGTGATAAGAAGTATGAATATGGTATCGGTAAGGATAGCATATCACTCTTTCTGAAAATTGTTGATAGTGACGGATTCCGTTCAACAGAAGTAACAACTGCCGACTTGGAAAAATACCTGGTTGTCTATGAGGATGACAACCAGATGATTCCTAATGACCGGCGTGTCATAACGGCAATGAACTCTGGACTGCGTATTCCCAGCAGTTATACTTTCTCCGTACTTGTTGACTTGAGCATTCCGGAAAGCGGCAGATTGCAAATTTATGATGTGCTGGGCGAATTAGTGGCAAGTGCCCCGGATAGCTGTGTCTACTTGTCCTTCTTTGGCGACGAAGTGACGTCGAGCAGGCTTGTGACAAAACAAAACTATGGAGAATTCAAGTCGCAATTCCAGAGAAGTGCTACCAATAAGTTTTTCTATGGTGCTCTGTTCTCAAAATTAACAGAGTTTGGCTATGAGGATAGTGAGCTGTCGTCTGCGATTAATGTGGAGGACGGTTATGTTAAGAACAAGGCAATAAGCGACAGGGCAAAAGAAAACGAAGACAAAAATATCTTGTTTGTCTTTACAGAAGGCAATATAAGACCAACCGACGAGACCATCACCTTTTCTGAAGTTACAGGCTATCAGGAAGACGGCAGTCACATTGTTCCGAAAGTCTATGCATTCTATTACACCAGAGATGGTATTGACGAGAATGTGGAAATGACGCTTAAAGGAGTTACCTCGCCGCGTGACCGGTCTGGCCGGGTGCTTTCCGACCGTAAAGGTGATTACAAGTCATCGGATAATTTTGACAAAGTGTTGGAGGACTTTGAACAGGTGGTTCAGGATGCTATGTATGACTTCGCTTTCATTTACAAAGCTACTGAAGGAAAGGTTTATTCGGGTAAGACCACGTTTGTTGCAGAGTGGAAGGGTGAAGCCAAGGGCGAAGGCGCTTACTCCATCGGAACGGCTGAAAACCCATGGCCAGTCATGTCGGAACCGGTTTTCCTGAAGTATTTCATTGCCTTGTTGGTAACAATACTCACTATTGCCTTCTTCTTCTGTGTCATGAAGATGCTGATACCATATTTCAAGTCAACGGCCTTTTCCGTAAAGTATTACAAGAAATACCAGCCCGAAGCTAATGTCCAACGGCGTATCTGCCATTATTGCCGGCAGGAAATCTTACCGGGACAGTCGGTGGTGATGCGCTGCAAGCATGTGATGCATGTGCATTGCTGGCAGCAGAACGGTTATAAATGTTCTGAGTATGGACAGAATTGCAAAGAAGGCATCCAAGAGCATGTGGAATGGAAGGATTTGCTATCCATGAATTCCTTCAGAGATAGTTATCAGACAATAACAGGTGTTCTTGCCGGCCTTATCAGTTGGGTTCTCTTTGAGATGATGGGTAGAGGCGGGTTCACGTCTGCGGCGACTGCCATTGTCAGCACATTCTTTACTAATGAAGAGCAGCGCACAAATCTTTTTGATACATGCGTTACTAAGGTGTCTGCTTTCCTCACCATTGGACTGCTTCTTGGTTTGTTCCTTTCGCTCATTTTCAGATACAATGACGAGTATAAGAAAAAAGACGTGTCTGTTTATCTGAAGATTGTCGGTCTGTCGTTGCTTTCCGGCATCATTGGCATGGCAGCCTTTGCTGTAGGGGCCATATTGTTCTGTGCCCTGTTGTCGGCTGTTAATACAACCTATATACCCTGGTATTGCTCATTACCGGCGTATTTGTTGTTCTCGGTATGCTTATCGCTGAGCCTTACTATCAAGTCGTCCATTCCCGTAAAGAGTGCCGTGATTGGAGGACTTTGTTCTGCTGTCATCGGTTTTATTGTGCTATATTTCTCAAGTGTCAACACATCACGTTATGGTTGGCTGAACATGCTGCTCGACTTCATTATCTATGGCGGTGGCCTGGGAGCTTCGCTGGTGACGGTACGAATGCTGGCAGAAAAGTATTTCTTGGTTATTCAAAACGGTGTCAAGGCCGGCCAGAAAATACCTATTCATAAATGGATGAACGCTACTGGAGGTGGCAATAAGGTTTCTATCGGTATGACGGGTGAGTGTGAAATACAAATGAATTGGGAAAAGAGCAATAAGGTTGCTAAGGAACATGCCCAGCTGTTTATTGACCATACGAAGTCGCTACCTGTTATTAAACCACTAGCAACGGGAGTGATATTCAACATGCGGGTTGAACTGCCTGTTGGCAAGGTTTCCGTTCTGTCTAATGGTGACACCTTTAAAATAGGCGACACAATATTCCAGTATGTGGAGACAAACTGATGCTAACGTTTTAAAAATAGGTGATGAAACAGACAGGAACATACGAATGGGGCGATGGCGTGTTCACGCTATTGTCATGGTTTCGTAAGGAGAAAGTAAAGAAGGCCCGGGTTTTAGTTGCTGGTGCGGGTGCTTTGGGTAATGAGGTGGTCAAGGACTTGGCTCTCTTCGGTGTCGGTCATATCTATGTTGTCGATTTTGACCAAATAGAATTGACTAATCTGACGCGTTCGGTTTTGTTTCGTGAGGCCGACGCCCATAACCACTTGTATAAGGCGGAAGTGGTAGCTCAGCGGGCCATGGAAATCAATCCGCAAATCAAAGTGGTGCCCATTGTCGGCAATCTTGCTTCCGAAGTAGGTTTTGGACTTTATTGTAATGTAGATGTTGTCATAGGTTGCCTGGACAGTCGTATAGCCCGATACCTGCTGAACCGCTTGTGTATGCGAGCAGGAAAGACGTGGATAGACGGGAGTATAGAAAACCTTACGGGGGCTGTTAGAGTATATACGCCCGGTTTAAGTTGTTATGAGTGCGGATTGTCAAGAGAGGATTTCAATTCCATTATGCTTCGTACCGGCTGTGCTGACGTGGTCCGTACACAAAGTTCGCATGGGCGGGTGGCTACCACACCTATCAGCGCTTCCATCATCGGTGCCATGCAGGTGCAGGAGGCCATGAAGATTATTCATCTTGAGGGAGAAGACAATCCGCAGATGAAGACGTTGCAAGGCAAGATACTCCATTACGAGGGTATGTCTAACACAATGCGTATCTATAAGTTCGCTTCCTGGAAAAACATGTGCCCCGCCCATGAGCGTTGGAGCGATATTGTACCGTATAACGAGTTGTCGGCAACGATGACTGTCAGAAGCGCGATGGACCAACTCAAGCAGTTGTTGCACGTTGAATCATTAGAGATCATCATGCGCAACAATAAGTTTGTTGACAAAATCATCTCCGACAGACCTGAAAAGGAGTTTGAAGTTATGGTTCCTGAATCCAAGCTTGACGAGACAATGTCAAGAGATCCCGAGTTGCGAAAAATGGGTTATCTGACGTTATTCCATAAATCGTTCTATGAGGTGATTGATGCCGACTTCCCTTATCAGGACTTGACGTTGCAGCAGATAGGTATTCCGCCGTTTGATGTCCTGGAGGTAGGTACAAACCGCGGTCTCTTTCATGTTGAGCTTTCCGGAGACAAACACTTGTATATCTGACAATGCTTCTTGGAAATATACCTGAAGACATCAACGTTGAGTTGTTGTTGGCTTACTTTGCCGATGGAGCGTGCAAGGTGAAGTTTAGTGGATTGCACAAGCGCAACTTCTATAAGGACATTCTGGATACGAAAGAGGAACGTGACAGATGTCTGAACATTACCGTGGGTAGGAAAAGCTTGTACAATGCGTTGCCTGAGTTTCTGTTTCATCCTATAGAGCGATATGGCAGCTTGGCTAAAAAGGAAGACCGTGAGCGATTTAATGCGGAATGTCAGAAACAGGAGCAGGAAACAGAGGACGCTTACCGTTTTTTTGCACCCATTGATTTGCTGCTTTTAAAGCTGCGTATGATGATTAGGGAACGCCTATGGGAGTTTGCAGAGACAGACAAGGTGCTTGTTGATAGGCAGAGTGATAGGCTGACGGAGAAGCAGCGAAGGAATCGGTTTATCAGACAGACGGTTCCCTTTTTCCCCAATTTCTATCAAATCAGAGGCGATAAGACGGCGCTTACCCTTGTCCTTCGCAATGTCTTTTTGGAAGAAGGACTATTGATGGAAAAGCATGATGAGATTGTAAGATATTCCGACGACCTACCGCGTTATGCTGACGGACCTGGAGGCGTTCTTGGAAATGTTTATGTGGGAAACGTCTATGATGAACAAACAACCCTGTACGATGTACATTACTGGTCAGACGATGACTGTGATGAAAATTTCCTTCAGTTTGTTGACGAGATAGAAGAGTTCCAGTCCTTCGTTCAGGACTATCTTATTTCGATGGACGAAACCATCCGTTTCATCATCTGCAAGGATGAGGTTCCGTTGAGGCTTTCCGATGATGATATTTATAATTATTTGAACTATAATACTAATTTGTAACTCTATATGACCAAAAGAATCTGCTGGAAGAAGGGAATGAGGCTGACCGATGAGATACTCCGAGCCTCGGACGAGAGTACTTTTGAACTTGTGGGACATGCACTTGTGCTTGCTGCTACCGGTCGCTTTGGCCTTTTCCCTTCTGATCAACCATTTGAGCTCTCACTTAATATAACCCAAGGCATTGTCGACGTCGTCTCATTAGACTGCCTTGGCATTACCAAGGGTGGGCATCTGATAGATGTTCACTACGACTCCAAGTTCACAAACGCCTTCAACATCCGAATACCCATACCCGAGGGTACTGGCGAAAAGGTGTTTATGTTGACGGTTACACCATCTGACGGCCGGTGGAGAGAAACTAATGACGGATTCGAAGTGCCCGAATATACTTTTGCCTTGATGGCACAAAACAGCCCGTTGCCTCCCAATTCATTGCCCATAGCACGTATAGTTAACGATCATGGTTGGCATCATGACGAGGTAGACTTTTTACCCCCCTGCCTTTTCGTTTCATCTCATCGGAAATATGGTGAATTGCTAAGGCGCTTTTCTGATTTGCTGAAAGCTATAGATGCGAAAGCATGTAAACTCAAACATTCTGTTGGCAAGGATGCTGTACGTATTTTCTGGCCTGTTGTGCAACAGTTAATGATAACCGCTAATAAGGAGTGTGACACGTTGACACCCATGCAACTGTTGGCCAATATCCAGAAATGCGCCAGCGCATTCCTTTGTGCCTGTGCGCTTGACGAAGTTTTAGAACTGACAGATGAAGACAGGTTCAGGGATTTTGTCTACGCCCCTTATGATTATCAGAATGCCTACCAGCTTATTCGCCAAGGACTCGACCTGTGTTACGCCATTAGCGAGAAGGTGGAAAAGATGGCTGAGGCTCAGATAGAAGACACGCCTACTGCGGTAGCCGCTCCTACCATAGAAGCGTCGCAACTTCAGAAACGTTGTACAAGCAACAAGACACGGGTAGTAGTTACCAATAATGCTCCCGGAGCCACAGTCTATTACACTACTGACGGTAGCATGCCAACGCAAAGCTCAGCCAGCGGCATGACCATTTCCTTGGATAATGGCTTTGAAAACAACCGCCGACGCGAACCCGACAAGATTGTAGTAGTAAAGGTTATGGCGTGCTTGGATGGTGCTACAAGTGCTGTGAATAAGTATGAAATCACCCTGCAGAAGGATATATCAGCCTGGATGGGTAAGGTCATCTGACTATGGAGTTTGTAAGCATACCACTCTCTTTCTCGAAGACTGACTCTGGCACTCTCATTACCCGCAGTTTAGAGGAGCGCATTTCTATGCTCGACAATCTTGTTGAGCTCATAGTCTTTACACCTCGCGGTAGCTTTGATGCCGACCCCGATTTTGGCTTTGAATATTGGAATCATGAGTTTTCTAATGTCAATTACCGTGAGTTCAATAATGAACAGACAGGCATGGCGGCTTCGGAGTTGTACAATGAGATAACCAAGAAAGAGTGCAAGGAGAGTATCCGACAGAGTCTGGCTGTTTATGCACCGCAACTCAAAGATGTAAGAGTGTCCATGGAACTGGACATTGCTGAGGCTGAACATCAGAAGAATAAGAAAGTACTTTCCAAATACGTTGTCAATGTCAAGGTAGAAGGCTCCATCAGGGATGAGGGCCTTGTGGCTTGCGAATATGAAAAAGACGTGAGCTTCCTTATCGAACCTACGGTTAAGAAATATAGCATATAGCAAGTTATGGATGAAATAACGCTGAAGAAGATACAAGAAACCATCAGTAAGATTAGGTCTATGACTGATGAGGACATCGACTATAATAAGATGGACCCCATAGCCAAGATGATGCTTGTAGCCTTAATGGGTGAGGTGCAGAACATAAGAGACCAGGCCGATCTGTCAGAACAGCACATTCTCGAACGCTTCTGCTCTCATTTCATTCCCTATGAGCAGGTCGGAGCTGTGCCTGCTATCGCTTTGCTGCATCCTCAGTTTAAGAATCCCGAGGTGGGTGTTGTCAGTATAGGCAGCGGCGCAGTTTTTACCGCCAGAGCTGGTGAACACCGTGTAACGCTCAACTTCATACCCCTGTTCTGTACAACCTTACTGTCGTATGCTGACATATACGTAGTTACGGCTGATAGCCTGTCCTATGGGCAGTCCTCCCGGCGTATTGACATGAAAATCCCCAAGAACGAAATGTGGGTGGGTATCAATACACCGGCAGAAATCATTGACACCCTCCAAGGACTCTCCCTGTTTATCCAAGGCACCAACGGCGTCCAGCCTGAGCATATCTATGTTGGAAGCGACCATAAAAGGCTCGACTTCTCAACGATGACAGAGTTTGAGAACATTGAGATGCCCGAACCCTTTGACGCCCAGCAGTCTTCCACAGAACTGTTTGCCTTCATGCGAGTGTGGAAACGCTGTCTGCTCAATATGATGGGTGGCTCGTTGCTCTATATAACAGATACTACGACAGACCGCGACCTGTTCAAATACCGCGCTTATCCGCGTGCCTTTAAATGGCTTGAGGTCGAGACCCTGGGGCTTTTTAACCCCAATACCCTATGGCTGAAGGTCGTTTTCCCTCAGGGCTATGCCATACCTGAGCAATGCCGTGTTCTGGCTAATGTGGTGCCCGTGGTTAATGTCGATGTCAACAGCCAGACCCTCAGCCCCTCTGCTCCTATTGCAAAATTGCAAAAACAAGACAATTCCTTCTTCCTTCGTGTCCTGCAGACCAGCACCCTGTCAGCCAAGCAAGGCTATAGTCCCGTCTCAGAAGAAATTCTTGTACGCGACTTTGAAGCTGCCTGTTATAACAATGCTGACTTGCAGCGCGACGTCCGGCATCTCTACAGGCGGTTTGTTGACGATTATCATGCTTTTGCTGCGTATAATGGCATTAGGGATGGCGAGGTCCTCAAACAGTTGCGTCAGGCTATCAATAAAATCGACAAGAGTGCCATGGCCAAGCCCGTGAAGGACCAGTTCAACAGCGGTGTCTATGCCATGAAGAAAATGACACAAGGCTCATTGTCCACCACTACAAAGGTGAGCTATATCACAACTTTTGGCCATTTGGGTAACGAGGTGGTAGACACGGACATGGCCAATAGGAAAGTGCCAGCCGTCAAAATGGAAGTTCCTATCTTAGTACGTCCTATGGGCGGTGCCGACAGGGCACCTGCCGATGCCCGTTATGAGCTGTTGCGCTATTATTCGCTTACGCGAGACCGTCTTTACACAAAAATGGATGTTGATGCTTTTTTGCGTAAGGAGGTGATGATAATGTTTGGACAAGAAGAGTTCCGACGCATCTTCATAAAGATTCAAATAGGCGGTGCAGGTGGCTCGAAATTCCTACAGCGTGGATTGTATATTGACATAGAGTTTAAGGATAAGAAGAACTACGATAAGGCTGTCGGCTGTTCTTTTGACTTATTGATGAAGCGGAAAATCGAAGAAATATCATGTATTGCCATGCCGATAGTTGTAAGCCTAATTGATTTGGAAAAATAATGCTTTGCATATATGGAAATACGACTTGTTGCTATTGGTTTTCTGTTGCAATTGGTTAGGATGTCGCTTCTCGCTCAGTCGCCTTCCGACATCCTGTCCTATATAGCCCAATACAAGCATATAGCGTTACGGCAGGAGCAAATCTATGGCATACCCGCGTCCATCACGCTGGCACAAGGAATTCTGGAATCAGGTGCCGGGCGTAGCGGACTGACCAGAAATGCTAACAATCATTTTGGCATCAAGGCTTATGGCGGATGGACGGGACGGGTCTACTTGGCATGGGATGATGAGGCCACCAAGAGCAGCTTCCGCTGTTACAACTCTGCATCGGAATCGTTTGAGGATCACTCCTTGTTCCTGAAGAACAATAGCCGCTATCGCACGCTTTTCACCAAAAGTGTGTTCGACTATCGCGGTTGGGCCAATGGCCTGCAGCGTGCCGGCTATGCTACTTCGCCTACTTATGCTAAGGCACTTATAGGCTATATTGATGCCTATCGGCTCTATGCCATTAATGGCGGTGTAAAACTGCGTCCGGGAAAGACTGTAACCATAGTACGCACCATTACCCGCGAAGAGCTTGTAAACAGGAAGGATTTGCAGTTGGATGAGGAGGAAGAGTCGGAGGAGCAAGAGAGTTTTGAACGTACGATTCGTAAGTTTGTTGTAGAAATCAATGGTATTCGCTGTACCATCCTTTGTCCTGGTGAGACTTTAGCTTCTATAGCCTTGAAGTATGATATTCCCAAAGTGAAGCTGTTGGATTATAATGAGACAACCAGCGAAGATGATTTCCATGAAGGTGATATCGTCTTCTTGGGCAAGAAGAAAAAGAAATTCGAAGGAGCACAGGATTATTACCGCAGCAAAGAGGGAGATACGCTGTACGGGGTGTCTCAACAGTTTGGTATTAAATTAGCAAGTCTGACAAAAATGAACAAGAAAAATACTTTTGCCGTATTGTCAGAGGGTGAGAAATTGGTATTGAAGTAGCAATATGCTGAATATAGAAGAACTTGCCAGAAACGCGGAGTTGTTTGACGGCTATTACGCCCTCATCCGGCCACTCAGCATGGATGGCGCTACAGCAGACGTATGGTTGGCGTTGGACACCCATACTGTTACTGGTGATGTTGATTTTGCGCAGATTGCCCGACTCTCCGACTCGGAAGTCGAGCAGTTGGGCTTAGTTGTTGCCATCAAGATATACCGGCCCCAAAATGCGCTCGACATAGAGGGAGAACAGCGTTTTCGCAAGGAGTATATGATTGTATTCAATTGCATTCATACTAACTTGATACGTCCCACATATTTCTCTGTTTTCCGTGACACCCCTTATTTAGTACTGCCTTATTGCAAATTAGGCTCTTCGGAATTGCTGGTTGGAAATTTGACTGAGGAGAAGGACATCTGGAAATACCTCTATGACGTTTCCTCCGGGTTGGACTATCTGCATAACAAGAAAGATATAGTTCATCTGGACATGAAGCCTGCCAATGTCTTGATTGTCGATCAAGGAAACTACGCCATTACAGACTTTGGTATCAGTACGGTGTACAATACCAAAACCTATTCTGATAACGACGAGGCCAGCGGTACGACAGCCTATATGGCACCAGAGCGTTTTAAAATAGACTATAAACCGTCGGCAGCAAGCGATATATGGGCTTTGGGAGCAACTCTTTTCGAACTGATTGTCGGAACAGTCCCTTATGGCGAAGAGGGGGGGGCGGGGCAGTCTGTGGACAATGAGTTGCCACCCTTTCCTTCCGGTATTCCACACAACATAGAACAAACCATTGTCAGTTGTCTGAACCAAGATCCGGCAAAGCGTCCAACAGCCCATCAGTTGATGGAATTTTCTGAAAAGCAGTTAAAGTACAAATTGTCAGACAGCACTAAGGAGGGTATCGCTCAGCAAAGACCAAAGGTAAAAAAACTTTTTGTAGCAGGCATCGCTGCGGTGGCTCTGGTGACGGGCGGATTGATAGCCTTAGAAATGAATAAGAGCGAAAACGAGACGTCTATCGAAGAAACGGAACAAGTAACAGTAGAGCCAAAGGAAGAATCGGCCAAACCAGCCCCAATACCGGCAGATGTTTTAAAGTCGATAACCGCCGGTCAGGCAGCTCTTGAACGTGGAAATGATTTTGTACAGGCTCATCCTGATATGATAAATTCAGAGAATGGGTTGGGTGAGGATTTCTATATCGAAGCACTACAGTATTTCTCTGAATTAAAACAAATGGATGCTGTACAATCTGACGACAGTATCAGCCGCATCGTTGCCGAGGGTATTGAGACTTCAGAGAAGTATCTGAATCTCTTTGTCAAGGAACTGACGAAGATGAGCAATTCTCCTCTTCCAATGGTATCGGCTCCTGCTACCAAGCGTTTGGAAAAGATAAATGAATTTTTAAAATCAAATCAATAATAGGAATATGATGAGTAAAAGATTGACTTTCAGAGTATTATTGCTTTTTTTCTTTGCTTTTTCCCCGTTAATGGTGTCAGCGCAAAATGCCAATGCCGTTTATCAGGAAGGACTAAATAAAATGAAGAGTAAGTCATATAAAGAAGCCATCGTCTATTTTAAAACCGCCAAAGAGATAGGTAAGGGAAACAGTAAGCTCATAAAAGACTGTAATTCAAAAATTGGAGAATGCAACCGGCTTATTTCTCCACGGACTCATACGACTACGCCTGCCCGCTACTATGTTGATACATTGGCATACGAGAACAGGTTGGCTGCTTTTAAAGATTCCATATCGTTTCCGCAGAACGGTGGATATCAGCTTAAACAGATACCCGTAAGAGCAGACTGGACTTTTACCTGTGAGCCTCAGGAGGCGCGTGAGTGGCTTTCTGTAAACAGAGATGAAGAGGCAAAGATTCCCACATTAACCATTATCAGCCGTAAAAATTACACAACAAGCCAGCGAAAGGCTGTTGTACGCGTGAAGGGTGTGAACTACAAAGGTGCTGAATTTGACGAGTCTTTTAATATCACACAAGCTAAGGCAGAGAAAGTCGGTCAGGCTCCCCTTCCTGTGTTTATGTCGCTTGTGTACACAAAGAAAGGTGGAAAGCAGGTGGTAAAGCTGCCCCGAGACACGGAGTTGGATATCCCTGATAATGTGTATTGGTGCTTTAAGTCTGAATTTAAGTATCAGGAAGGTTCGGGCAAACTCAATAAGACGTGGAAAGGTGTTTCCAATTTCTTTGTCAAATTATTGGGTGGTCTGCCCAAGACGGAGTTTTGCGAGGAGGACGAACTGGTCATAGAGACAGCACCTAATGAAACGGGTAGTGTACGCTCAACAAATATCATTGTTCCTGGTAAGGGCAGCATCAATATATCTCAAGACAAGTAGAACATGCTTAATATAGAAGAATTTGCCAAGTCTGGCCAGCTGTTTGATGGGCACTATGCGCTGATAAGGCCGCTCAGCGTTGATGGTGCCACTGCTGACGTGTGGCTTGCACTTGACATGAATACCGTAACAGAGGAAATCGACATTCTGTCAATCGGCCAATATGATGACAACGGGTTAGACCGTCTGGGTTTGGTCGTTGCCATTAAGATTTACCGTCCTCAAAATGCGCTGGACATCGAAGGTGAACAGCGATTCCGTGATGAATATATGATTGTGTTTAATTGCCACCACACAAATCTGATTCATCCTACCCATTTTTCCATATTCAGGGAAACGCCCTATCTTGTCCTTCCTTACTGCAAGTCAGGTTCTTCGGAATTGCTGGTGGGCACAAAGCTGGATAATGACAGCGTATGGGACTATATCTTAGACGTTGCATCAGGACTGGCATATCTTCATGCACTAACGCCTCCTATCATCCATCAGGATATAAAGCCCGCCAATATTCTTCTCGACGATAATCATCACTATGCTATCACCGACTTTGGTATTAGTGCCCAGAAAGGTGGTGTACATGGCTGTTACTATGACGAGGAGAATAGCGGCACATTAGCCTATATGGCTCCAGAAAGGTTTCTGGAGGGGACAGACCCTATTCCTCAAAGCGACATCTGGGCCCTTGGCGCAACACTCTTTGAGATTCTGACAGGTAAGGTTCCGTTTGGCGAAGAAGGCGGTAAGACTCAGATAGAGACAGATGCTGCTTTGCCGTCTGTTGCTGGTGTGTCTTCTGATATCCAGCGGCTTATTCATGCTTGTTTAGACAAACAGCCAGGTAACCGTCCATCGGCTGAACAACTGATAGATGCTGCCATGGCCAGACAATACCCTATTAGGAAGAAAACATGGTTATACGCAGCTGTGGTAGCTGCTGTTTTAAGTGTTCTTGGGTGTGTGGCCTTTTTTTCCCTGAGTCAACCAACCGTTCAGCCTGCAGTCCTGATTTCTCAAGAGGACGTTTACAAAACAGCACTTGCCCAGATAGAGGACGGTGATGCTGACTCTCTTCAGGTTGGCGTAACCACGATGGACAGTTTAAGTAATACGAACTACATCCCAGCGATTTACCAGATGGCTTTTATCTATGGATGGTATTCGGATAGTGCTTCTGTAAAACGTAAGGAAATGTTAGGCATTAAGATGGATGAGAATTTTCTGCCTGTTTCTGATCGCTATAGTAATAAAGCTGTTGCATTGTTCACCAGAATTATGGAACTGAACGACACTTCTTATGCTGATATTAACGCGAATGCCATTTACCGTTTGGCATGTTACTACGTGATGCCCAATAATATCTATAAACCCAATTACGAAAAGGGGAAAAGGTTCCTTCTGCGCTCCCGTGAGTGGGCACTCTTGGCTGGCGATCGCGAGCTTTTGGAGAAGATAGATAAAGGCTTGGCCTCTTTTCAAGAATAAACCGAAACAATATTTACAAAGAAATGAATAAGTGTTCTTTTTTGTTATTTGCCATTTTTGCTGTCGGCACAATGAAAGGACAGGTGGCAAAATGGCTTATACCACCAGCTTATGATGGTATCCACATGGCTATTGGCTCTAATCACATTATTACTGATTCTGTAAACTTCCAGGTCCTGTGGTCGCCGTTAGGGAAACGGCTTGCATGTACATCTAATCAGCTGTTCCCCTTTGCCGAGAATTTGGCTGTTACGACACAACCGGGAACGGCAAACCTTGTCGGGTTCTATAATACGGAAGGAAAACTTACCCAGTTGATGGGGCTTAGTGTTGCTCATGCTTTTCCCTATTTCTCCGATGGTTATTTGTTGGTGCAGGAAGGCTACTTCTATCGTTTCGTAAATGCCAAAGGTGAATTGGGGCAGGAACAGTATGCAAAAGCTTATCCCTTTTCCAACGGATATGCCTCGTGTTGTGCATATAGGAATATCCAGAAGCGGAAAGATCCCTACAATTTACTTGTTACAAAGGATAATGAACAGATAGTCTTTCGGTATGGCGATAAGCAGTTTGATGCCGATGACTTGGAGTTTGTGTCTTCTGTGAACGATGAACAGATAGGTATTGTTATCGCAAAGCATAAAGTATATTTCTTTAATGGAAGGAATAGAAGTCTGAAACCTGTTTATGCCAGAAAGGATGAGATGAATGCCAAGAATCAGGCAAAACTTGATGATGATTTGTCACTTTGTCTTACAAAGCAAGCCGATTCTACATCTGTCCTCGATGTTAAGTGTGGCAAGGAAGCCAGAATCCAGATACGTTTCGACCGATTCTGTGTCCCCTTGTCTTTTACTACGCCTGAAGGGGAATATACATACCAGAAAAAAGCCGTTGTCAAGCCTGTTGTTGATTCGCCGCTAAAAATGGTGTCCAAGGACCATTTGTATGGTATCAACTGGGAATACGATGAGATGCTCCCTCCGCAGTTCGACGAGTTGATAAGTTGTTTCGGCGACAGGGCTTTTGTTAGGCTGTCAGGCAAATGTGGCATGCTGAAAGTCTATAAGGACGAGAATTTCCGTATTACCATTAATAAGGGGAACCCCATTGACTTCAGACATCAGAAGTACGAAACTACCATTCGTTTAGATTTGCCGAAAGCCATTTCTGCTACGAACAGCCGCATAGATGTCAATCCCGAGTCAGGGTGTCAGGTAGATATGCCGTCAGGCGTAAAGAAAGATACAGAGTACGGCAATTACATACAGTATAATTGTGTGTTAAACATTCCCTATTCTCTTCCTGACGAGATGTATGGCGATGCCCGAAACGAGATAACATACCCGGCTCAGGTTTGCTATGATGGACTGAAGTCACCGATTATTCCATTGAAGGTGAAGGCATGGCATTATAAGTATTTTAATGTGGATGTGAGTGATGCAGAAACATCTATCAGCAAGGGCGATTTGTCTTTTACATTCAATATCAATGCAGAGAGAATGTCTGGCGAGGCTGTCTACCCCACAAGTGTCAATGTCCTGGCCGACAGTTTGACCTGGGAGTTGGAGAAAATATCAGAGACACGATATAAATGTAAGGTCCTTGCCCTGAGAGAGGGTACCAACAATATCGTCGTACAGATATTAGAGCAGGGATGCCCGCCCGCAGCCTTCCCCTTTGAAGTCACTTATACGCGCCCTTCTGCTAAAGGCAGGAACAAGTCCGGCGGAAAAGAGGATGTTGTCATCAAGAAGAAGACACGCAAGGCCGGTGCTGCCACAACGCCAACACCGCATTTGGAAATATAAATCATTTAGGAATGCTATGAAGATTAAGATTTCTGCGTTGACTGATGTAGGTATCGAGCGTGATAATAATGAAGATGCTTACATCTTCTGTCCCGATTTGGCAAAACAAGACTGGAGTTGTACTGAGTCGTCTTCCTATATCCCACTCGGCGAGTACGGGGCTGTGCTCGTCGTTGCCGACGGCATGGGTGGTACCAATGCTGGCGAGGTGGCTTCATCAATAGCCACTAATGTGGTCAGCGAGTTCTTCTCTTCTGACCATGTCGCAAGTGTCCTGGAGTCGCATGCTCTGAGTATAGCCGATTTCATGGTTTCCTGTATCTCCAATGCCAACGAGGCTATCAACACCCATGCCTGCGAAAACCCTGACACCCTTGGCATGGGTACCACCATCGTCGTTTGCTGGCTCTTACAAGACCAAGCCCATATAGCATGGTGCGGCGACAGCCGCTGCTATATCTTCAATCCCCATACAGGATTAAAGCAGTTGACCAAAGACCACTCTCTTGTGCAGGAATTGGTTGATAAGGGCGAAATAACAGAGCAGGAGGCATTAAGCCATCCTGACAGTAACGTGATTACCCGTGCGCTTGGTGATATTGACACTCAGCCTGTTGCCGATGTTGTATCTGCGCCGATTGTCTCCGGCGATACGCTTCTGCTTTGTAGCGACGGTCTTTGTGGCTATTGTACAAATTCTACCATTCAGGCAGTCTTAGAACAGAGTCCGCGTGACGTAACGTTATGTCGTGACAACTTGCTTCAATGCGCCTTAGGGGCGGGCGGCTACGACAATATCTGTATTGCCCTTGCATCGGTAATCGGCGATGACGAAGTTCCCCTCTCAGATCCCTCTCCATGCCGGCGGTTTGTGGCATGGCTGAAGAAGTCTATTTTTCGGTAGCGCGGATGTTTGGCAGCTGTAGTCCGTAACCTTTGCGGCGGTCTGTGATGAGCATGACCACGGCAATGGTGGCGGCACCGAGGGCTGTGAAGCCGAAGATGAGCATCGACGTGGTGTAGGTGGGGTCCTGCTCGTTAGCCCGTCCTACGAGCATGGGGATGATGGCGCGTCCGAAGTTCTGGATGAAGAATATCATGGAGTAGGCCGTACCCAAGCATTTCAAGGGAATAATCTTTGGTACGCAGGGCCATAGTGCCGCCGGAGCCAGAGAGTAGCCTATGCTGAGCGTCACCATCAGCATGATGGCTACGTTGCTGTTGTGGAAGGGCAGCGAGAATCCGAAGTGGACGGCAGCCAGCAGCAGGGCGCCGGTAATGACCAGCGTGACTCCCCGTCCGTAGCGGTCGAAGACGTAGCCGAAAAGAGGGGTGAGCAGGATGGTGCCGAAAGGTGCTATGCTGGAGAAGAATCCGGCCAGGTCGGCATCAACGCCATACTTGATGACCATCAGTTTGGTAGAGAATTTCAGGAAGGGCGAGACGGCCGAATAGAACAGCACGCAGAACAGCGTGATGAGCCAGAAGCCGGGAGAGCGCAGCGTTACGCCGATGTCGCTCCATCTGAATTCTTCGTCTGAGGCTGTATTGCTGTCAGCGGCATCGGCAGCAGCCTGACCGTCGAGCTTTCTGTCCATCACGCAGAACACGAGGAAAGCCAGCAGGCCTATGATGAGGAAGGCCAGGGCTACGAGCAAAGGTGCTTCGAGGGTGAAGTGGCGGGCTACAGGGGCCGAGATGCTTAATGCCGCGGCGGTGCCCAGTCGGGCCATGGCCAACTGAATGCCCATGGCCAGGGCCAGTTCATGGCCCGTGAACCAGCGTACCATGGCTTTTGATACCGTGATGCCCGTCATCTCGTAGCCTACGCCGAAGACGGCAAAGCCTAAGCTGGCTACGGCTGCCGACATGGGCAGTCCGAAGAGTTCGCCCGTCGGGGCTGTGCTGACGGCATAGTATTTGATAAGCGTGCCTGCCACCATCAGCGAGCACGACAGCGTGCCGGTAAAGCGCACGCCCATCTTGTCGAGGATGATGCCTGAGAAGAAGAGCATCAGCAGGAAGACGTTGATGAAGCTTCCTGCCCCCGAGAAGAATCCGTAGTCGGTGGGTGTCCACCCCAGACCGCCTTTGGAGCGTGGCATTTCCAGCAGCGTCTCCAAGGGCGACATCACGTCGTTGACGAAATAGCCCATCATCATGGCCGTTGCCACGATGAAGAGCACGCTCCAGCGTGCTGCCGTCGAGTTATTCAGCCTCTCACCTCTCACCTCTCACCTCTTACCTCTCACTTTTCACTTTTCACTTTTCACTTTTCACTTCTTTCTAACGGGGTCGCAAGTCAGGCCGCAACCCAGTTTCTTGAAAATCTTGCGGTCTACCTCGCTGAGCATGACGGTGGAGTGTACCTGGCAGCCGCGCAGACTGGGCAGCTGTTCCAGGGCACGGCGGCACAAATCTTCCTTTTCTGAGAGTACGCTCAATGCCACCAGCACCTCGTCGGTATGCAGTCGCGGGTTCTTGGCACCCAGATATTCCGTCTTGGTCTTCTGTACGGGTTCGATGAGGCTTTGCGGAATCAGTTTCGCCTCATGGTCGATGCCTGCCAGATACTTCGTGGCATTAAGCAGCAGGGCGGCACTACAGCCCAGCAGCGGCGACGACTTGGCCGAGATAATCGTGCCGTCCTCCAGTTCGATGGCGGCAGCGGTGTGTCCCGTCTCTATTTTCTTCTCGTAGGCAGCCGTTGTGGTACGCCTGAAGGCTGTCGTTATCTTGGCCTGGTTGAAGAGCAGTCTTATCTTGTTCACCTCGCTCTCGTTGTCTGCACCGTCGGCCATTTTGTTGGTTGCATCGTAGAAGCGGCGTATAATCTCGTTTTTCGAGGCTTCGCAGCACACGTCATCATCGCAGATACAGAATCCCACCATGTTGACGCCCATGTCTGTAGGCGACTTATAGGGGTTCTCGCCGTAGATACCTTCGAAGAGGGCGTTCAGCACCGGGAAAATCTCTATGTCGCGGTTGTAGTTGATGGCTGTTTTGCCGTAGGCTTCCAGATGGAACGGGTCAATCATGTTCACATCGTTCAGGTCGGCCGTTGCCGCCTCGTATGCGATGTTGACAGGATGCTTCAGAGGCAGGTTCCACACGGGGAAGGTCTCAAACTTGGCGTATCCGGCCCGTATGCCCCGCTTGTTCTCGTTGTAGAGCTGCGACAGGCAGGTGGCCATCTTACCGCTGCCGGGACCCGGGGCAGTGACGATGACCAGTTCGCGGCTGGTTTCCACGTAGTCGTTCTTGCCGAATCCCTGGTCGCTGGCTATCAGCTCCACGTTGTGCGGGTAGCCGTCGATAGGGTAGTGTACGTATGATTTGATGCCCATGCGCTCCAGTCGGTGCCGGAACTGGTCGGCGGCATTCTGTCCGCTGTAGTGGGTGATGACCACCGACCCCACCATGAAGTTGCGCTTCATAAACTCGTCGCGCAGCCGCAGCACGTCTTCGTCGTAGGTGATGCCCAGGTCGGCGCGCACTTTGTTCTTCTCAATGTCTGCTGCGCTCACCACGATGACAATCTCTATCGAGTCGCGCAGTTGTGCCAGCATGCGCAGCTTGGAGTCGGGCTTGAATCCCGGCAGTACGCGCGAGGCGTGGTGGTCGTCAAAGAGCTTGCCGCCCAGTTCCAGATAGAGTTTGCCGTCAAACTGCGCTATACGTTCGCGGATGTGCTCCGACTGAATCCTAAGGTATTTGTCGTTATCGAATCCTATCTTTGTCATGTTGCCGTTATTCTTTGATGTTAGGTAATTCCAGTCCAAGACCCTTCTTGCGGTCGACCACTTTCAGCACGAGGCCCAGCACGAGGGCGGCAACGCCCAGTAATGCCAGCATCACCAGCGGGGCTGTGTAGTCAAACTGCGTGGGGTCGGTCACGCCGGGGTTGGTGGCGTCGAGCACTTTGCCAATCAGCAGGGGGAAGAGCCACAGACCGATGTTCTGAATCCAGAATATCAGGGCGTAGGCCGAGCCAATGACCTTGGCATCTACCAGCTTGGGTACCGACGGCCAGAGCGATGCCGGAACGAGCGAGAACGACGAGCCGAGCACCAGGATGGTGATATAGGCAATGATGATGCCTCCTGCCGACCCTTTGAACATGGGCAGGATGAAGGCGAACGTCAGGTGACAGCCTATCAGCAGCAGCGAGCCCAGCACCAGCATGGAGGCTGCCTTGCCGTGGTGGTCGAGATAACTGCCCAGGATGGGGGTGATGAGGACGGCCAGCAGGGGGAACACGGCAAAGATGGACTCTGCCGACTGGCGCATATAGCCCATATAGCAATAGGTGACGAGGGCTGCAATCGAGATGGCCAGCAGACTGTAGCGCTTGCCGTTCTCTTTCTGGAAGTTGCTGGCAAAGCCTGCCGCTGCCACGATGAGCATGATGATGTACTGTACAATGGTGACCGACTCAGAGGCCCAGAACGACCCTGCCTCGGGGGTGGTGAGCGTCAGGTTGCATTGGAGCATGTTCACGGCATATTTCTGGAAGGGGAAGATGGCCGAATAGTAGAGCACGCAGAGCAGGGCAACGAGCCAGAATCCGCTGTCGGAGAGTATCTTGCCTATGTCGCTCACCTTGAAGGGGTCGTCCTTCTCCTCGGCCTCGCCCGTCTGTTCGTCCAGCTTCTTGTCCATGACGAAGTAGACGATGGTCATGATCAAGGCAATACACATGAGCACCACGCCGAAGGCTACCGAGCGGCTGACGCTGACCACGCCACCCAGACGGGCAAAGAAGGGTGAGAAAATCATGCAGGTGGCAACACCCAAGCGGGCCAGGGCCATCTCCGAACCCATGGCCAGAGCCATTTCGCGCCCCTTGAACCACTTGACGATACCGCGTGAGACGGTGATGCCGGCCATTTCGCAGCCGCAGCCGAAGATCATGAAGCCGCAGGCAGCAAACTTAGCCGATGCCGGCATGCCCTCGTAGAAGGGGCTGACGCCGAGTTCCTCGAACAGGGGAATGTAGTTCAGGTTCTCTGTAAACCATGTATCCAGTCCGCTGCCTATGAATCCGTCGCTCACGGCATACCATTTGATGCAGGCGCCTACCAGCATGACGGCGGCCGAGAGGACGGCTGTGAAGCGCACGCCCATCTTGTCGAGTATGATACCGGCAAAAATCAGGAAGAAGGCGAACACGTTGAGGAACACCTCTGAGCCCTGCATGGTGCCGAAGGCGGTGGAGTCCCATCCGCGTTCAGACTGCATAAGGTCCTTGATGGGCGAGAGGATGTCCATGAAGATGTAGCTGCAGAACATGGCCAGGGCCAGCAGCAGCAAGGCGGTCCACCGCATGGCGGCAGAGTCGCGCAGAGTCTTTTGAATTGTCTGTGTCATGATGTCTTTTTTCGCAATTTGGGTGCAAAGTTACGAAAAAACGAGAGAAAAGCAAAGGAAAAAGCACGTTTTTTCTTTTGCTTTTCCGAGTGCCAGTAACTTCGGCAATGAGGTGTACTGATTTAGGTTGACAGTTTATACTTGAGAAATATGTGAATCAAATGCCTGTCCCCACGATTCGAAAATTATTTATCTGAAAGTCAGGACTTCAAAGAGCGCAGTTGGACAGCCTCTTCCAAAAAACATTTATTTTTCTTGCACGATTCGCGGAAATTGTTTACTTTTGCGGGACAAACATCAATTTACAAACTCATGAAAAAACGACTACTGCTGATGATATTGACCCTGCTGCCGCTGATGGCCAGCGCCGACGACAGCGGCTCCTGCGGTACGAACGTCACCTATACCTACGTTGAGTCTACTCATACCCTGACTATTTCGGGGAATGGGGCAATGGATGATTATACGTGGGATAACCACCCTGGTTGGTATAGTTATAGATCTGAGATTGTGAAAATCGTTATAGAAAACGGAGTAACATCCATTGGCAATGAGGCTTTCAACGGTTGCAGTTTAACATCCATAACCATTCCTAATGACGTGACGTCCATTGGCAATCGTGCTTTCTTTGGCTGCAACGAACTAACCTCCGTGGTCATTCTTGGCAACGTGAAATCTATAGGTAGTGGCACTTTTGCCAGGTGTGCAAAAATCACAGACCTATATTGCCATGCAGAAAAGGTACCGTCAACGCGACGTGATGCTTTCAACAATTTTTATGTAGAAAAAGCCACGCTCCATGTGCCTGCTTCTGCACTTGAAGCCTATAAGACGACCATGCCCTGGAGCACCTTTGGAACTATCGTCAGCATCGAGGACGAGGCAGTTGCCATCAGCACCATTGCTGACAGCAACAGCCCGTCTGGCCATGTCTGCAACCTGCAGGGACAGCGGTTGAGCAGCACCCGGCGCGGTCTGTTTATCCGCGACGGCAAGAAGTATGTTGTGAAATGAAATTCGTGAGGTAAAGTTACGAGAATAACACACGGGTTCTGTCATTTAGAATTTTACGAGTATGCGGAACACCTTGCCCGGCGAGTCGGCCCATAGCTGCATGGCCTCGGGCGCCTCTTCGGGTGTCACCTCGCGGCTGATGAGCTGGTCGACGGGACAGGTGCCGCGCTCCAGGTAGTGGATGACGGCGCGGAAGTCGCTGGGCTGTGCGTTGCGCGAGCCGCGTATGTCGAGTTCTTTCTGCACGAAGTATTTCGTCTGGAACGACACCTCGGTCTTGGCATAGCCGATGCAGATGACGCGGCCTGTGAAGGCCACCTCGTCGACCGCCATCTGGTAGGTCTGGCTGCTGCCCACGGCCTCAATCACCACGTCGGGGCCGAAGCCGCTGGTCATCTCGCGCAGGCGGGCGTGTACGTCCTCCGTGCGGGTGTTGATGGTATAGCTGGCACCCATCTGGCGGGCCAGGGCCAGTTTCTCGTCGTCAATGTCGGCAGCCACCACCGTGGCACCGCGCTGGGCCGAGCGTACCACGGCACCCATGCCCACCATGCCACAGCCGATGACCAGCACCACGTCGATGTCGGTCACCTGAGCACGGCTCACAGCATGGAAGCCCACGCTCATAGGCTCTATCAGGGCGCAGGTACGTGTGGAGAGCAGTCCGGCGGGTATCACCTTCTCCCATGGCAGGCAGAGACGTTCGCGCATGGCTCCCCAGCGCTGCACGCCCAGCGTCTCGTTGTGCTCGCAGGCGTTGACGCGGCCGTTGCGGCAGGAGGCACACTTGCCGCAGTTGGTGTAGGGGTTGCAGGTCACCACCATGCCGGGCTTCAGGCCCTCGGGCACGTCGGCACCTACGGCCTCGATGACGGCTCCCACCTCATGGCCCGGCACTACGGGCATCTTCACCATGGGGTTCCTGCCCAGCCAGGTGCTGAGGTCGCTGCCGCAGAATCCCACATACTCCAGGCGCAGCAGCACCTCGTCGCTCTTCATCTCGGGTTGGGGCAGTTCTACCAGCCCCATCTGCCTTTCGGCACTAATCTGTATTGCTTTCACGTTAATATGATTTATGGTTTTGCTTTCTCTCTCTCTGTTGCTTTATTCGCTCATGTTCTTGATGTACGGCAGGTCGGGCAGTTGGGTGAAGCCGTAGAAGCGGCGGGCGTTGTCGCCGAGCAACAGCCGCTTCTGGTCGTCGGTCAGTTCGTGCGATTTCGTGATGAAGTCGTACGACATGCGGTAGGTGATGGCCGTGATGGTGCGCGGATAGTCCGACCCCCACATCAGCTTGTCCCATCCCACCAGGTCGGCAGCCTCGCGGATGGCGCGGACGGCCGAGGGGTAGGGGTAGAACTCGTCGTTGTAGAGCCAGGTGATGCCTCCCGTCTCAATCATCACCTGCTGGTGCTGTGCCAGCAGAATCTGCCGGCGCCAGCTGCTGTTCTCCCAGCAGGGTGTCTTCGGCTGGTCGGCCATGCCTAAGTGTCCGATGGCTATCTGCAGGCTCGGGCACTCCACGATGACCTCCCTGAGCTCGTCCACCTGCCGGTCGCCGTCGGCCAGGGTGATTGACAGCTTCTTGTGGTTGGCCTCCATCAGGCGGAAGGTCTTCATCATCTCGTCGCTGGTAAGCGAGCGTCCCAAGAGCCTGTGTGCCGGTATAGCCAAACCTTGGAAGCCTTTGACCGCCAAGAGGTTAAGTGCGTGTTTGTAGAACCCGTCTTTCAGGTAGTCGGCCATGGCGTAACAGAAGAACCGGTCGGGGTATTGCTGCTGCACCTGAGCCAGATAGTCGTTCTGAAGACCGTCGATAAACTCCTGGACGACGACGGCTGCCGCCACCTGGGCGTAGTCCATGTTGGCCAGGAACACCTCGGCCGTGTTGCGCCCGTCGGTCATAAAGGGCGGCAGCATCTGCACCTCCTGCCCTAAGAACAGCGAGCGTCCGTTGCGGGTGGTGCGTATCACCTGTCCGTTCCAGGTGGTGTCCTGCCGTAGCCACAGGTGGCTGTGTGCGTCGATGATGGTTGCCATGGTGTCAAGCCGTTTATTTGAGCCAGCGGTCGAGCCATCCGAAGAAGGTGCGCTGCCAGAGGATGCCGTTCTGGGGTTTCAGCACCCAGTGGTTCTCGTCGGGGAAGATGAGCAGTTCGGCGGGCAGTCCCTTCATGCGGGCAGCGTTGAAGGCCTGCATGCCCTGCGTGTAGTTGATGCGGTAGTCTTTCTCGCCGTGGATGCAGAGGATGGGGGTGTCCCATTTCTCCACCATCTTGTGTGGCGAGTTGTGATAGGTGGTCTTGGCGCGGGGCATCTGCGGACGGTGCCAGTAGGCCTCGTCGTACTCCCAGTTCGAGAACCAGTTCTCCTCGGTCTCTAAGTACATGGCAGCCAGGTTGAAGGCGCCATCGTGGGCAATGAAGGCCTTGAAGCGCTTCTCGTGGATGCCGGCAAGCCAGTAGACGGAGAAGCCGCCGAACGAGGCTCCCACGCAGCCCAGCCGGTCTTTGTCGACGAACGGCAGGTTCTGGGCGGCATCGTCGATGGCTGCCAGGTAGTCCTGCATGCATTGTCCGGCCCAGTCGCCCGAAATCTGCTCCTTCCACTCCTGTCCGAATCCGGGCAGTCCGTGGCGGTTGGGTGCCACGACGACGTAGCCGTTGGCGGCCATGATCTGGAAGTTCCAGCGGTAGCTCCAGAACTGGCTGACGGGACTCTGCGGTCCGCCCTCGCAGAAGAGCAGGGCGGGATATTTCTTACCCTCCTCGTAGTTGGCGGGCAGCATCACCCATACCAGCATCTGGCCACCGTCGCTGGTCTTCACCCATCGCTGCTGCATCTTGCCTAAGCTCAGCTGGTCCATGATGTGCTTGTTCTCTTGCGTCAGCTGCTGCACGTTGGCCAGCTTCTGCTTCTTCTGCGGCAGCGATACCATGTAGATGTCGGTAGGTGCCGACAGGCTCTGGCGTGTGGCCAGAATCTTCTGTCCGTCGTTGGCGGGCTGCAGCGAGGTCCAGTCGGCCCACTCCTCGGTGGCCAGTTGGCGTATCTCGCCCTTGTGGTTAGCGTAGTACATGTTGCAGCAGCCGTGCCAGACGCTGAGGAAGTACAGCTGCGGGTCGGCGGGCTTGGCCTTGACAGCCTTGCGGCCCTTCATCATCTGGGGTGCCCAGCAGAAGGCCTCCACGTCGCTCTTCCAGTCAACGTAGCGTTTCTCGCCGGTGGCCAGGGTGCAGATGCACAGGCGGTTGAGGTCGGCCTCGTAGCCGTCGCGTGCCATCGACTGCCAGGCAATCATCGTGCCGTCGGGCGAGAACTGCGGGTTCTGGTCGTAGCCCACGTTGTTCTTCAGGTTCTCGGGGGCGTTGACGGCCTGTACTGCCAGGGTAATGGTGGGGTCCACCTTGGGAGCCACGTAGTCGGCCGGCTTACAGAGGTTGCGTGTCGTTCGCGTACCTATATTATATAAGTAGATGTCGGAGTCGGTCGATATGGAATATGCCAGTCCGGTCTTCTTGCGGCAGGTGTAGGCAATGGTCTTCGAGTCGGGACTCCAGGCCAGCTGCTCGATACCGCCGAAGGGCTCCATCGGACATTCGTAGGGCTCGCCCTCCAGAATATCGGAGCCGCCGCCGATGCCGTCGGGGGTGACGTCAGCCACGAAGGGGTGCTGAATGGACTCCACATAGTGGTCCCAGTGGCGGTACATCAGGTCGGTCACGCGGTGGCCCGTGGCCTTGGGCAGGTCGGCGGGGTTCTCCTTGATAACCTCGTGGAAGGGCAGGCTCTTGATGAGGATGACCTTCGTGCCGTCGGGGGCGAACTTGAAGCCCTCCACCTTTCCGTCGGTCTTCGACAGTTGGCGGCGGTTAGTGCCGTCGGCCTTCATCGTCCATATCTCGCCACCGCAGAGGTAGGCTATGGTCTCGGCGTCTATCCAGGCGGCGTCGGTCTCGTTCTTGTCGCTCTTGGTCAGCAGCGTCTGGTTGCTGCCGTCGGCGTTCATGATGTAGAGCACCTGGTGGCTCTTGTTGTGCTTCACGCTGTAGTAGCCCACCTGATAGACTATCTTCGAGCCGTCGGGCGAGGCGCTGCAGCCGCCTATGCGTCCCATGGCCCACAGGGCTTCGGGCGTCATGAGTCCGTCTTTGACGCTGATGTTCTGTTTGCCAATCTTCACGTCTTCGCTTGCTTTGGTGCTGCCGGCGGCCAGCAGGGCCACCACAGCCAGGGTGATGATTCTTTTCATGATGTGGTTGCTTACTTACGTTGTTGGTTCATGCGTTGGCGCTGCATCTCCTCGGCCTGCTTCTGCATGGCCTCAAGGCGTGCGGCCAGTCCGCTCTGTTTCTTGGGGTTGGCCTTGTTCTCCTTGTAGCGTGCCTCAAGTATGGCCAGCAGTTTCTCGTCGTTGGTGGTCTTGCGCAGGGTCCACATGATGGCTGCCGAGAAGAAGAGCGAGATGAAGTAGTAGAAGTTCAGGCCCGACGAGTAGTCGTTGAACATGAAGAAGAACATCAGGGGCATGAGGTACATCATCCATTGCATCATCTTCATCTGCTCGGCCTGGGCACCCACCATCTGGTCTTTCTGCTGGCGCATGGTCATATAGCTGTACAGGATGTTGCTGATACAGAAGAGAATACAGGTGAGCGACAGGTGGTCGCCGATGCCCCAGATGTTGGTGCTCCACTCCACGATGGGGTCGTAGGTCGAGAGGTCGTCAATCCAGAGGAACGATTCGCGGCGCAGCTGGATGGCGTTGGGCACGAAGTTGAACATGGCAATCCAGATTGGTGCCTGAATGAGCATGGGCAGACAGCCGCTCAGGGGGCTGACGCCGTACTGCGAGTAGAGCTGCATCATGGCCTGCTGCTTCTTCATCTGGTCTTCGGGCTTGTCGTACTGGCGGGTGGCCTCGTCGAGTTTCGGCTTCAGCACGCGCATCTTGGCCGACGACATGTAGCTCTTCTTCACCATGGGGAAGGTGATGGCCTTCAGCAGCAGGGTGATGAGTATGAGCACCACGCCCATGGAGAAGCCCCATGAGGTGAGCCAGTCGAAGACGTAGATGGTGAACCAGCGGTTGATGATGCGGAAGAGGGGCCAGCCCAGGTAGACGAGCTGCTCCAGGTCGAGGTCTTTGCCGAAGGTGCTCTGCTCCTCAACGTCCTTGATGAGGCGGAAGTCGTTGGGGCCTATGTACATCTCAAACTCCGACGGCTGGCGGCCGGTGGGGTCGAAGGCGGTCTTCATCTTGGCCTCAAACTGCTTGAGGTTGCCGTTGCCCTTCGCCTGCGGTATGCTGGTCATGAGCGAGCCGCCCTTGAAGTCGTCCCTGGCAATGAGGGCTGCCGAGAAGAACTGGTTCTTGAAGGCCACCCAGTCGAGGGTCTCGTCAATCTTCTCGTCAATTTTCTCGCTGGTCTCGTTCAGATAGTCGGTAGAGCCGTCTTTCTCCTTGTAGGTCAGCGTGGCGTAGCGGTTCTCGAAGGTGAAGCCGCGCTCCTGCTGGCGGGCCATCTCGTTCCACACCACGTCCATCTCCTTGTAGTTCGGCGCAAAGAGGCCGCTCAGCCCGTTGGCCTGCAGCGTGAAGTGCAGCAGGTAGTCCTGTCCCAGCCGGTAGTCGATGACGATGCTGCCGCCGTTCTGCGCCTGGGCCGTCATGGTGACGGTGCTGTCGCTCATGTTCGACGGGGTGAAGTAGAGGTCCTGGGTGATGATGTTCTCCTGCTTGCCGGCCAGCATGAAGTTCATCTGCTGGGTGGTCTGGTCGAAGAGCGTCACCTCGTCCTTCGTGTTGTCTACATTCTGGAAACCCTTGATGACGGCCTTCCCCGGGGTGCCACCCTTGCTCTGGATGGTCAGTTCCAGCTTGCCGTTCTTCAGCACTACGGGGCGGTCCTGGCCGTTGAGGGCGCTGTGGAACAATGCTGTGGTGTCGCCCTTGGCGGCCTCCTCGGCCTTGGCCTTACGCTCGGCCTGGGCCATCTCCTCCTTCACTTTCTTGTCTTGCTGCACGGCTGCGATGCTGTCCTGCTGTCGCTGGTAGGCCTCTATCTCCTCCTGCGAGGGCTGGTTGTACCAGCTGAAGCCTATGAGCACCAGGCCGATGAGCACGAAGCCGATTAAAGTGTCTCTGTTCATTGTATTTTTTTTGTTTTGTTTTGATATGCGCTATTAAATCAAGGTGCAAAATTACAAAAAATAAGCCGAATATTTGCAAACTGCGGCCAAAATTCTTAACTTTGCAGAAAAATTATGCGCAAACTATCATTATCACTTGCGGCAGCCTGTGCGCTCAGCGCCAGCGCCGCGCAGCCTAACGACACGCTGAACAGCCGTCTGTACCGCCTGTTCACGCCGCTGACGTTCTATCACAATGTATCGGGTAACATGCTGTCTCTCAGCCAGTCGGCCAATGCTGCCGACGAGGCCGTAGACCAGGCCCTGATGAGTGTCTATCTGAACCGCCCCGACCTGGTGAAGACCACCGAGACGCAGCTGCAGGAAACCGGCACGCTGCGCCAGGACATCGACCAGCCCATTGAGCAGCGGGTGGAGCTGACCGAACTGGCAGCCCCCATGCCCGACGAGCCCGACGTGGTGCCCACCTCTGGTGTTGAGGTGACGAAGCCGAAGTTTTGGACACGCAAGGGCGACGGATTCCTGCAGTTCATGCAGAACTACGTGAGCGACAACTGGTACAAGGGTGGTGAGTCTACCTACTCGCTGCTGGGCAGCCTGACCTTAGAGGCCAACTACGACAACAAGGGCAAATGGAAGTGGGACAACAAGCTGGAGGCCAAGCTGGGATTCCTGACGGCCAAGTCTGACTCGCTGCACAAGTGGAAGTCGAACGAAGACCTGCTGCGTCTGACGTCGAAGGTGGGCCTGCAGGCCACCAAGCGCTGGTACTACACGCTGCAGCTCTTGGCATGGACGCAGTTTGCACGCGGTCTGAAGTCGAACGACCACCGCACCTACTCTGACTTCTTCTCGCCCTTCAACCTGAACGCCGGTCTCGGTATGGACTACAAGGTGGAGGCCTTCGACAAGAAGCTGACGGGCACGGTCAACCTCTCGCCCATAGCCCTGAACTACCGCTATGTTGGCCGCACGGGCTTCCCTAAGAAGAATGCGCAGACGGTTGACGAGGCCGACATCTCATGGTTCCCCTCGCGCCACGGCATCGACGACGGCGAGCACTACAAGCTGGACCCGGGCTCGCAGGTGACTGCCGACCTGACGTGGAAGCTCAACGAGAACGTGACGTGGAAGAGCCGCTTCTGGGCCTTCACCTCTTACAAGCGTGCTGAGGTTGAGTGGGAGAACACGTTCCAGCTGAAGGTGTCGAAGTATATCACGGCCAACATCTTCCTCTATCCCCGATTCGACGACGGCAACGCCCCCGACGACGACCTGGGCTACTGGCAGTTCAAGGAGTACACGTCAATAGGACTGAGCTACTCTTTCTGAGAATAGCAGGCACAATAAAAAAAAGAGTGGCAAGCGCCACTCTTTTTTATTTCTTTTCTTCCATCGTCCCTTCGATGTAGATGCGCGTCATCTCTACCTTGCCGTTGGTGCGCACGGTGATTGACTTCTTGAAGTGGCCGGGGAACTTGCCGGTGCCGTTGTAGGTCACCTTGATGGTGCCCTTCTCGCCGGGCTTCACGGGGTCCTTGGTGTACTCAGGCACGGTGCAGCCGCAGGAGGCCACGGCCTGGTTGATGACCAGCGGCTTGTCGCCGGTGTTGGTAAAGGTGAAGGTGGTGCTGACCACGGGCGACGTCTCAGGGAAGTTGCCGAAGTCGTGGGTCAGCTTGTCGAACTTAATCTCAGCCTGTGCTGAGGCAAAGACGATGCCGCAGACGAGCATCATCGCTGTAAGTAAAATCTTCTTCATATTTCCTTTGTTTTCTTGCAAATTTGCGGCAAAGTTACAAAAACCCTTTAACATTGAGTGTTTTCAGAGTATATTTTAGGGTGTCTTGTCTTTTTTTAACTTTTTGCCATACTCATAGTCCTCTTTTGTAACTGCTTAGGCGTCATGCTTACAGGATAAAAAACTTCAAAAAATGGGTTCTCCATACTCAGAATCGTTTGGTTTTCAGCCGCAAAGATACGAAAAACATTTGAATTGCCAAAAAACAATTATCATAAAATGGCAATAATGTGCTTTAATGTGTTTCCCCTCATTTCAATTTAGCAGCGGACAACAGGACTTCAGGACTATTTTTCCCTCTCATGGTATGGCCTATAAAGCCGTTGCAAGGAAAAGTCCTAAAGTCCTGTTGTCCGCTGCTAAAAATATAACACTACGGAATGAAGTGTTTTAAAGCATTTCGAGGTACAGAACACTCTACTTCAGCAGTTTGTAGTATTCGGCGGCACCCAGCAGGAAGCAGCCCGTGCCGTAGTCCTCGAAGTCGGGCACGCGGTCGTAGCTCAGGGGCTGACCGGCCGAGGGGTCCTTGCCCGTGCCTTGCATCCAGCCAAGGAATCCGTCTCGGTGGACGCAGGTCTTCACCATGGCAGCCCAGGCGCGGTCGCAGGCGGGACGGTAGATTTTCTCCTTCAGATAGCCTTGCTGTATGCCCCAGGCCATGCCGTAGAGGAAGAGGGCGGTGCCAGAGGTCTCGGGCATGGCGTAGTTGGTCGACACCAGGCTGGGGTTCCACAGGCCGTCCTCGCGCTGGCACTTCAGCAGCCCTTCCGACATCATGAGGAAGTCTTTCTTCAGCTCCTTGTATTCCTTCGACTTCCGTGGCAGCTCGTTCATGCAGCGCACCAGGGCGGCATAGACCCATCCGTTGCCGCGGCTCCAGTAGCAGTCCTTGCCGTCGGGCTCCTTGTAGGGGGGCACGTAGTCGGCGTCGCGCCACCACAGGCCGTCCTTGATGTTGAACAGGCCGCCGCCGCACTCGTTGCGGCTCCAGCGGTACATGGCCATGCCGTGGTCGCGGTATTTGGTCTCGCCGGTCAGCCGGTACATCTGCATGTAGACGGGCATGGCCATCTGGATGGCGTCAATCCATGTCCACCAGCCGTAGAGCGAGGGCTGTGTGCCCTTGGTCTTGGCCGTGGCGTTCTTCTTGTCGTTGGGGGTCTGCATCTGGTAGTCCAGGTTCTGGCGCACCTTCTCCATCATCTTGACGTCCTTGGTCTTCTCATAGCGCATCAGGTAGGTCTGGGCGCAGCATTGGTCGTCGGCGTCGCACGACTTGATGCCGTTGCGCGGAGTCCATTGGTGGAACGATGCCCAGCGGTCGGTGTAGTCTATGTAGCGCTGGTCGGCGTCGATGTCGTAGAGGGCCATCAGTCCTTCGTAGTACACGGCGCGTGTCCACAGCGAGCTGGGGCGCACCTTCTTGACGTTGGTGGGCTGTGTGGGGTCGCTGTACTTGGCCATGAAGTAGTTGTTCACTTTGCGTGCCACGCTGAGCACGTCGTCGGCAGTTGCCGTTTGCGCCGTCATGGTCAGGGCCGATGCGGCAAGGGTCAGTAGTGTCAGGATTCGTTTCATTGTCTTAGTATGTTTAGTTTTTGTCTGCAAAGTGTGTGCAGGTGTGATTTTTGCTTGCAAAGATAGTGCAAATAGGGCGAAACACCAAATTATTTGTGGAATAATTGTGGCCTGTGGGCGTTTTGTGGGCCGCTATCTGCCCACGGCCACCTTCTGGCCGTTGACGATGTAGAGGCCTGGCGGCAGCTGGCGGAGCGAGCGTGTGTCGGTGGCGCTGCCTACCCGTCGGCCGTCGGTGGTGTAGATGCCGTGGGCGGCCGGCGCGGGGCTGGTGGTCAGCTGTTGTATGCCGGTAGGTGGCAGCTCGGCAATCTTGAACTGCGTTTTGTCGAGGTAGTTCATGCGGCGCTTCACCCAGTCTTCGATGTAGGCCTGCTCGGTGTCGAAGTTCAGCGTCTTGCCGGCAATGTCGCTGTCGCCGCTCCATTTGCGGTATTCGCGCTGGTCGGCGCCGCAGGTCTTGAACGCTGCCCGTTGTGTGCGGAAGCGGTCGAGGATGGCCTCTGTCTGCAGGTAGGTCTGCCTGAGGTCGCGGTAGCGCAGCCTTACCTGCATGTTGAAGTCGGCGGCATTGGTGAGTCGCAGCCGCCGGAACAGGTTGTAGTCGCCGTGCTCGTTGTTGGCGATATAGGTGGCATAGCTCTGTTCGGGCTTCATGATGGTGGAGTGGTAGTAGGCGTCGCTCCAGCGCTGGCCGGTGGTGGCGTCCATGTCCCACACGCCGAAGGTGATCTTCTTGTCCTGCTGCTTGTCGTAGACGGCGAAGTACATGTTCTTGCCGTGGTTGTCGGACGACAGGATGGTCTCCATCAGGATGTAGTAGTCGATGACGACGGGCAGGTCGAAATACTCGCTGATATGGGCCTTGAAGTTGGCATCGGTAGAGGTGCACACAAAGTTGACGGCATTCCACAGTACCGACCATTGGGTGGGGTTCACATCCTCAATGTCGGGGTATTTCACGTAGTATTGGTCCCACGACTCGCTGTGGTTGTCGTAGGCCGCGGGCGAGGTCTTGGGGTAGGAGTTGTTGTCGACATGATGGCCCATGAAGACGGCATAGCTCCAGTCTTTCGACTTCCAGAGCTGACCGTGCATCGTGCCGGTCTCGTCGTCGTGTTTCTTCAGCTTCATCTGCTTGCGGTCCATGGCTTCCGTCAGGCAGTATATGCCACGGTATTCGCCGTTCAGTATCAGCTCTGCAAAGCGGCCGCGGGTGCCGCTCAGCGCCTTGGGCTCCTGGTCAATGTAGTAGGGCTTCGTGGCAAAGTCGTTCCACAGGTCGGTCAGCACGCGGTTGCGGATGCGGCTCATGTCTACCTGGCACGACTCCAGAATCCATGAGTTGTCGTTGCGCAGGCCGAAGAACTTCTGTTCCAGCTTCTGTCCCTCGCCGTCGAGGAATTTCACGTGGTAGTTGCGCTTGTGCTTGTCGCCCATGTTGGTGATGCCGCCGCGCCACTTGGCCTTCATGTGGGCAGGGGTGTACTGGGGCTTGTCGGGCTCTTGCACCACGATGTCGCCCTCGGTGTAGTCATAGCCGAAGGTGCCCTGCAGGCTGACCACCGCCAGCGAGGTGAACGTCAGGGGGCAGCTGACGGTGGTGCCGTCGGCGTGGCTGATGCTCAGGGTGTAGGTCTTGCCGGCGCTGACGTTGCTGAAGGTGTAGGACGCGCCGTTGGCCACGGCTGTGCCGTCGATGGTGAGCGTGCCCCAGCCCTCGCTGGCTTGGTAGCCTACGGTCAGGGTGGGGGAGGTGCCGAAGTGGCTGGCCGCCACGGGGCAGAGCAGGTAGTGCTGGTCGCTGACGTAGAGCGGGCAGCGGGCGTCGATGAGCAGGGTGCCCAGGGCCGCGCTCAGCGGGGTGTACAGCAGGTCGCGCTCCTCTTCCTTGACGGCCTTGCCGCTTTCGTCATAGATGTTGAACAGCTGGTTGGTGCCATAGCCGCCGGTCCGGGAATAGGTGCCGACGACGTAGGGCGTTGACGTTGACGGCGACCGCACGTCCCAGACGTGGTCGGGCTGTCCCACGTTCTGGATGACATAGCCGTTGCCCGACTGCGGCGCAAACGTCCACAGCGACTTGGTGCCGTTCCTGGTGTCGGTCATGCTCACGTAGCGCCTGACGGGGCTGTCGCTGCGCACACCGTCGTAGGTGACGTATTGCCCCGTGCGCACATTCCTGATGCTGTACTGGCCGGGCTGTTCCTCGCTGATGGTCCAGTAGGTCTCGGCTGCCGTCGTGGCGTTGGCCAGGTAGTACAGGGGCGTGGTCTGCCCCGACAGCTTTCCGTCTGCCACACAGCCGCCAGCATGCTCCAGGCAGACAATATGATAAGACTTACCCTGCTGGAACTGCGGGGCAGCCAACAGGGTAAGCGATATGACAGACGCCACCAGGGCGCAGAGCACTTTTCTCATTTAGTAGGCGAAGAGCGGGTATTCCTTCATCTTCTCGTTAACACGCTGACGCACAGAGGCTATCACCTGTTCGTTCTCGGGGTCGTTGAGCACCTCTTCAATCCAGGCGGCAATCTGCACCATCAGGTCTTCCTTGGCGCCGCGAGTGGTGATGGCGGGGGTGCCCAGACGGATGCCAGAGGTCTGGAAGGCCGAGCGCGAGTCGAACGGCACCATGTTCTTGTTCACCGTGATGTCGGCAGCCACCAGGGCGTTCTCGGCCACCTTACCCGTCAGGTCGGGATACTTCGAGCGCAGGTCTACCAGCATCGAGTGGTTGTCGGTGCCGCCGCTGACAATGCCGAAGCCGCGCTTCACCAGCTCCTCGGCCAGCACCTTGGCGTTCTTCTGAACCTGCTGGGCCCACTCCTTGAACTCGGGCTGCAGAGCCTCGCCGAAGGCTACGGCCTTGGCAGCAATGACATGCTCCAGCGGACCGCCCTGCTGACCAGGGAAGACGGCCGAGTTGAGCAGCTGCGACATCTTCTTCACCTCGCCCTTCGGGGTCTTCAGTCCCCAGGGGTTGTCAAAGTCCTTGCCCATCAGGATGATGCCGCCACGCGGACCGCGCAGCGTCTTGTGGGTGGTAGAGGTCACGATGTGGGCCCACTTCACGGGGTTCTCCAGCAGACCGGCGGCAATCAGACCGGCGGGGTGGGCCATGTCAATCATCAGCAGCGCACCCACCTTGTCGGCAATCTCGCGCATACGCTTGTAGTCCCACTCGCGGCTGTAGGCCGAGCCACCGCCGATAATCAGCTTCGGCTTGTGCTCCAGGGCCAGCTGCTCCATCTCGTCATAGTCCACGCGGCCCGTCTCCTTCGACAGGTTGTAGCCCACGGGCTTGTACAGGATGCCCGAGGTGTTAACCAGCGAACCGTGGCTGAGGTGACCGCCATGAGCCAGATTCAGTCCCATGAAGGTGTCGCCCGGCTGCAGAACGGCCAGCAGAACGGCGGCATTGGCCTGGGCACCGCTGTGGGGCTGCACGTTGGCATACTCGGCATCAAACAGCTTGCAGACGCGCTCAATGGCCAGCTTCTCTACTTCGTCAACCACCTGGCAGCCGCCGTAGTAGCGCTTGCCGGGATAGCCCTCGGCATACTTGTTGGTCAGGTACGACCCCATGGCCTCCATCACCTGGTCGCTCACGAAGTTCTCACTGGCTATCAGCTCAATGCCTTTCAGCTGGCGCTGATGCTCCTTCTCAATCAACTCGAAAATCTGGTTGTCTCTTTTCATCTTTATGCTTTGTTTATTGGATTTTTCGCAATTTGGCTGCAAAGTTACTAATAAATGTGCGAAACGCAAAGAGAATGCCCCTTTTTTTTGTTTTGATCCCGCCGCGAGCTGACTTTGCCGTTACTAAACCCCGACTTTGCCCGAAGTAAATCGGTGATTTATTATAACTTATTGGCTTTCAAACGTGTTTAGAGCCAAGAAATTGGAGAGGTTACGAATAAGTTACATACAGAAGTTTGAAATTCTCCGCGATTTGCGTAAACATCAAGAACTCTTTATCGACCTCATTTGCGGCAACAAAGGTACAAATAATTGTTGAACGAAACAAACTTTTTGTAGAAAATCTGAAAAAAAAGAGGAAGGGTAATTGTTGATACAAGTGTCAACGGTTACCCTTCCTCTTTTTTCTTGTTCTCACGTCTCAGTTGCTTATTGATAGTTGGTACGACCATTGACTGCACTATCCTACGAAGGTCTTTGTCATTTTTGACAGTGAACGACCGTTCTTCTTTGAAATGCCTGATAGCTGTATTCATTATCTGGTTCACCTCACCACCGTCAGGAATCAGTCTGTTGTTTTCCCAAAACTCAATGACAAGATTTTGAACTATCCCACGAAAGACAGTTCTTTCCGCATCTTTAAGCTTGTTGTATCGCTTTGTCTCATATGATAAAGGTGAAAGCCTGTCAAGGCCAACAAATCCGAGATAACCATCGTAATAGACGGCATCTGATGATTGATCTTCACCATCACTTTCATTAAATGGCAGCTCAATATCTTCGAAGAGGTCAGAATCATCTTCAAATTCACCTTTCATCATCCTTTCCCTGTCTTCCTTGGACAACTTGGCACATTTCTTACAGATGTGGTTCTTGTGTCCCTTGCCAGTAAAGCTTTCATTGGACTTGTATTCGCCACACACCTTGCAGTAATGCCCCTGATGTTTGTTCTTTGCCATACGGATTCATTTGGATTTGCGGGTGCAAAGGTACGAAATTATTGTCACATAAACGAATATCCCATTGGCTTTATCGGGAAAGGATTAACTTCGCCGCGAGAGGCTATCCTTGGGATGGCCGAGGTGTCGGCTATGCCAAAGATTGCCACTCACGGCTGTATGCCTGCAAGGAAACAAGGCACACATATTCGTGGAAACATTGTGGATCAATCAGAGATTGGCACGATGTTTTCAGGAACATGTGCACCACGTTTCTTGTCTTGCAGCCTCATGAGGTGGCTTTCCCGAATCACAAGACTTGTCTGATTAGCCCAAAGTCTGGTTGTGAAAGCGGTTGTTGCCGCCCGAAGCAATCAACTGACGAGCAGATGACATCTTCGGGCTATTGGGGGAATAACCGCATCTAAGAGTGCCACCGCCTGAATGAACACGTCCGATTCAGCCGACGCTGCACACTTATCTGTGGTTGTCCCCTTCTTCTGTTGGTAGGCTTTCACAAGTACACATACACAAGTTCTGAACCGTTAGCCTATAGAGCGATAGATGACCGTTGCCATCTATACATATTTTATAATACTGAAAAGCACATTCGAACGTCGTAAAAGGGATTTATCCCGCATTGCAGATGAAGTCTACGTAACTTATTGGTTCTCAGGAGGTGGATTTTTTGGAGGTGCTTTTGGGTGCACCATGGATTTTACCTTCCCAATCGGGTTCGGGTTAACCTCCAGCAGGCTGTA
>Ga0310697_10000131_pt1 | contig 104426 bp, 131 predicted proteins | sample 172DNAGHGlowgp2_FD_203883 | JGI IMG/M metagenome (GOLD analysis project Ga0310697, IMG submission 203883) | Sheep rumen microbial communities from Palmerston North, Manawatu-Wanganui, New Zealand - 1728 DNA GHGlow gp2 (v2) (version 2) | ecosystem: Host-associated > Mammals > Digestive system...
TTCTGGAAGGTCTGTAAATGCCCTTTCAATTTTGGTATTTTTTTCCAAAGTTTCACCTTTGGCGTTTGTGTAAATTTCCGTTGCCGTTTCCGTCAATGTTAGATTTCCATTAATAAAGTTTGTAATGTCTTGTAAACGACTTGAACCATCTAAAATGGCAAGTTTGCCCGTTTCTGTCTTTGCAAGTGTAATAATATTTACATCTTGCCCATTTAATAACGATTTGATTATACCTTGCCCAAATTTTTTATCGTGTGAAGGTGTCCTTTGATACCTTTCACGAATAATATTTCCATTTCCTAACATTTCTACCATTTCACTAATTTTCATTGTTTTCATAGTTTCCATAATTTTTATACCCCTTTTATTTTAATATTTACGTTTCATAGTTTCACACGAAACTAATCGGTTGACGTATAACCGCTTTGTAGTTTTATTTTTTGCATTATACCATTAAAATATACATAAAACTACAAAAACTTACTAAAAACACTACAAAGCCCAAACCTTCATAAAACATTTGAAATATTTCATTTTTGAAATAATATTGTTTATTATGTAATTTGAAAGCTTTCAAACTTTCCTTCATTTTACAACCCCCCTTTCATTTTTGTTTTTTATCACTTACAAACAATATATCGGCAACTTTCAAAAATACTTTAGTATTTTTTTAGAATTTTTTTATTTTTTTTGCAAACCGTTATTTATTGCCGTTTGTCGTTTGATTGTCTTTAGTATATCATTATAGTTTTAACTTGTCAACATTTTTCTACAAATTTTTTTATTTTTTTATTAAATGTTTTATAAATGGCTTTCTATTGCTATTTATAAACATTTTTTTATTTTTATTCCTATAATATTAAAATTTTATCAGAATAAACAAACAAACGTTTGTATTTACAGAAACTTACATTTTACAGAAATTTACAAATCGAACGTCTGTTTGATCTTACAATATTTTACAATCGAACGTTTGTTTGCCCCAATATTTCCATAGAAACCAAACATTTGTTTATAGTTTACATAATAAACTTCACCTGATTGCATATAAACATACAGTATACATAATACACATTATGTAAATATTACATATATACACATATATAAAAACAAACACCTTTAAAACTTGCAACAGGACTTTACTATATATTTAAATTTATTTATTAAAGCCATTTCTTAATACCATATAAAAATATATTTTTTGCAACAGGAAAAAGGTATCAATAGTGAAGTATGAAATTTTTTATTATTCTATCTGATAAAGAAAGAAGAATATTATCATTTATTTATCTATTCAATATTATATCTTGCCACGATATATAAATAATCAATAATAATCAATTTCTTTTACCAGACGAAATAAAAATAAAATATATCAACTGGCAATAGTAACTATCTTAAAGTATATCTTCTATTTTTTACTATTGCTTTAAGACTGTTATAATTTTAATTTTATTTTTTAAAAATCAGGTTCTAATCCTTTACTGGTGCTTGTTGCAGGGTTTTTAAAATTTGAACAATAGTTACTATATATAATATTAGTAATAGTAACATATAATAGTAACTATTAGTAATATATATAGCACAACTTATGTTCAAATTTTCTATGTGCTTCAATCCCTTTACTGATGCTGGATAGAAGGCAATTTTTCAATGTTCAACTTTCGTGTTATATATAGTCATAGACTAATAATATATACGACATACTATCGTAGGTTTCACGAAATTGGTGTGTTTTTTACATTTTTATATACATATACAAGATAAATATAAAAAGTCCGTATCATATACGGGTAGCCCCCTTGTATATATCTATATTGTATATTGTATAGGTTTCACGAAATTCATATAACTTTCTATGTTACTTCTAAGTCAAGTATAATTTCATTCATAGTATCGTATAAATCATACTTAATGACATTAATTTCAGATATTAAATCATTTAATTTTTCTATAGTTTCCTGTTCGTCTGAAATTTCCTTGTTGTATTCATACATAATAGTTTCCTTATCAAGAAACTTAAATTTCATTGTAGATAGAATTTCGTCTAAAAGTTTAATTTGAACAGTGTCTGCATTTTTCTTTAATAATGCAATCAGACCATCTATTCTATCTACATTATCAGAATTCCAAGGTTCATAGGTATCAAGAAATCGGTCTATAATTCCGTCTGTATCTTGTATGAAGTTTTGATATATATCATACCCTGACGTTAATGAACAATTAACGTCAAATAATTTATTATTTAGTTTATCAGACATTTTATTCATTGAACACCAACTTCCCTTCTTCTTCACCAAAGTAATCACATAGACGTTTAAATATTATTTCAATTTCGTCATCTGTGAATATTGTTCTTAGACGAAATTCATTTAATTCAATTTCTTCATATTCCTTTTTGCCTACTTCTATTGGAATATTTAAATCTTCACAAAATTGTTTAATATTAAAATCTTTATGATTTTCTTTATAATATTTTATCCCTTCTATATCTTTCAATGTGCAAAATAAATCATAGCATATTAAATCGCTACCTTCTAATTTCATAATTAAAACCCCCTTTATTCATATTGATAAATAAAACTATTGTCAAATAGTTCTATTGTAACCTGTTTTGTTGATACATCAACATTAGTTACTTTTAATTGTGTCATATACACATTTTTAAATAATTCTAATAAAAATAATATATTCATAAATAAACCCCCTTCTATATAGGACACACGAATTTGACCTATATTTTCAAAATTTAATATCTGATGCAAGGCATACCACTGTTTGCGTCTGATAAATCTACATCACTTCTAAACTTGTTCATATTACTATAAATGAAATCTACATTTTCATAATAGTAATCATTATCTTGCCATTCATTTTCATAACAATCCATTCTTTTCATTTTACAAACCCCCTTTATTTAATTAACCTTGGCATTGTGCATATCTTGGACAAGACATACCACTACATATACCTGCTAAATCACAGGCGAAACTTCCACGTATTTCGTCTTCGATACATAAATCGGAATAAATATCATCCAATTCATTCATATCTTCGACTTCTGAACCAATATAACTTTCAAGTAATTCCTTTCTTTTAAATTGACTTACAATAGAAATTGTAACTTTCATAATAAAAACCCCCTTGATATGTATTTTGTCTTTCGACACTAATAGCATACTACTTTGTCAAGGATATGTCAAATTTTAGTCTATTACGAATTTCCCCATTATTTTCAATTATATCATATCCACAATAATTCATGTGAACTATATCAAATTTCATATTAAATTCCCCCTTTTAACCTTCAACATACATTCTTGCACAAGTTTTTAATATACAAACAGTTTCTGAAGGTGAAACTTGGTTAATTCCTAACTTAAGCAATAAATCTTTCACATAAATTCCTTTCATATCCCATAATATTAGTTTAATACCATTTAAATGAAAGTCTTTTCTATATTCTTTATCTAATGTTTCTTTATCGGCAGGTAAGAATTTCACTAATTTTTCCATTCCTATTGCTTTCACAATACTTTCATATTTTTCTGTAAAATTATCTTTATTTATATTATTTATTTTACAATATTCGTCTATATTCATTTTTTAAACCCCCTTTAAAATGTAACGAATGTGCTTTTTGCATCCATTCCACCACATTCGTATTGTGATTGTGCATCACAGTTTGTGTGTGTGATTTCGTCATTGTGGCAAGGACATTCACAATCACAAGAATTGCACCACATAATGTGCCCACATACACGTTGTGCGTCATATGCACCTGTATGTGTATTATAATGAAACAAAGTCAAATCGACTTCATTTTTCACACAGTATTTTATGACTTCTACAGTCAATACTGTAAGACCTGTTACGTATAGGTCTAATTCTTTTATACCGTAAAGTTTTTCCTTTACAGTTTTAGAAATCCCTTCAAAATCGAAAGGATCTTCTATTGTTTGTGGAAATATGCTACCTTCCACGTCAGAAGGCATTTCGTGTCTGCCTTCACATAATGCTAAAATTCTTTTTTCATTTGTTTTCATAATAAAAACCCCCTTCACTGTGCATTTTGCACAGTTGATATGTATTTTGTCTTTCGACAGTAATATTATATTATAAGACAAAAGAAAATGCAAATTTTCGTTGCATTTCCCAAAACCATACCTTTATTATATATATTTAATACGAATTTTATACATATTTTACTTATTTATTTCAATTTCTTCTTCTAACCATTCATAAATATCTTTTATAATCTTTCGTTTTTGTTCTTCTGTTGGTCTATTCCTAAAATCAAAATACTTTATTCTATAAATTTGTCTTACCTGTTTATCTAAACTATCATTTAAATTACTAATCTTATTAAACCATTTCCATCTTTTCATTATAACCACCTACCAACTTGAACAGTAAAATAAATAATTATTATCAAAATCAAAAGTATTTAATAAAGTTCTTAAAACACCAATAGTTTCACAAACCTTAGTAAATAACCACATATCCATATCGTCATCACATACAAAATTATCTGCATAAAAATTATAATCACCATAATCGGTTTTTACTATATTGGCATTTACTAATGAACTTTGCAAACTTAGCATTTCATTTAATATGCTTTGTAAATCATTGTATGTTACTTGATAGAACATACAATCGTCTGTGCCGTTCTGAACTAAACTAACAAATAACCTGTGTAACGTGTAGAACTTTCGCCAGTAAGCAATTTCATATACTGGAACATTACCATCGTTATCTAAAATTTCCTTTACTTTTTTAGCACTTTTTCTGTCCTTTTTTACACTGTAAAGCATCATATCTAATCCCATTTTATAACCCCCTTTTATAACCTTCTAAACAACCTATTTTCATCCATAATGGGATCGAATTGTGTGTAAAAAACACAGTCCCCATATTCACTAAAATCTGAATTTATTAGATTTTCTACATAACAGAAAACTATATTATTTCTTAAAGATGACTTGTAAAGTTCACTTTCAATATCTTCACGTGTTACACATAGGAAATTCATAAATTCATTTGAAATTACAACACCAATAACTTTAATATCATTACTGCTTTGAATATCAGAAATTTTATCATTAACTTTTTGACAAATTTCAGTAGTTAATAAAATGTTTGTATATACTGGAATTTCACCTTCCATTAAACCCCTTGCATCATTGTCTAAGTCAAAGTGACGTAGAATTTCAGCACCTATTTCATAATATTTTCTATCATTTTCATTCATTATTAAAACCCCCTTATTCCTATCTTAATCTGTGATAGGTTTCACAAATTTCATTCTTATTTGCCATTTTAAGATGTTTTACTATGTTAGATATATAACTTGTCTACCTACATATCAAAAGTGTCCCTACGTGTCAATATGGAACGCACAAGGTCATTCTGATAAATCAGACAACCCACATTTTTTATTTTCTTTCATTATCGTAATCTGTAATTGCAATTTCATAATGTCTTTTTATTTTTTCTACTGGAATACCAATTACCTGTGCTATTTGAATAGCAGCATCTTCATCCATTTCGATCTTTTCTTTATCGAAATTGAATCCTTCGTATCTTTTCTTTATGATATTCACAAGATTTTCGTCTATTGGAATACCAACTTCCACTTGATTTTCTAATTCTACATTTTCTACCTTTCTTTTTCTACCCATTGTAAGAACCCCCTTCTTTAATTTGTTTTCCCAAAAATCTAAATATAACATATTTAGCCATACATTCATTACATATCTTGTAATCATTGTATGTAACTAATTCGTTAGATTTACATCTTGGACATTGTGTTGCGTTATGTTTAATAAATTCCATAACCTTCAACCCCCTTCCTTACAATAACATTATATTATAATGTCAAGGCAAAGTCAAATTTAGTCATATATATGACTTTTTGAATCTATGTAACATATTTCGTTACGCCAATTCTTCTTTTTATCTATTGTATCCTCTATTATTCTATCGTATTGTGATAGTAAGGCATCACGAAATCCACGATATTTTCTGCCGTCTATGGTATATCCTTTCTTTTCCTTCTTTATGGGTATCTTATAATAACTGCAAATATCAAATAAATACCTTTCACCTTTCAACATATTTTTTCATTTCCTTTTCTAAGTCTAACTTCAATAAATTGTTGTTATAAGATACACCGTCTATTTCGTTTTGCAATTCAATTTCGTCTACAATTTCATATGTTGTTATACCATTAGATAACTTATTTTTCTTCATTACACTATATTGGAAATATGAATCTAAAGGACTATCTTTGCAAATTACTTCAAGTAAAACTAAATAGTCTTCTGCATCATATTCTGCTATTAAATCGCCATCTTCGTAATCAATGGCACGATTATTATTTTCTGTATCTACGAATTTCTTGAATTTTTCCATATTCAAAACCCCCTAAAATAAATATTTATTGACTTCTGTCATAGTCATCTTTTTTACTGTATCACATAATTGACCTTCACTAAAATCGTAAAAATCAAATTCTATGTCTACATATTCTTTGTCCATAAAACCATTGTCATCCTGAACTGTAAGCATAAACGTGTTATTTTGAACCACGTCATAAATCTTACTATCATAGATTTCATGATTTTTAATTGATTCACGCAAATCCATTGGATAATTACAAGCGTGATAATATGCAATTTCATCCACATTATCAGCAATAATCTTATCGCCAACAGGGACAATTTCTGATGTTATTTTTGCACCATCATTCATTTCAATTTCACATCTTAAAATCACGTCATCTTCGTCAAAAAGTAATGCGTCTTTACATTCATTTAATCTGTGAAAAATACTAAATTTTATTTCTTTAATATCGTCATTACAAAACATAACGACTAACCCCCTTCCTTTTACAATACTATTATATAACAAAATTACATAATAGTCAAATTAAAGTAACCTAATTACTTTATCGGCGACTGTTTTGTAATTATCTGTTTTACCTTCAGTTAGTTTACTAAAAAACGTTTCGTTTAGTTCTTTAATGGCTTCAGATAATTTACGTTCACGTTTTATTATTCCATCTTTTACAAGATAAATTTCTATAACTTTGTAATACCTTCCAACACCAATTTTATTTATCAATTTTTGTTGAACCATATTATAGTATTCCACTGCTTTATTTGTGTTATACAATTCATAGATGTTTTCAGCATCAAATTCTGTTAATGTCTGATATTCAATGTCGGCGATAACTTGAATTTCCTTCTGACTTGCTCGGCGAAATTCGTCAGAAATATCAACAGGTCTGTAAACATCAACTTTTTCATCACCATATCTGTCTTTATCGGATTTTACAATTACAGTATTTTTTTCAAAAATTTCTTGAACATAAAATACTTCTTGGAATTTGATTATTTTTTGTTTTTCCATTTTGTTTAAAGTCCTAAATAAAACAGATTTGTAATTTCTTTGGCTTTCTTTGTATAACTGTTCCACAACTTCTATCGGAACATTTAATTGTGCAGATAATTTATTTCTGTGCCACAGATAACTGAAATATAATTCATTTACAAAACCTACATTTTCTGCAAGTTCGTTTATTGTAGCACAGTATAATAAATTACCATTCATTTCTATATGGTTGCTTAAGATTTTGCACAACACAAATTCTAACAATTCATAGTATAAACTTCCTTGTGCTGACATATCGGGCAAAGGTTCATTATACACTTTTTTGATTAGATACTTGTGTCCATCTTTTACGAAATCCATATATCTTTTTAATTCTTTTTCTTGGGCAACTTTTGAATTACCCGATAAAATAGGAATTTTAAGAAGGCTACAAAGTGCTCTGTAATTGGGTATCAAGTCGCCGTCTTTCACACCAAATACGTTTTTTCGTTCAATCACTTTAAAGCACCCCTTTCCACCCTATTCTATCTTTTACGATCGTTTTTGTAAATTGTTAAGAAATCCATAGTATTAGGATATCCTCAAGTCTTTTCAGTTCGCCAAAGATTACAGTCTTTGGTTTATGCCAATACTGTGTTGTTCACTTAATTGTGGTAATCCTGTAAGATTATTATTCCACAATATTAAACCTGATACTTGCTATCAGCACTTTTTAGCATTTCTTAACTCATTAGCATACATATCATAACACATATTGTAAAAAATGTCAATGCCTTTTTTAAAAATTTTTATAGGTCTTACAAAATTCATAAATCTTTTACAGTAACAAGTACTTGTAGGTAATAGTAACAAGTATTTGTAACTATTAGTAATATATATATATATATATATATATATAAATATAAATATAAAATAATAACTCACAATAGTAACTAAAGGTAATATATTATCTGTTACTATTAGTAACAAGTACTTGTTACTATACGAAATCGATATAAAATTTTGCGAAATTGTTACTTTTGTGAAGTTGAAATTTTATTCAACTTTTTCTTTTATCAGCCTTAGAAAACTTTTCAATACTTTGAAAAGTTTCGATTGAGAAATTTCGGCGTTTTACATATTAGTAAAATTGAAAATCTACATACTTACGAGTATACAAATCTTTGTAACATAATTGTAACATTTTTGTAACACAAATTTAATATAAATTTAATATTTCTGTAATATAAATCTTATAAAATGGCTACCCTATGCAATTCTTTATGTTACAAAATTGTAATAAAAACTTAATCTTTTGTAACAAAAATGTAACATAAATTTAATATAATTGTAACATTTCTAAAGTGCAAATTTTGCACTTTACCTACTGGTAAACAAAAAAAAGAAAGCCTTGTATTTTTTTACAAGGCTAATATTTTTTCGATTAGTTTAATTTTATTTGTTTCAGAATTTGAGGATTCACAAATTTCACTAATTTTTTCAACCTTATTTTTGTCGGAAATAATTTTATCTACATTTATAATTTGATTAGGAAATTGCCTAACTTTTTGACCTTCAAATTCTATCACGCAAGTTTTTGGTGATATTGAAATTATAGTTCCTACGCCAAAAAATCTATAACCAACTTGCATAAAAATTACTTTCGTGCTTATTTCTAATTCATTTCCGAATACATCTTTCATACCTATTCCCCTTATATATCCATTATAGAATTATAATATTTCAAGTATTGTTGTAAATCAAATTCACTTGAAAAATGTTCTGCAAATGGTTTTATTCTAACAATCGCATTACAAAGTTTGTCTTTTAAATTCTCATCAAATTCCCTCTTCTTTTTACTTTGCATAATGCTTTTTTGAAAATTTAATATTTTAAGATTATCAGCCAACAAATCTAAAACATCACCTATACTATAATTTCTTTGAATATACCAATACATTGTATACCACAATATATACACATCTATATAATCTAAATTTTCTTCTTTTACTATACTTGAAGGAATTAGATATATAGGATTTATTGTATAATCCCTATTCGTGATTTTCTTCGTGTTATCGTCATAATTATTAAAAGATACTATGGTTCTATGATATTGATTTACATCCCATACACTTAAATCAAAATTAAAATCAGATGTAATTCTGCCAACTCTTAATTTATTATAATAAATAAAATAAACATCTTCACCAGCTTTAATTTTAAAATCAAAATCCATTTTTGATACCCCCATTCTTTTACGATTCAATAACGGAATTATAATACTTTATAAATTCTTCATAATGGCTATCTGGACAACGGTCTTTAAAACTATCAACAAAAGGTTTCATTGTAATAATTGCTTTATAAATTCTATTTTTTAATTCGTTATTAAATTCTTTTTTCTTTTTACTTTTCAAAATTTCTTTATCAAAATTAAAAATGTGTAAACTATCGCACAAATCCTTTAAAGTAGAATTCATATTTTGTATCGCACTATGTCCTTGCATTAAACGCAATAATATATATACATCTATATAATCTAAGTTTTCTTTTTTTGCTACACTTATAGGTAACACTGCAAGACAATTTACGTCAAAATGTCTAATATTTTTTATACCATTATAACCTTCTTCTATATAAGTTATTTCTGGATATCTGGTTTGTTTTTTATCTAAAGTTGTTAAATCAAAATTGAATTCAGAAGAATTGCGTTCAAATTTACCTACTGCTATACCCCCATATAAATTAAAACAAACTTCTTCATTAGGTTCAATTTTAAAATTGAAATCCATAATAAAACCCCCTTTATTTATCCTCTTTATTTTTGTCTAAATTTTCTTTTTCTATTCTTTCTTGCCTTACTTTTTCAAATAAAGCATCTAATTCCATATTATAATCGGATTTGTTTTTAATAATATTACCACTATCTACTTTTTTTAATTTTTTAGTTTCATCAATTTTATTTTTAATATTATCTACTATTTGGTCATTATCTTCTTTTTTTATTACAGGCACATCAAATCTGTCTGTTAATATTCTCGGTCTATAAAATCTATTTTCCATACCTTTTTCTATTTCTTTTTTGGCATTGATAATACCTTTGATTTGACCATATAAAGTATTCATATCTGGAAATCGCTTTTCAAGTTCTGATAAAACATATAGTTCGTCTTTCTTTTTTCTTCTTTCTAATAAGATATTTTTTCTTTCTTTTGCCCACACAAGCATCTTAGCACCATTCATAGATTTTAATTCTAATTCGTGGTCTAAATCTCCAAGCATTTTATCGTAATCGCCAACTTGATTAAATAAAATTTCTCTTTGTCTTTTCATGGTTGTTACGAAATTCAGTAAATCTTCTACACTATCTTTGGTATCAAACATTTTATAACCAACCCCCTTTTAACGTAAATTATCGTAATCTTTCTTTAAGTAACTAAAGTAATGTGTTCCTATACTTTTATAACTTATTGCCCAACTAAAATAGTAATCAGCTCTAAAATATAATATGTATTTTGGAAATATGTTACCATTGTCAATAACATCTTCTACTGCTTTGATACATTCGTTCCAAGTTTTATTGTCAGTTATATTCAATGAACTTATCTGCTTTGCTGGTGTAAATTGTCCTTTAGCATATATAACATCATATATTGTGTTTCCCCAGTGCCCACTTTCTAAACGATTAAATACTATACTAGCAACTGCTTTTTTACCCTCGTAAGGTTCACCCCTTGCCTCTAAATAAACAAGTTTAATAATTAATTCTTTGTCGGAATCACAAATTTCATATGCTTTTTTGACTTCTTCTACAACAACTTCTTCTTCCATAATTTCTTCTACATTTTCTTCTACATTAAATGTTTCTACAATTTCTACATTATCAATATTTTGTTCTTCTTGTATGCTTTTATTATCTATTAAGTTCATATTAGATAATGCTATCAAATTACATACAAGAAGAACTTTAGTAATACGCATCATATTATCACCACCCTTCTGTTACTATAATAACAGATTGGTATCTATTTTGTCAAATTTATGCTACTTATACGGCTGCAAATGCTTGTTCAAGACGTTTGTCTTGTATTCTTTGTTCGCAATCTTTACAAATTACATTTCTTTGTCTTGCGAAGTTAGAATCAAACATTTTTTCGCCACATTCTAAACAATAGATAAATTGATTACCTATATTAAATCTTATACATTCACCAGTAGTTTTTTGCATAGTTGATGGCATTACAATGTAATAAATAGGATCTGTATAATGGAAATTACCACTTGCATTTATACTGCCTTGTAAATTATTTGTATCGTGGTCACTGCAATACCATTCGTTTTTTATACCTAAATATTTAGACATTATTTCTTCCATTAAATATCTAAATTCTGAACAAGTTTCTTTAGACATATTTGGATATGGTTTATTAAATGACATAGCACCTGTATTTTTATCTATATTTATCATTAATCTTGCTTGTTTACTATTCCACATAAATTTTTCATGTTGAATATAATTGTATTCAACTTTAGTATCTTTACCTATAAAACCAACCAATGATGCCTCGTCTAACATTAAACTATAACCTGCTGTTTTGAAAAGTCCGTCTACTGCATTATGACAAGATTTCCAGTTGTGGTTATTGATTGATACAGTTATAAAATCACAAGGATCGATAGATACAAACATAGAAGTTTTAACCCTTTTATTTTGTAATATTTTACTGTAATCTATATCGAATTTGACATCATTAAAATAACTACTTAAAAATTTACTTAACTTCATTCCTTCTACATAATGGTCTGTTAAATTACTTAACATTTCATTTTTAGGACAAACATTATTAATAAAATCTTCTGTCGTGAAATTTCTTAACATTATAGTATATATATCATAATTATATAATAAATCGTCTACTTTTTTTGCTAATTCAACTTCAGACGCAACTAAATCTATATCTTTTTTTACAAATAAATTCTTATCAAACATTAAATAATATTCATATTTATTTTCTGCCCATAATTGTAAATATTTATCCACCACGTCATCACTTATTGGTGGAACACTACTTTCATAATTCCTTCTTGGTAATGACATCATTTTCTTTAAATTTTCTTTATCAACTTTAGATATCATTTCCTTTATAATTTCAGGATCTTTATTTTCTATTTTAATATCATATTTTAAAATATCTGTATTTTCTTCTTCCTTTGGGAAATTTTCTATACTTTCATCATCTATTATAAACATTTTTAATGGTATATCTATTCTTGACCTTTCTATTATTGGGAAGTATATGCCACTACTTTCATAATTACAAGCATTAATTCTGTCAAGCATCGCTTGATTAATAGTAAATTTCTTTCCTAAAACCTTTTCTGTTATACCCGCTATTTGATATTGATAAAATGAACCTACACCTTCTAAACTACCGAAATGTTCTACAATTTCATCTTGTGTCATAATGTGCATTTTCATACCTTTTTTTACATTAAACCACCTTGCTGTTTTACTTGGTCTTGAATAATAAGACCTAATTGCTATTGATGTTGAAATTTCACTCATAAATAAAACCCCCTTAAAATTAAAATAATTATATATAAAGTGGTGGCTTTTTTACACCACCACTTTATTATTTTTTAATACTCGTCGTCATCCTCGTCATAGTCATCATCATCATCATAATCATTATCGTCATCTGATGAAATTCTGTTTAATAAATCTTCAACTAATTCGTCTGTATCAACACCATTTTCACTTAATGTGCGAAGTGTATTAAGCATTTGTGAAGATATATTATCTAAGTCCTCTTTTGCTTTCTTTACTATTGGATTTTCTGCTGTGAATATGGTAGTTAAATCTGCACACGCCTCACGACCTGTATATAAATACTTTAATGCCTCTGAAATTTGGTCTGCTTGTGGCATTGTCAAAAAAGCACTAACTTTGTCAATTTGATGACCACCTTTAACGTCTGCTAAACCATTAGGATTTAGTCTTACAAATCTCCCATCTTTTCCGAACATTGAAGGCACACCCGAATCATCTCTTAAAAGAATGTATTCGTGTCCTTTTTTTGTTGTTAATATTGCACCTGATGCAATATCGCTAACACTTTTGATTGCTGTTTTTTTCATAACAATTCCCCCTTAAATTTTAATTTTTTATTTGTTTGTTTTACTGTCTATATTATAACCCGAATAAGCCAATTTTGTCAACTTATTCATATTATAACCAAATTGTTTTGTCGTTATTCCCAACGACAACATTATTATACTACAAATCGACTTTATATGTCAAGTTTTTATAATTCTTTCCAATCTTCACCGTATAATTTTCTTAAATACTCTTCTTCTTCGTCATATCCCAAAAATCCACTATTTTTATCCCAATTATTTTTATTGCTTCTCCAGTAACCATTCCAATAATCAGCAGTATATTCTGTTTCTGGTAAAGGATCGGGTTGATAAGTGAATTTTTCGCCATTTAAAACCCTATCACTATTCAGTATATTTAAGACTTTATTTATAGTGTCCATCAAGTAATTTACATTTATATATTCAGTCTTTGTATGCTCTGAAAAATAACCTGAACTAAGGTTAGTTGATGCAATATCCCAAGAAGGTGAAAGTTTAGAAATATCAGAACAAGAACCGTGTGCTTTTACAAATCCAAAACTTTGAATGAAATCTTCAAATTCTTTATTTCTTGTATTATAAAATACACAATCTTCACTGCCCCTTCTATCTATTTCTATCAAGAATTTCAAATCACTAACCATTTCTTGTGGAATTTCGACAGATGCTATACCAGCACCTATACAACCAACTTCTTCTGATGTCGTAAATAAAATTGATGGCTTTGTTAAATTGTTTTTTAATCTTGTAGAAAGTATATACAAAACTGCAAAAACACCACATCTATCATCTCCACCAATTCCTTGTGGCGACCACATTAAACCATTTTCTTTATCGCAAAGAATTGTAGTAGGTAATTCTGCGTGAACAGTATCTAAATGACACACTAAACATACAGGACATTCACCTTTAAAGAATAAATAATCGTCTGTTAATTTTTGATTTTCTTCACTATACAAATCTTTTAATTGATTTGTTAAATAATGCAATAAATCTTCTTGTTTATTTCTTAATATTTTCTTAAACCCCTCATAATTAAACATATTATAAACCCCCTTCACTTTTTACACTACTATTATACTTCGTTTTGTTTTGTTTGTCAAATTCTTTCGATTCTGAGCGTATAAGTCGCATTTCTTTTCTAAATATATGATAGTAGTTCATATGACGATAAATATCGTCATCTTTCCTAAAGAAATATATCCATTCCTTAGGAATTTTGAAATTCTTTTTCATAGCATCTAATAAGTGTCCCTTTAATATTAAAAATGCTGCCAAGTCATTTTCATATATAGGAACCTGTGGTAATTTGTCGTAACTACTTGGATTCATACCTTACCCCTCCTTTATTTCTAAAGTTAAATCAGCGAATTTGGTGTTTTCTTCTACAAATTCATTTGGTGTATAAATCTTTGGTTTTGGTGGTTCTAATGCTTTCGCTGGTTCTTTAGTTAAATCGAATATATTAGTTTGTTTTGTGTTCTTGAAAAATGGTGTTTTATTATCTTCTTTATCTACTAATTTTTTATCGGTATCTTGAATTTCAGTAGCTTTTTGGTGCTTATTTACATACATTGTATCTTCTATGGCTTCAGATATTTCATTTAATATTTCTTCATCTGAATAAAATTCCGTATCTGATACGTGTAATTGTAGGTCGTCATATAAAATTCCTGAATCAAAATCAATTAAATTCATATCAAGTTCGTGTGATTTGTTTAATTGAATATAAATCATAGTGCCTACATCACCACATAGCAAACTACACATTTCTATGTCGTCTTGTTCTATTGTTGCAGGTTTATTCTTTTTTGTTCTTCCTAAACAACAACATTCAAAACCTTCTTCTTCAATGGCAAATTCAATTTCGGGTAATAAATCATAATCAATACAACCCTTGTTTCCGACAGTTTGTGGCACTATAACTGCATCCGTTATAGTATAATCCATTCCATCGTGAACCACCTTTCCCATCCAGTAAATAGAACTATCGCATAAATCAGCATATTTTCTGATTTTGTTTAATGCCTCTGGTAATATCGAAACCACAGGCGTTCCCTTTAATGATTTCATAATAAATCCCCCTTTATTTTTTTATATTTTTATTATATACAAATTTTGTGTAAATGTCAATTTTAGAATGGTATAGAACCGTCAGTCCTAATTGAATGGGTAGCTGAATCGGTTATAGTAGTCCTATCGGTTGTAGTAGTCCTATAAGTTCCCCTGTCTGCTACGGCTGATGATACATTAAATCCACTATCAAGTGTAGCATAATCTATATTGCTTGCCCAAGCTGGTGTTTCTGATAATGTTATTGTAGTATATCCTTCACCAGATAATGTTATTTCTGATTGTCTTGCGATCGGTATTGCTTCTTTTTGCTTTAATGATGTTTGACCTGTAATACAAGAATTACATATGATACGGCTATCACGATTTCCATTAGTATTTTGATTACAAATAGGACATTTAACTTTTGCACCTATAATTATTGGTGTATATATTTTTTTCTGCAATATATGTTTGATAGTTGTAGTATATTGATGCGGTATATCATTATAAGCCATATGATAAGGATATGTGTAATCCACATCATATTCTTCTTTATTATGTGATACCATCCAATAATCGTCAATATCACAAAAACGACATATATTTTCTTCTAATAATTTACGAGTTTTTTCGGCAACAAGTGCGTTTGAATAGTGTTGTGGATATTCCCTTGAGAATATACAACGATTTTCTTGTGTATTTACATATATTAATTGTCGCCAGTTTTTAGAATTTCCCTTAAATTTTCTTTTTTCTATTACATATTCATATTCTTTATCGTGGCACATATAAGCAACTAAGGTAGATTCGTCAAACATATAAGATGCACAACCTGCTGCGTGTTCACCTGTTACAAAGTGATGGCAACTACGCCAACCACTTTTTGTTATAGCAGATGTTAAATAATCATATGGATCTATAGATATATATAAATTTTGCTTAATACATTTATCTTGTAATATTTTAGATAAGTCTATATCAAACTTTTCATCTTGAAATAAAGATGATAAAAATTTGGATAATTTCATACCCTTTTTAACTTCACAATATTCCTTTAAAGAAGAATCACGATCACTTATTTTATTATTCAAATAATCACTTGCAGGAAAAGTATTTAATGTTAATGCGTATTTTGGATACATATGATATAATTCAACTAATTGACGCTGTAAATCTAATTCTTGTTTTTCATATTCAACAGTCGTTTTTATATAAAGTTCGTTGTCGAATAACAAATAAAATTTATATTTACTTCTTGCCCAATCCTTTAACCAAATCTTAATACTATCAGTTGTTGCTCTTTCTTTTATTTCTTCGTGTTTATCTATATTGGCATTTACCAAATTCATAATTCTTTTTATATCAACTTTGCTAATCATTTCGTCTATTAAATCTTCTTTATCAACATCTAAATTTCTAACCATATCGTCAATAGATGTGAAAACTTTTTGTGGAACAAATTCTTTTTTTACTTTTTCTTCTATTACGAATTTATCAAACAATGCACTTGTCCAACCACTTTTTGCTACATTTTTTATTAACGAATCTATTAAATTTCTTTCACCTGACGATCCATTATGAAATGCGTCATAAGTAAAATAAAAGATATACTTTTCTTCTTCTTCATTTTTATAAACTATTAATAATGGAAATTCAGTTTTTTCATTTTTAGATAAGCAAAAAGTTTTTTCTTGATTATAATATTTATTCATATCTTCGTCATATGGTAAATAAATCCAATCTTCAATTAAATCATATTTGTTAAAAATATTCATCATATCTGTAGAAAAATCATCGAAATCTTCTGCTGAATATTCATAATAATTATCTCCGTGAAAACCCCAGTTTACAAATACAATCGATTTTTGTGGTAAATCTTTACATAGATTTTTTGGTGATAATGGCTTCATATTATTATGTCCGTGATTATCCAATACCACATAAGTATAAGAATCAAATTGTTCATCACTCATTTTTTCTTTAAAGAAATCCCTTAAATAAAAGTCATACAGCTTTTCAAGAGAACTTGTAAATGAATGTGAAACCAATTCAATTCCCCCTAAATCTAATTCTTCGTATTTTTTCATAAATAAAACCCCCTTTTGAATTTTTGGTTTGTTCAACCTTGACTATAAAAATTATATCGCAAAAACATCTTACCTGTCAAGTTTTTGCATTATTTTAAATTTTTATTAAAAATTCACAAAAGCAAGGCATTTGTCGCCTTGCTTTTGCTTTTATATCAAATTGTGCTTGACTGTGCAGCCACGTGGGAAACCACACGTTATTACCTCATCCGATTAACCATTAATCATGGATTTAATAATATTTAATGACTTTGTTATTTCAACTTTAAGAAAGAAGAATTTTAATGCTTAACCTTTATCCCTTAAATTTTGAACTTCTAACGGTATCAATGGACTCAGTTAAATAGATTCAACAATCTATTTGGTGTCCACCACTAGAACGATTTTATCGTTTCAACACATTAACATATCGCTTTGTTGGTGCGGTATTGTTAAATAAAGGGGCGTCAATACGCCAGCTGTATCATTTACCCAATGATAAAGGGGAGATAAATCGTGGTTTTCGCACAACCAAGCATATAGGTTTAATCTATTAAATTGACAGTAATTTTAGTAATTGTGTTGCTTTCTGATAATTTGTAATCAACTTCTGACTCAAATTCGTCAATTTCTTTTTCTAATTCATTGATTACATCATTTATTTTGCACGGATCTACTAAATAATATTCATTATTATCATAGAATTGTTTTTCAAATTTGGCAACTACTTCAGGATCACTTTTATCTTTTTCGCCAATTACGGATTTCAGGTAACTTTCCAAATTATTCTTCAATGATTCATTCTTTGTTTCTATATTATGCATGGCATTTACATATTGTGCTTTTAATTCAGCAAGTAATTTTCTTTCCATATCTATCATTGATTTTCTTTCTATTGCTTCAGCAACAGTATATTCTTTATCGCCAATAGTAATTTTCGTATTAGCATTTGATAAAACAATCGCAGATTTTACAATCTTTTTGTTTTCCATTAAAGCCCTTACACTATCCAAATCTCCTTTTAATAAATCAGAATATTCTTGTATTGTGTAACTTCCGATTTTGTCATTTCCTTTCTTTGTGTAGGTTACAAAACTTTTGTTAAGTCCCTTCCAAATTTTATTGTCGTATAATTTTAATTCTGCTAATGCTTGATGTATAGACATCACTTTTTCTGCCATTTCACATTACCTCCTAAATTTTAATTTTTGAACTTTATAAAATTATTAAAGCCACAATCGTTGCCTTCAGTATGTGGTAAACAGCAACTCACCCCTCACCCTTATACGTTCTTTTCCAAACGACCACATTTGGTGGTGGCTTTAATAATGGTGATAGCGGTCGGACTTACACCGACATCAACACCCCCTGCGGATGCCGTTTTATAATTAAACTACACTATCATATTTATTATGGTTATATTATATCATTATTGTAATATTTTGTCAAGTATTCTTTTATCATCTCCTGTGTTTTTTCTAAACCATTACGTTTTAGATATCTATTAACATATCCCCTTCCCCTTTTAATAATATAAGACCATTCGTTTCCACTATGAATTACACCATCTATTTCTATTATATTTGTTGTTGACTTAAATCTTGAATTTTCTTCTTTTGTTATCCACCTACAATTATCGGGTGAATAATCTTTAGTGCTATCTATTCTATCAATAGTTAATATATCATTGTAACCATTATCAAATGACCATTTAAAAAAATTTTCTTGATTTATTAGCCAGTCATCACAGATTCTTATGTTTTTAGCACCGTAAAACCTATAATCTTTATCTAATTTATTATAACATCTTGAATACATTTTTGCAAATATAATTTTTAATCGTCTGTTTTTATTCATATGATAACCCCTTTATATGTATCGTGGGACTGAGCAAATTGAGTAAAAACCAGTCCCACAATCTATTTTAAATTTATGGAGGACATAAGGTTTCATCAACCTTACAATCATATTCTATCATAGGCATCACGAATTGTCAAGCATTTTTTAAAATTTATTTATAACTTACTTCTTTACCTTCTTCACGTAATTCATCAAAAACAGGAAATCTTAAAGACTTCTTGCCTTCTTTATTTTGTGTTTCTTCAAAGTATCTAACCTTGATAACTCTACCAACAAGTTTATCACGATTTGCCCAAAAATAATCACGTTCATCAGACGTAAATCCACTACCTACATTAAGAATACTTCCTTTATAATCAACCAGTATAGCACCTAATGTGTCCTTGAACCTGCCTTCCCCCTCTTGAAATCCCAAAATTTCCAAGTCGCAATCTTGCATAACTTTTACTTTTAACAAATTGTTAGTCCTTTTGAAATCATAAACTGCGTCATTCAAATTTATCATTATTCCTTCTTCGCCATCTTTTCTTGCTCGTGTAAGAAGTTCACCTATTTTATTTATATCATTACCAGAATACAATGCAGGAACTACTTTTACAAAGTTTAATTTAGAAAATATTTTCTCTAAAACATATCTTCTTTGTGCATAAGAAAATGTGCATTTTTTATTGTCAAATTCTTTGAATGATAATATGTCAAAAGCCAGCAGTTGAACACCGTGTTTTTCGCCATCTTTGGTTACAATTTCAATGGTTTTTTTATACTGTATTTTGCTTGGAAATTTCTTACGATCTAGTATCATAATTTCGCCATCTAAAACAAAGTTATCGCAATCAAAATTTGATAATTCATTTACTATATCTACTAGTCCATCTATCTTTTGTCCTTGTCTTGAATATACTGTAATTTTGCCTTCATTCTTTATCAGAATACAGCGAATTCCATCAAATTTTGTAGTTATCGTAAAGTTTTTACCATCTACAATTTCAGGTTTTTCAAAATATTTATTCGCCAACATAACTTGAAAATCTGGTAAAAAATTAGGAATGGCAGTATTTACAAGTTTGATATTACATCCTATTTTTAATTTTTTTGTAATAATTTCTTCGATAAATGTAGCATATTCAGCACCATAAATTCTTGATATAGCTCTTAAACTATTCTGAACATAATTGATATCTAAATCAGTTCCAGTATTATGTTTTAACAAATATTTAAACAGATTTTTAACGTCAATATTTCCTTCATGCGTGATTTCTATGGTAAATTTTTTATTCAATTTATTCGTAGAAATTCCAAAAATATTGTCTGGATTTAGTAACATATCTAGTAAAAACAAGAAGTCTTTATTATCTTTATTAGCCTTTAAAATTTCTATTTTTTCTAATTTGGAATTGGTATTCGACAAAGAATCGAATATGGCTTTATTTTTTGCAAGATCCATAAATACAACATCTCCTTTATATTAATTTATCCATTTTATAATAGGATCGCCTTGAAATCCCTTTTCCCAAACAAACCAGCCATAAGCCACAGCACTTGAAAATTTGTTATCAAAATCACCATTTTTACAACATTTAAGCCTTGAGCTTGATACGTATATAACTTTAGGTGGATACTTCTTAAACATTTCTTTTCTTGATTTTCCTTCTAAAAAAGTAAGTTTAAGAAACATAGCGACTTTGTGTCCATCTTGTATAAGATCCATAGCCTTTTCTACAAAGGCTTGAGCGAAACTATATGGTGGATTTGTGATTATATCGCCATTCCACAGGTTTTGTGAATCTGGCACAACTTTTAGAAAATCTATAATTTCCGTCTGTGGGTAACCCCTGTCTATTATATCACTACACCTTACATTATGTCCAGTATTTTTTAAAACTTCTGCTAAATGTCCACCACCTACTGCACTCTCCCATATATTATTATCAAATTCTTCCTCTTTTAGTAATAATTCCATAGCTAAAGGTTCTGTCGCATAATAGTCATTAATTTCACGTTCTTCTTCCGTATGACTACTTGCACCTAAAATTTTCCAAACTGATTTGTCGTTACCTTTCCAATCTTTCGACATTTTTATAACCCCCTTTTTTTAATAACCAGTTGCTTTCTTATCGCATTTATTTAATAATATCAAATTTTTAAATTTAGTTTTACCGAACACTTGTTCGTATTTTTTTAATTGTTTTTCAGTTTTCCATTCAAAAGGCAACATATGATAATTTACATAAAAAAGTGTATCTAATGTATTTCTAATATCACTAGGAAATCTTATTATATCCAATAATTGATAAGCACCTACATTTGCGTGACCATAATAAGATGTTTCGCCATCTTCTTTGGTTTTCGCAGTCGCCATTTTACCTATATCGTGTAGTAAAGCACCTGCTATCAATGTAGGGGAATTATCGAAATCGGCATCTTTTTTCAACTCTTCATAGCACCTTAATGTATGTTCATATAAATCATATTTATGATAATGTGTATTTTGGTCATAACCTTCCATTCCAGTTATAAAACCTTCCCATTCATCTTCAGATGTTATTTTTCTATTTATAAATTTATGAATAATTATATCATCAAATCCTTCTTCGTAAAATGGAATTTGATAGCTTTTTACCTGTTTAAGTATAACATCTTTGCCCACCATTTTTTCACGATTTTTGTCGTCTTCTATACAAATTTCTATTGGTTTAGTCATAATATAAGCAATTATTTTAGTTTCAAGATTTCCTTGTTTTGCAATATTTTTTATTGTATTTATCAGACCTTTTCTACTTTTCATAGTAATATTGGTTGCATCAACGATTATGTTTTTGGAACTTAATAACAAATCTTTGATTCTTTTGTTAAGTTCTTCAAATACTTGTGTATTATGTTCAGTATCATTAATATCATTATATAAGTCTATACGAATTTGGTCTGAAGATACCACTATTGCGTCATGTTTTTTAGCCATAAAATTAGCCACAGACGATTTTCCACTGCCACTAATACCAACCATAATTATTATTTTTGACATTATTAGCACCCCTTTATTTTATAAATTTTAATATTTTTTGCGTAGGTAAAGACAAAAAATAATCGTCTTTATAATTCCCATCAATGTAGCAAAAACAAGCAGATTTTATATAAGATTCTTTATCTTGTAAACATAATGCTAAATCTTTTCTACTGTTAAAAGGATTATGTGAAATAAAATCTATTGCACTTTCTATTTCTGTTTCACATTTATTTATCTTATCTTCTACATCCTTTATCATTGTATCATATTCGGGATAGTATGTCAAGAATTCTTCTTTATCTCCAGATTTTATTAGTTCAATTATCCTTCTGGTATTCACAATGCCATTACTTTTCATAAAGAAAGATGCTACATATGCTGGTGATTTAATTTTTATTCTATTAAAATCTTTGTCTACTACCACATACCCCTCTTCGTCATATGGTAAATCTTTGGCGATATTTACAATCGTATCTAAATTTTTATCAAAAAAATATTCTTTTGGAGTTGTAATACCTAAAAGAGGACAAAAATATTCTTGTAATGTTTTATTATTTCTTTCAGATAATTTTATCAATTTCGTTTCTTTATATGGAACTACTACCCTATTATACGGCGAAATTAACTCGAACATATAAGTTACGTCTTTTTCTAAGGTATAGAGATTTTCATTTATAATTTCATATTCTTTAGTTTTCTTTATAAGATCCATGAAATTGGCTAGATTTTCTGTGTCGGATAGTGGTGCATCATTTGCATCTATCATCCCATTCGTTGCCCATTTCCACCCGTTATGATAAAACAATTTTATTAGCGATCCATCAACTTTTTCTTGTATTTTGGCACTTGACCAATCAATTTTTGCAGCATTTGGTGAAGAATAATTAAAGAATTTAAACATAGGTACGCAAACAGGAATAAATTTATCATTGTCTTTGTAGAAGATTATTCCCCTGCTTTCTTGAACTATTTTTTGGTTGAAATCTGAATTGAACGTATCATAGCAAAATATATAATAATTATCCTTATTTTTTATTTTAAGAAAATATGGTTGATTAGTGAGAATTTCATACCAATTTCTATTTTCATTCAATACCTTTTCTAATTCTAACATAAAATTTCCCCACCTTTATTTTAAATTTTAATTTAACTCTATTATTTCACCATCTTCATCAATCACGTTATGTCCTACAAATGATAATCTATACCATTCTTCTCCTTCCATACCACAATCTAAACATTTATATGGATAATAACATAAGTCCCCTTCGTTACATACAGTATCATAATCCATTTGCCTAGATTGACAATTTGGACAAATTCCTGGCTGATTTACTAATTTTTTAATATTCATAAAAATTCCCCCCACTTTGACCTCATTTTTGACCATTTTTAGTGCTTTATCCCCCACTTTTTTATTTCAATAAAATCTGTATTTTATCGTGAAATTCGAGCCCTGTAACGCACTATTTAAGCCATTTTTTATTTTCAAAATCCACAAATTTCTCAAAATTTTCGATTTTTGGCGATTTTCACAGAATTCCACCATTTTTCGACTAAATTTTCACAAAATTCCTAAATATTATATTTTCATACCAAATTCTCTTTTACAACACATTTCTACAATTTTATCATATTGTTTCATAGAAATATTTTTATCTTTAAAAGCCTCATAAGAAATTTGTGATAATACCTCATGTTTTGGTTCTGCTTTTAAAATTTTATTTTTATATTCTGAAGTTGTCATAAAAAATCCTCCTTTTTATCAAAATTTTATTAAAATTTATATACCCCTCAACCCCGCATTATTACTGCATCTGTAGTTGCCATTTTAAGACACTTTATTTTTAAGCAATAAAAACAGTCGAACCTTATTTTGAAAATGCCCTTAAATGTCAGCTACGAATGATTGAAATTTGGTTTTGTAATATTTTTCTCCTTCTTTTATAATTGTATCTAAATTTTGTGGTTCATAATTTATGTAAGGCATCATACATCCTACATTGTATGCAAAACATTGTTTACCACTTTTTCTAACATCATTTATATATTTTTCGTATAGATCTTGTTCTTCTGAATTATGAAGATGACCATAAAGATGGATACTTCCCCTTTGCATACCATTCCAACTAAATAAAGGATAATGACACAAAACAAATAATTGTTTATTAAATCTTATTTCTTTGTAGTCAGTTACTTCTTCAAATAATGATTTATTCGCTAAAGATTCTGTGCCATTCGTATGATTACCACGAATTAAAACTTTTTTACCTTTTAATGTTTCGATTATATTATGTGATACAGTGTCATTACACCAAAACATATCACCTAAAATATAAACGGTATCTTTTGGTGTAATTTTATTGTTCCAATTAGATACTATAACATTATTCATTTCTTCTATTGTTTCAAATGGTCTATTATCAAATTTAATTGAATTTTTATGAAACATATGATAATCGCTTATAAAAAACATATCGCCCACGATATCACCCCTTAATTAATGTTGATGGAATACAACAGATTCGTTATTTTTTAAATACCAACATTTAAAACAAGTGCTACAATGTCCAGTACATTGAAATCCATCTTCAGGAATTGTAGGATTTATATCAGAATCCTTGAAATCAACATAACTTACTGGCAAATTATATGGATTTTCAAATTTCCAACTTTTATCCCATGCTGAAAAAACTATATTGAAATTCTTAGGTTTTTTATTATTGTTTAACCATTCATTAACCCATTCATATCTTTTTGTAAACATTAAGAATTTAATTTTTGGATGATTTAATATTACATTTTGAACTAATTGATTTAAAAAATCTTTATCAGGTATATCCCCACTATCAAAAATACGCATATATTTGTAACCTGAATAATCTAAATAACTGCCTATTTGTTGAAAGAAAAGTTCGGGATTTTCTTGATAAATTCTAAAGTTTTTCATATAAGTTCCAAGAACTGAAGAACAAATTTGAAATCCTTTATTACAATAACAATTTTTTCTGCAAGGTGCGTCTTGTCTACAAGTAATACCAGCAGGAAATGATAGACCACAAATCTGCGAACCTAATTTTGTATTTCCTGTGGCTATTGTAACTATATTATTTAAATTACAATAATAATCTAATTTTTCATTCTTAGATAATTCCTTGATTTTTTCTGAAATCATAATCAAACCCCCTTTTTACTACAATATATCTTTATTTATTCTTCTGATGTTTTCTATTTTAATGTTTAAACATTCTGGTAACTCACCTTTAGATTCTGGAATTTCACTTTTTAAACAATATTCCTTAGCCTCATCTCTTGTTATTTCTTTACCATTCTTAAAATATTTTGCGTGTATAGGATTATTAGTTGTAGGATATACACGAAGATGAATAGAATTTTTACCTTGTAAAAGATAAGGAAATTGCAACCATTCCATACCTTTTAATCCTTGATTTTCAGAAGGTAATTCGCCAGTTTTTCTCATATTGATTACATCTTTTTTGTTGTCATAATCAATTCCTAATCTAACATTTCCATTAGATTCTTTGGTGATTACATCTACAATCCCCTTCTTTGTCTTTAATTGTTTTCCCCAAGACATATTTACGAATGTCCCTTTTTTAATTTTGTTCAATTCGTTTTGAATATTTGTTAATTCCATAACAAAACCCCCTTTACATTATTGTTTTCTTTTACTGTAAATATTATACAACTAATAAACCTTTGTTGTCAAGTTTATATCCATAAATCGAACAAGTGTTCGTTAAAGTGTTTCATAAAGTAATTAAAAGCATCAAGTTTGACTTTTGGATCTTGATCGTCGGTATTTATTACATCTAACAACATTATCATTTTTCTTAATACCTCTTGTGTTTCTTCAAATGTATAAAAAGCACTATCAAAGTTATTGGCATCAATAGTCTTGCTGTTTAATTTATCTTCAGGTTTTCTCCAACAACCTACATTTCTTTTATACATTTCAATTAATATTGCTTGCGTGTAATTAAAAAAGGCTATGTCGTAATTCCAAACAGATATATCGTCATAGCCACGCCAAGCTCTTTGCCAAGCATACTTCAAGTAATCAAAAAATGTTGTTATCTTATATCCTATACTAAACCCTTTTGTGTTTTTTGTAAAGTTTTTTAATACATCTACTTGAAAATTATTATATTTGTCAACATTTTTACTTGAATTTTCATATTTTTTCTTCATAATATCACCTCGTAGGATTTTTGAGAATTTTACGTTTTTTTCATTTTTCCCACTTTTATTTTAGCACCACAAAATGGACAATAATTTATTTCTCTTTCTACTAATATATTAGCACAAAGATTATCGCCACGCATATATGCGAATAACACACCATCTTCTATTCTTAATCCACATTTTGTATAAGCATTATATGGATTACTTATTCCTTCACAATATTCACAAGATTTTTTAATTTTCATTTTTATCACCTACATATGTATTATCTTCCACTTGGTTAATTTTTATTAAATCACCTATAAAAACCAACCATTTAACATCATTTGTATCTTCTGCAAAACTGCAAAACATTTTGTTTTTTGAATGTTCTTCGTCAAATTCAACTGTAAATATTTTATCTTTATTATCGTGAATCCACTGTTGAAATTTAGGATTCATATTCGGAAAATTTACGTCTGATATAATTTTATCATAATTTAATTTAACTTTATCACATTCTTTTATATCATAAGAATCTATTTGTGCTTTAATAGTGTCTTGTAAAAAACTTTTAACTTTATCAATTCTTATTTTACCAGATTTTATGCCAGATTTTACAGCTTTTTTTACTTTTCTTTTTTGTTCTCTATTCATATTTATCACATTTCCTCTCTATCTATTTCTTAAAATCTTCTACTTTTATTTTTGTTATTATTCTTCTGCCACATCTATCCTGTAATTCAATCTTTGGTCTACCTACTACCCCTTCCATTGGTGCTTGACCTATTGTTGATGGTGGATTGGTTTTTACGAAATCCACACCATCTTGTATTGTTCCTTCTAGCACTATCGGAACTATATCTAAATTAAACATTTGTGCTATTTCTTCAACTGTTTCTCTTGACTGATAATTTCCGCAAATCATAACATCAAATAAAATAAAATCTTGTGTCTTTTTATATAGTCCGCCTACACCTTGAATTTTCGCACCATATCCTTCGCCTACCAACATTACTTCTTTTTCACCGAAGTTTTGTTCGAATATTTGTTCGTTTGCTTCACCACCAAATAATTCTATAAGTCTATTGGTTAATTCAGTAGGTATCATAGCGGCATCAGTTCTTCCATAAAAACTTACCTTATAACCATCCCAAACAACACGTATATTTGTTCCATCTATTTTTTCGGTAAACTGCCAAGTATTGTTTTTTAAGAATTCCACTTCATCATTTCTATAACAGCCTTCCATTATTTTTTTTGTTTTTTCATCTCTTTTGAACAGTCCATCAATCTTATGATAACCTACCATAATTAGTCCTCCTTTAAATTATTTTTAAAATCTATGTATCTAGGAACATTTCCTTCGATTGGATGATGTTTTCCACAAAATTGACAAATACAATGCAGTTCCTTATAATTTGCCATTGGCGTAAATTCTAATAATCTATATTTATGTTTGCAAAATATTTGCCTTAATCTAAAAATAAACGATTTTTTTAATTTTATATCGCATATTTCCAGCTGACCAAGAAATTCATACTTGCCGAAGGAATCAAGGTATTTGCTGAATATTTCCAATTCTTTGTCAAATTCTTCAGCTGATAAATTAAATAAATTCATCTAATTCATCTTCCTTTCCTTGATTTTTTTTACACAAAGCATTTGATAATAAAGCTAATATTTTTATTAATTCTTTATTTTCCTCTTTTAGTTCGGCATTTTCCTTTTGTAAATCAATATTTTTATCTTCATTTTCTTCATTTTCTTCATTATGTTGTTCATCAGCACTATCGAATATAGGAAATGGGAAAAAGTCATACCATTTACCTTCCCAAAAATATTGCATTTTATCGCCATCTTTTTCTATCCAAACCCAATGATTATAAGGTGAACTTGGTCTTTCATGTGTTTGATGTATTTGCGGTTTAATAGAACTTTCGTATTGCGATTCCCTTTTAAACATAACCACACCTCTATTCTAAGTTTATTTTTTTAATCTTACCACAATTTTCACAAGTAAGTAGTAATATTATTCGATATACTTCGTCTAAATGATTTTTCACACTTATTTCTTTCAATATTGTCCATTTATGTTTACAAAGAAATTTTAAAATCATTAAGAACCAATCCTTTCTATATGATAAAATTCCGTATGACTTCCTACATCTATACGAATAAAATCACTATTTTCTAAAGTATCGCCTTTATAACTAAAAATCATATAAGGTGATATAAATTTATTTTTACTTCTTATTTCGATATCTTTTTTTATAGCATCTTGACATTCATCTAAAGTATTATAAGTTCCTATATTAATAAATTTTCCATTACTTCTTTCAAATTTTAATTTTAACATTTATACCACCTCATATCAAATTTTAATTTAAATCTCCTAAAATTCTTTTAAGTTCGTCATCTAATTCTACACTATTTACCAATGTGTTGTCAACTTTATAAGGCAATTCTTTATTTTTTAGATTACACTTTAATTCCATAGTAAATATTTTACTTTCAGAATCATTGTTTATAGCATCTACTAATGGTTCACAAAGAATTTTGTATTCTTCCGTATAAGGACACACATTTTGGTTTTTACAATTTTCACACATTTTTCTATACCTCCGAAATTTATTCATAGATACTATGCTTTTTTGGTAGGATAAATACTGCTTTTTTCGCCTATAATGCTATTTACTATCTGTAATTTCTTAGCAGTTTCAGCATCTATGTAGAGGTTACTTTTATTCTTTTTGCAATCAGATATCATTTTAGGTGTAATTTTACATCTTGCCATTACCCATTCATCCATTCTTTCTTCTAATCGCATATCCTCTTCCATTTCTTCTACTAATTTTCCGTAAATTCCACTTAATGTATGACTTAGGTTATGATACATAAATGTAGTATTTTTCATACAAAATCTTTGACTTCCTGCCAAAAATATATGCAAACCCGCACTCATACATTTTCCCATAGCAAATGTGTAAATTGGTGTTTGACTTGTTGCCATAACATCCATCAAGCCTAAAGCATCATAACACAATCCGCCGCCAGTATTAATATATAAATATATAGGATCTCTAACATAGTCGGCATAAATTTGTTCTTTTAAACCATCTTCTTGGTTAATTTTTAAGATAGCATTTATGATAATACCAACAGTTTCTTCAGTGATATCATCAGAAAGCATTATACTTCTCTCATTAACATATACATTTGCCATTCCACGTACCTCCTTAGAATCATTTGTATATTCAGCCATAGTGAATATCAACTCCTTTTCTTATGGTGTAACTTTATTATACCATACAAATATAATAAAGTCAACCATTTAGTAAATTATTTGATTAATTTTAAATTTCCTTTTGTGGAAATGTCTGCTGATAAAAATAATCTTCGACATTCTATATTTGAACATATCATTATTGCAAAATTCTGTATATCGTAATTATATGGATTATTCAATATGCTATCAACAATAACATCTTCATAATATTGTATTAACAAATCGGAATGACAAAATGGACAAGTTGAATTAATAATATTTTCTTCTACAGAAGTTTTATCTTTTCCAAGTTCTTTTATATCATAACAACAAAAAAACGACATATATATCACACCTTCCTAATATTATCCCCTTGGTGCTTCATATTTTACTAAATAATCGTAGAATTTATCAGCTGTGCTTATATCTACAGATTTTGAATTTATTTTCAAACTATCTTTATCAGCACGTTTTCCAAAATCCAAATCATAAATCCACCACGATAAACTATCAAAACTATTTCGTAAATTCATTCCTTTACCTAGTAAAAAAATAAGATCGTTTTCTAATGGATTATAATAATTACCAGACATTAATTTATTAAATTTTTCATTTATTTTATGGGAATTTTCTACGCTTTTCATTATTCCCACAAATTCTTCTTTTTTAATCATAAAACTTCCTCCTTTTTTATTTTTGAATTCGGGATAAAAAACAGTTCCGACAACTTATATTTGTTATATTATAAATTGAACGGAACTGCTTGTGTTTATTTGTTAGAACTTCCTAAAGATCCTTTGTTTCTTTCTGTTTTGTTTTTATCTAAATCTTCAACAAGTCCCACAGTAGGTATTATGCCACCTAATGGTAAAAATATACCTTGTGCAATCGCCTTGCTATAAGGATAAACTATATAGTCATCTTCTAATGCGGATATATCTTTTTCTTTAGTTATTATCAAAGGTTTATCGTTAGTATTTGTTATTCCAACAAAGATTTCTCCTCTATAATTTGAATCTATAACTCCGCATCTTAAAGCCATTCCACGACTTCCTGTACTACCCCTTTCACGAAGTAATAAAACATACTTGTTAGAAAAAATAGTTGATAATCCAGTTGGCACTAATTTTGTTTCGTGTGGTCGAATAATAAAATTTTCTTCCTCAAAATTTGCATATATATCGTATCCTGCATCGCCTTTTCTTTTTGAAGGTATAATTGTTTTATTATTTAACCTTATAAATTTAACTTTTCTTTTTCTAAATAAAACTATTAAGTCTATTAATATTAAAACTAAATATAAAACAATAAGTATGTTTAATAATGTATCCATAATTATTCTTCATTCCTTTCATCTTCTATTATAGTCTTTTCATATAGTCCACAATGGCAAATTCCTTCTGCCATTTCACGAAATTCTCTGCACATACATTTTGTATCAGCATTTTTCGTTAATCTACAAGGACAATATCCTTCATTTTCTTTTAATTTCCTTTTAATGATGTCTACATACTCTTTATCGTCTACTAATTTAATTACTGTTTTTGGCATATCTACATCTCCTCGTCTTTCATCCATTCCACATGTTTGCCTACCATATAGAAATCAAGATCTTTATTACCCAACAAAATTTCTATATCTTTATTAGGTAATATTTTTATTTCGTCATATCCAGTATTATTTAAAAATAAGTACTCACTAATTCCTATTGTGGCATCTTGTGGTAACTTGCTTAATTCCTCAATAAATTCTTTTACTGTCAATATATCATCTCCTGCAAATACGAATTTATCTTACAATTATATTGTATAACGGAATCACGAAATTGTCAAGTATTTTAATAAAATCTTATAACACCATTACTTAACATATAAGCATGCTTGTCATCATCTGGTTTTATATAATAAAAATCTTCATTAGATATAACATCAGATATATTTTTGATTATAGATGTATGATAATTAAGATCGGTATCTTGCGACATATCATTGCTTTTAAAATAAATATCAGTATTTGTAACTTGAACATTTAATCCTAAACTTACAATGATAGATACAATACTGTTATCAAATTCGCTATCTAATTTAGGAATTCTTCCCCATTTCATAGAATCGTTTGGTATACATATTCCTTCTAAAAAACCTAATTTGAATTTTCCACTTGTATCGAACATTGTTTGTTTTAATAAAGTTTTATCATTGTCAAAATCTATATATCTTTTTATCATAGTTTGAACGGTTTTAGAATGTGTTGTTAATGAATCGTCGGTTTTTGTAGTTGAACTTCCGCACATTTCCCATAATTCCTGTAAAGCATTTAAAGATCTTTTATCGTTAGTGCGAAATACAGTATCATTTCCAGAAAAATATCCACCATTTAAGAACAACCCTATTGAATATCCCAACATAGCCATTCCTATATTATTACCATTATCTGCTTTATTTAAGTATATTGTGTCGCCAACACATAACGATTCGTCATCTGTAATAAAAAATTCTATACCATTGTCTAATGTTACCTTTTTTATATTTTTAGGTATAACACTGTCTATATGTGCTGGAACCCAATTAAATCCATTCCATACACCAAATATTGATTGCAATGGTAAATCTTTAGCCTGTTTTAATTGAATTTGATTGTTTATTTTTACTAGAATAGTATCATTTTGTAGCATTAAATAACCCCTCCTCCCTATAATGTATTTCTATTGTTCTTTTTAAATAGAAACGTGGTATCTGTCCAATCATTATTATTTTTAGTGAGAAATATTTGGTTTGTGTTTTCAGAATCCAATCCACCATATTCGTCTTTGTAACTTCCATATTTTATAAAATCTAAATAAGGAAGGAATATTTGCAAATTATCAAAATTGTCACATCCAGTATATAAACATGTTTTTAAACCAATTTGTTTTATGCGATTAAGTGCAGATATTAATTCATCTGCACTTTGATCGCCACCCATAAAACAAACACAAGTAATTAAATTTTTATACTTGTCTAGTAAATCATTTAACACGTTATCTAATGGACTACCAATATCTTCCCATAGAAATTTAGAATGACAACTAGGACAATGATATGGACAATTACTTATATTCAGAACCAAACTTACTTCGTTTGGTACTTCTTGAAATACAATATCATAATTATAAACCTTCAACATCTTTATCACCATTTGCATAATATCTTGTTTTTTCTTCGGCTTGTCTGGCTTCTGAAAAATTAGACACACGTTTCAAATATCCTATTATTCTTGTTAGCCAGTCTACATTTTTACTATGGCATTTAGGACAGAATTTCAAATTTTCCTTGGTTATATATCCGCAATCATTACAAACTGTATTAGGAATATTAAATGTAAAATACGAACAACCTGTTTTGATTGCTACATCTAATAAATGTAAATACTGTTCTTTGGTTAAATGTTCCGATAAATTTGCGTGAAGTGCAGAACCGCCATCGAGATATTTTGTTAATTTATCTCCGTGTAGTATAAATTTATCAATTATAGACGTATTTTCATCTTCTACTACATAGAAATAGCTGTTATAACAATCTCTAGGTGAAAATAATCCATCTTCTTTATCCCACTTAGCATTTTTAACTCCAAGATTCTCCGCTGGAACAAATTCAGTATTAAACATAACTTCCTTTGTTCTTGCTTTTTTATTTTCTTCATAAATAGGTTTTAAAATCATTTCACCGTATTCATAATATTTATCATTATAAGCCGAAGGTTTTATTCCAAGAAATTCGGCGCCTTCAACAAATCCTTGTATTCCTATTGTTAAATATTGTTTAGGTAAAGATATATATCCTGCGTCATAAATAGGCAATAATCCAGACGCTTGAAAATCTTTAAGTATTTCATTATAGGCAATAAGATATTTGTGTATTTTTTGAACTTGTTCTCTTACCATATCTTCTATATTTTTGTTTTCTTTTGTAGCCTTTTGTACTAATCTATTTATATTTATGGTTATAACACCCTTTGAACCAGTAGATACGCCACCTGCACCTAATGTATAAGAAAATGTGTTGTCAGTTATACCATTCTTAAGACGACAGCACGATGCTAAACTATCTACGCTATCACTTCTATATAAGAAAAACGAATGTCCTTCTGCCCACATTTCCGCAGCGAAATCTGCCCATTCTTTGTCTACATATCCATTTTCATCATTTAAAAGATTTAATGTTTCAACAGGAAAAGTTAAAGGTGTTTTCAATCTTTCAGCATTAAACCATTTCATAAATCTTTTTTGCAGCCAACTTACACTTTCCCATTGCATTTTGCTACCGTCTGGAAATATAAAATCTTCAAATACACCTTCAAAATAAGGTTTGTCGAAATATGCTATGTTCCAAAATACACTTTGGAAATTTCTTGCTGCCGCAGGTTGGTTCAGTGAATAAACAATTTGTTGAAAAATATTACAAAGAACAGCATCTAACGTTCTTTTTCTTTTTGTATTATCTGCTTGCATATCAGTATGCAAATAATAATCGTCACCATATTCTTTTCTAATAAAATAATCCATATAAGATAAAAATTCAGGTGTTGCTACTGCACCAGCAAATTGTGATGCTACTGCAAAAACAAGATTTATAAATGCACCAGCAAAAGAATTTAAGTTTTGTGGTGCTTCTGAAACTCCACCTATTGGCTTTAATCCATAAAATATAAAAGGATACATTGTTATACTTACACAATATGGCATACAAGGGTTTGTTTCGTCATGCCTATAAATTTCATGATTGTCTAATTGCCTTATATATTCTTCAGCTAAATCTTCACCATATATTTCAGCAATTTTTTGTTGCATATTTAATCTGTTTATGCCTATTGCATCACCTTTATATAATTCACCAGTCAATGTTGTAACATTTTTCTTCTCTACATTTGCATTGCTATCATACTGACTTCCAGTAGATGCATTAGATGCTTTTTTATATTTGCTTATAAAATTCAAGTAAGGTTGATACTTTGTGTAGTCCATTTTATTTCCTCCTAATTCTACAAATTATTTATCCACTGTAACGAATCTGAAAAATTCATTAATTTATTATCTATTTTAATCCACGGAACATCTTTTAGTCCCATAGAAATCATTTCATCAATATCTGTGCGTTTCACAAAACCCACATTTTTTTCTGCCAATTTTTGTTCTAATATCATGCATCTAGGACAACCATTGGAATACAATATTACTTCATATTTATCTTCCATAATATCATTCCTTTCTGTTATATATAAATAATTTCTCTGTTCTTGTCCTTTCTTGGGTGTTTTTGCTAATGTTGTTATCTATATTAGTTTTTACTTTCTTCTCCCATATAACATCAAATTCCCTCGGCATATTATACTCGCTAATTATTACTGTATTATTTTTCGATAATTTTTTTGCAAATTCATAAAACTCGTCATATGGAAAATCTTTGGTTTTATATTTTGTTGTATCTCTATATGGAATATCGCAATAAACAACATAATTATTTATTTTAGTTATATCTATATCACGAAAATCCATACATACAAAGTTTATATCATTGAATTTTTTTGCTTGCTCTTTTAATGTCTTTATGGCAGATGCAGACCAGTCACCACTATTATCACCCTTGTAATTTCTTGCGTATCCACCAAAATACTTAGCACCAAAAGATGAACAAAATCCAACTAATCCAACGTACCAGTCATCATAATCATCTCTGTTGTTTTTAACTTTGTTATATTCATCTTCTGTTATTCTATCTGGTATTTTATCACTATTAGTTTTTGCGTAATTTAATAAAGCTATTAATTGCGGATGAATATCTATTGCAATCTTGTTTTTACATAATATTTTATCAATTATATTAGCTCCACCGCAAAAACAATCTATAAATCCATCTGTGTTTTTGTCTATATAACTTTGTATGATGGGAATAATATCACTTGCTATTTTATTTTTACTACCTAAATAACGCATTAGCCTATCCCCTCCTTTTATTCTCTTGTTTATAATAAAATTATAACATATATAATTTTAGCAGTCAATAATAAATTATAGTATGCCCTGTTTTCGCAGGGCATACTAGGTAGTGCTATCATTCATCTGACTCTTCTACTTCCTCGTTAAAAGGCATATGATATCGTTTGTTTATATTCTTTCTTGCAGTTTCCATAAGTTCGTCATATTCAGGTGTTCCGTATTTTAAGCTATTAACGATATCAAAATGGCAATGTTGACAAAGTATCATACTGTCTTTCAAGGTTGTAGTGTGACTAATGCTATATGGAATGATGTGGTGAAGTGTTAAATCTTTAATGTCGAATTTTTCCATGCACAACCAACAATATTTGCCATATTTTGATAGCAATTCTTGTTTTACGACCTTTTTTCCGCCATCACGTCTTGTTTTTGACATAAATACCTCCAAAATACGTTTTCCATAAAAACCTTATTTTATGGTGATTTTTAAGGCTTCAAACACACTGTTCATGCGGGTTTCAAAATTTTCGACCACCACTTTTCGGATTTTTTTACGTTTTTGTGCGATTTCATACATTTTTCATGTTTTTTTGTCCTTCCTTTCAAAAGAGATTGGAATTTATATCTTATAAAGATATATGGCGACACTAACCGATAGGTTAGTTAGTGCTCAATGTTATGTAATTTAATGGATTTTTAGCAATTCCATCTTTATGTATTTCAAAGTGCAAATGATTTCCAGTAGCATTTCCCGTTCTTCCCATATGACCTATTAAATCGCCTTTATTTACTTCTTGATTTAAATCGATACATATATCTTGAAGATGTGCGTATAAAGTCTTATATCCATCTGGATGTTCTATTACTATGTGATTACCATAGCTTACATTGGAATATACTTTCTTTATACAAGTGCCATCATATGCTGCATAAATTTCAGTTCCTGCAGAATTATATATATCAACAGCAGGATGTGATCTTTTAAATCCTTGTGATTTTTTACCAACACAAGGTGTAAGAAAATTTATATCATTTGCAACTTCATTTGTTTCCTCTTCTTCTTTTGTAACTTGTGGTATTTCTCTTTCTACACTAGATCTACTTGTAACAGTAGATGTATCTTTTATTCTGTTTATTACTGGTTCTGTATGTTCTTTGCTGTCAAATGTATTTTCTTGTGTAATAATTTCATTGCTATTTTCTTGTATTTCTGCCTTTTCTTCTGAATTTACTTCTTGTGGTATCACAAATTCAGTATCCTTTTCGTCTTGTTTAATATCTTCATATTTCATGTCTGGTATAAAAATTAATTTCATGGTTATCACAGAAATAATAAGAATATTAGTTAGTAATTTAATTGTTTTCAAAATACATTCACCTCAATTTATTTTGCTGGCATATTTTCAATAGCTTCTCCCCACATAATACATTCACCTCTGTTTATTTTGCTGGCATATTTTCAATAGCTTCTCCCCACACAATACATTCACCCCTAATTAAAGATAATAACTAATCCAAGATAACTTCTTCAAATCCATCATGCCACATAATGATTCCTCCTTTTATATATTTAATAAGCAATGCCATCAAATATTGGATGCCACACGATAATCACTCCTTTATGTATTTAAGTGGCATTTCGCCACTTAAACCGTTTATTGTTCTGCATCGTAATTATCGTCATCTTCATCATCTTCAGCATTTTCTGCTATAGATATTTTTTTGTCTATATTACAGTCATCACTTATACATAAAAGTAAATCACCATCTTTTGTAATAACAGATATTTGATTTAAGTTATTAAGCGAATCAATTTCACACCACGATACATATACCAAAGTTGGTTCAATATTTTCATCCTCATATTGGACTTCTATTGCTACTATGTCATTATATTGTGTTATTCTATCAAAAGCATTATATTCTCCATAAAGTCCATTATTTATACTTATATTAAAAGATTTATCTATCATCATTGTCAAAGAATCGCATGAATCATAAATCACTTGATTTTCATTTCCATATGAGTAATTAGGATTTATATTTGATAGAAAAAAGTGTTTTATATACCTTATCGGAATAACCAATTCTTCTACGTTTTCAAAAACCAAATTGATATTTTTAATTTTAGCATCTTGTAGTTTTTTTAAATCACTCAACATCTGTCACCTCCGTAACATCAATTACATTATCATCTAAAGTTACATTGGCATCAACATTATCATCTTTTTGTTCAAAAACAGTGTCAAACTGATAGTTGTCTTGAATTTGTGATAAATTGATGTCGTTTTCTTTACGATATTTTTCATACCAGTTGTCCAATATCTTTTGTATTGAAGTACCAAATGTAGCAAAATTAGAGCAAGACAAACATGAAACAGTATTATATTGCGTACAAGTTTTACACTTATCATAGCTATCATAAAGATTTTTAATATCATCTTTAGTTTCGTTCATTAACACCCCTCCTCCCCTTATAAGAATTATATCATAAATTATACTGATAGTCAATATATTATTGACATTTTATATAATTAGATAAATACCAGCTTACTCTGTCATTGTATACCTTTTTTTGCATACAATTTGGATTTACTTGAATGATGTCATTTTCTAATAAAGGATTTTTATCAAATATTTTTTGATAAACAAGAAGTTCGTTATTTTTAGAACTATACAATGATACACAATCCAATGCATATGCCCATGTTTTACTTTTATCCTTTGTTCTTAATGGTTTCACACTTTTAACTAACAGCTTAAACCTATCTTCGGGATTGCTAGACCTTAGATCAGTATATCCCATATATTCTTGTTGCCAAGATATTTTGTCTTTTGCTGAAAAATCATTTGTTATTGTGACTTTATAATATTCATATAATTCACGCATAATAGACATGCAATCTATTTCACGAAATTGTTTTTCTGTATGTTTACTGTTTCTTGATATTACGGATTTTACAAATTCGTCAGTTATTTTGGCTTTGTCTATTTGCTTAGCAGTTCCAAATTTGAAAAACGCAAACATTTCATAAATCTTACTTAAAAATTGTGAATTGCCGTAATTTTTGAAGTAGTCTAATTTAATTAATATATCTATTTGTCGTGAATTACAGCTTGTATTTTTTATATCCATAAGAAGATCTAAAAAATTATCATGCTTTTCTAAAGATAATTGATATAATTCTTCTGCAACAGTATCGTTTAAAAACTTAATTGAACCTATTCCTTTAAATATAGTGTTATTTTCTTTGTCCATATTGTAATTTGACCTAGACTTACCAAATTCAATATCTGATATTTTTATCCCAAAATATTTTAATTCGTCTGTTAAATTAACAGTTCTATCTTGGTCATCACCATATAGATTTAAAACAACAGTATAATATTCCAATGGATAATGCGATTTCAAATAAGCACCATAAATGCTATCTATCGCAACTGATAAGCTATGTGATGCATTAAAAGAATAATGTGCTGCATCCATTACAACTTGCCACGTATTATTAAATCCATCTTCTTTTCCAACTTGTTTGATCCAACCCTGCAATAACTGCCCACGAAGTTTTTCCAATTCATCTTCTTTGAATTTTTTCTTTGCTATTTTCTTGATTATATCATAAGTTCCTTTTTCTTCTATTCCTAACCATACTAAATATTTCATAATCGATTCTTGGTACATCATAAAATGGAATGAATCTTGTAAAATATTATCTAATTCTGGAACACCAGTAGTATAGCTTTTTCTATCTAAAAAGGTATTTAACAAACTTGAAAATCCAGGTCTTATTGCAGCAACCCACGCACTCATTTCAGCCAAAGACCTTGGTTTATATCTTCTTAAAGTTTGCTTTCCAAAGTCACTATCTGATTGATTTATTGTAGTAGTTAATCCCTTTTCATAAATTTCCCACACTTTATCGTCACAATTATTTATAAGTTGTGATATATTATCAATAGGTCTTCCTATTAATTTATAAACATCATCTATTATTTCCCATACTTTTACAGTTAGATAGTCATTTTTCAGGTATTTATAATAATCGCAATTATATCCATCTAATGCACAACAAATTATATCGCCAACTTTTATAAGTCCAACCTCTTCTGAAATAGGTTTATCTAGTAATAAAAATGAACAAGGTGATGGTGCTATACTTTCTATAACACCACGAAACCTTTTGCTACCTTCTATTAAATCTTTCCATTTTTCATCTTCTACATACTTTTCTAAATCTTTAGCTATTTCATCGTAATCTGCTATATTCAGATCATTGGCTTTGCACCATAATCTAAAAGCGGAAGATTCTTGAAGTGGTTTATAGGCAACCATATAGTATATTCCGTCATCACCAAGTATATCTTTACTAGCTTTAATTACTGGATCGACATTTGCAAAATTCAAATCTATATCTGGAAGACTTCTTGAAGATAATATTCTTTCTGCACTCATAAACCTTGTAGGATAGAGCGTAATTGGTGCTTTTATTCTATCTACTTCAGTAAGACCAAGTAGTTTATTAATATAAAAACTAACAGCACTTCCACGACCACTTCTTGTTAATACAGCATCATAATCCGTAACTGCGTGTTTGACAATATTATAGTCTAATATAAAGTAATCTGCCATTCCACAATTTTTTATTATGTTCAATTCATAATCTATTGCATCCTCGTAAACAGACCATTTATTTTTATTAACAGAATATTTTTCTTTTGCCCAAGCACTATACACTATTTCCTTCAATTTTTCATCGCTATCTTCTTGTATAATCTTTGGTATTTTAAATTCTTTATCTATACTTATTGGCTCAGCATTATCAAATATAAGCGTATTATTTAATGCTTCTATAGCCAAGTCATCAGGTATTACCCCTTGTACTTTATACCTACTTAATATTTCATCAGATGTAGGATAATCTAATATAAAATTATTTTCTTCTTCATATATTATTCCTTTAGCTTTTAAGAATAAATCTCTGTATTTAGAATCTTCAGGTTTGATATAATGACTATCACAACCATGAATTAATTTTATATTATATTTTTTATGAACTTCAAGAATTTTTTTATTGTATTCTTTTTGTATATCTACATTATGATCTTGTATTTCTAAATATAAACTATCGCCAAAATGTTTATATACAGGTATCAAGAATTTGTCTTCCCAATCATCTTTAAACATTCTTCCCGCAATACAAGCCGTTGTAACGATTACATCATTTGGTGATAGGGTTAATAGCATTTCTAGATCGATTCTAGGTTTATAATAAAACCCAATCGTATTAGCCAACGATAAAATTTTATTTATTTGTTTTCTTCCCTTTTCAGTCATAGCTATTAAAACTATGTGATAATTACCCCTATCATCTTTATTAGTAGCATCATCTACATAATAAGCCTCTGTACCGTATATACATTTCATTCCATTTGCTTCACACAAGGTTTGTGCTTCGTATATATTACCTTGAAATCCATGTTCAGTTGTGAAATAAGTGTCTTGTCCAAGTTCTTTAGCCCTTTCGATGTAATCGCTTGGTTTAACGATTACATCTAAGGTTCTAACATTAGAATAATGTGTATGTTTATGATAATTATTATATCTCATAGTAATTATTCACATCCTTTTATTCCTTAAAATCCAAAACTCTCTTCAAAATTATTTGACACAGTTTTGTTTACAACCAAATCTTTACTTATATTTTTAGGATAATCTATTTTAAATTTTGATTCCCAAGAATATCGTCTTTCTAATTCTTCTTCGTCAGAATATATTCTTGCTGTTGCATAATCATAAAACATTTTGACCTTTTGACCAACTTTTCCAGTTTGTCTATCTTTAACAACAGTAAGATAAGAATTAAATCCTTGTGGATCATCTTTAAGTATTCCTACGGCAAATGCCCTGTCTGCAAGATTTACTATTTCAGAACTACCAGATATATCATACATTCCTGCCTCTTTTTGACCTGGTGCTGGTTTTTTAGGATGTGCTACCAGTATAACAGTAACAGGATATTTTCTTGTAAATCTTTTTAATGCTAATGCAAATTTTATTTGTGCAGAATATTTATCTTCTTCATCATTAGTTGTGCACACAATACACATTAAATTATCTAGCGAGAAAAATGTAACATTATGTCTTTTATAAGCATATTCCATAGCTGATAATATTTCTTCTGCATTTGTACTTATTTCTTCTCCATCTTCATAATTCCATATTCTGTTTTTATAATATTCACGTATAGCATTTTTTGCTTCAGTTGTAACTTTATATACTGGTGGTAAATATGGAACTGTATTATCATACTGCATAATATGATGTTTTCCAGCTAAAGGTCTAAATGTATTGCCTAACAATGTTCCACCATTAGCTTCACCAGAGAATATCATAACATTTTTACCTGCCTCTAATGGCGATATTATGCCCATTTCTGATATCATACTACTTTTACCAGATCCAGCAAATCCAGTTAAAACTATAAGATTATTATCGAAATTTCCCATAACAACTTTATCTACGGCTTTAAATCCAGTACTTATGAAAGGTAAACTTGCCAATTCTACTTCATCATAATCCCATAATGATTTTAATCTTGGATTTGGTACTTCTTTTGCATTATCTATTAATCGTAATACGTCATCTTTTCCACATATAGATAATACATTACTACAATCGCATTTATCGTAATCTATATCAAAATTATCGTGGTAAAATTGCTTTATTTTTGTCAAAACTTCTTCGTCTGGTTGAACAAGTTTTACCCTCGCTAATCCTAATCTATTAACACATTCTTTTCTCATAGCATCGCCTGGTGCATCATTATCAGACCATACAATTATAGATGAAAATTTATCTAACCAATCATAATTATATTCTATCCAATTGAAATCTTCTGCACCGCCATTTATTGATACAGCATTCTGAAAGCCACTTTCTACTGCCGCAAGACAATCTACAAATCCTTCTACTATAAGTAAAGGTTTAGTTGTATCGATTCTGTCCATATTGTATAATATAGGGCACTTTCCACTATCCTTTTGCCACCACCATTTTCCTTCTTTATTTGTGGCAGCTCTAGATAATCTATACTTAGTACACATATGAACGCCATCACTGTTAAAAAGTTGAAATGCCATATTGCCATGTGCGTCTTGTTTAACATGACAGTAATCAAGTGTTTTTGGCGATATACTTCGTGATTTAGCATATTCTTCTACTATTTTTCTATCATTTTCGGGCTCATCAACTGGATATTTATATCCTATTAACTTGTCAGAATTGTAGTTATCTTTGAAATCACTTGCGTCATAAGGCATTTTAACTAAGTCGAATAATTCTTTAACCGCTTCAGGAAAGGATTTATTATGGAATTTACAAAAATGGTCTATAATATCATATGTTCTTCCAGTAGAAAAACATTTAAACATATTTTTTTCTTCATACCAAATCATACTAGGTGTATTTTCTTGTTTGAATATAGACTTTCCTTTTTTGCCATCCCACATTTCTATTGGTATTTCTTTAGCAATGATATCTGCAGCACGAATTCCAAGTTGACTTTTAGCTTCCTCTATCTTTTCCTTACTTATTTTCAATTATATCACCGCCATTTACAATTATATAACACATAAAGTAAAAGTCGATTTAAATACATAGTCCTTTGTATCCACAAATATATCTACAGAAAAAGTCGTTATAAGGATTCTCACATTTAGTATCAAAATCTTCTTCTTCATATATATCGTGAATCGTATTCTCTACCCATTCAAGTGCTTCTTTCAATGCATTTTCATCAAATTCACACGTTACAGTTTCGTTCTCTTTAAACATATTAAATTCTAAAATCTTAGGATATTCATTATATTTTTGTTTAACATACAATGAATATAAGTATAACTGCCTAAGATATTCTTTTAATTCTGTGTCATTCTTAAAAGCACTTTTACTTTTGTGGTCAAGTATCTTAAAATTACCGTCTTTGTCTTTTGATAATCTATCTATATACCCGATGAATTTAATTGTCATATCAGATAATTCTATGTCTAGTTTGATTTCTTGTTCGGTACCAACTACATCATCGGAAAAACCTTCAAAGTTTTCAAGGTATTTTAAACCTTTTTTATAATATTGCTCTCGTAAATCAACGTAATTATTAGGCGGTGCTTCTTCTGTTATATATAAATCAAAATTATCTTCGTAATATTTTTTCATATCAAATAATTCTATTTCATTTTTGCTATACATTTCAAGAATTTTGTGAACAAAACTTCCGAATTGTGCAAAAAAATTACCCTCAGCATCGTCTTCTAATACATATCTTTTGTAAAACATACGTTTACAAGTATGAAAGGAATTTAATCTTGAAAATGACCAAACCATTTCATCAAGTATGTCCTTAAGAAGTTGTTTGTCTAAAATTTCAAATTCCAAAATATTCACCCCTCATTAATATTTGGTTAGTCGCCACAAATGTGGCGACTAAAACCATTAAAATGGAAGTTGTTCTTCATTAGTAGATGTTGGATTTACAACACCATTTACAGAATTGGTGTTATTCTTATCAACCTCACTTGCCATACAGAAGTCGAAAATTGTAAGATTTAGGTAGTAAACTGGTCTTCCTGATGCATCTAATATGTCCCCACCATTACGATCTAAGCCTTTAACACGTTCTATTCTTCCTTTAAGAATATAAATCCTATCTTTACTTTTTAATGTATCAAACTTCTTATCTGCTTCGCCTAAAAAAGAAACAGTTCCCCAAGCTGAATTTATATAAGTAGTTTCATTTGTTTGTTTATTTACATTTCTTCTACTTGTACTTAAATTTGCCAATGCTGTTTTTCTATCATTTCTTGATGGATTAAAAACAGTTGCATAAACATTTGAAAAATTTATCATATTATTATCTCCTTTTTGATTATATTTGTTGAAGTGCGGCTAATACTGCTAATGCAGTATCAATATCCTTAATGGCTATAAAATTCTTTTTACCATCATTAACTTCAGCTACAGCATCATATAATTCTTCCTTTTTCTTTCCTTGTTCCATCTTTTGTTTAAAAAGGTCTGATATTTCGCCTATAACAGATTCAAGCGTAGGTTCTTCTGATACCTCTGGAATTGGTTTTGGTGCTACTGCTTCACCAGAATTCGCCCAATCATATAGCTTTTCGCCATCTTTTTCTGTAAGCATAGCCATAGTTCCTTCAAATAAGTGTGTATTATCCTTCGTAGCCTCTGCAACGTGTGAATCTTGGAATATATTAAAAGCTACAGTATAATCGTATTCAGCATCTTTATCTTGTTGAACACCTACGCCAACTTTTTTAGGTACTTGTTTGCCTTCTTTTTCCTCAAAGACATATTCATCCTTACCCCTACCTGTAGATATTACATGTATAGGTGAGAATAATATTTTTTCCATCAAAACTTTGTGTCTTGGTTTTAGCTTTGCCCAAGTTCCAGCACCTGGTTTAACTTGTGCTTGTTGACATAAATACAACCATTCGTGTGTTGTGCTATCAATTACAATGACCTTATAATCAGCATCGATTGCATTTTGTATAGCTTCGCAAAATTTCTCTGGTGTGTAAGGTTCTGATAATTCTAAGATATCGAAGTCAAATTCGTTAGCATAATATTTGCTACGACCAGCTTCTGTGTCAATTACTGCAATACCAGTTCCTCCACATTTCTTGTAAATTCCTGTGGCAAGTTTTAAAGCCGAATAGGTTTTACCCGATCCGCTACTGCCAAATAACAGTGCCTTTACATAGATTTTTTCCTTTTTTGCTTTTTGGAAAGCGTTAGCCATTCCAAATCACTCCTTTAGATTTAAATTTATATAATAAAATAAAAAATATTATATAGCAACATTATATCTTACAAGGTTATTTTACAACATAAGATTTAATTTGTCAAGTATATAAATTAATCTAATTTTTAAGGTGAGCCAGACGCATCCAACTCACCTAGGTGTCGCCCGCAGGCAAACACCGCAATTCAATTATATATTAACACGATATTAATAAAATGTCAATAAAAAATCGGTAAAAAATCAGAATAGAATTTCAAAATTTGTTAAAATTTATTAAAATTACTATTCTGATGTATATTTTTCTTATTTTCCATAAAATTTTGATTTTTTTCAAATTTTTAAAAATAAGAATGGCTTCAATAGTGGGCTGCAGGGCTCGATTTTCACAATAAAATTGTGTTTTTATGGATTTACCCCAGTTATTATAATTTCCAAAGGAAATGATATAGTTGGTTTTCTATATTTTGCTGATAAAACGATGTTTCCATTTCCTTGTGATATAAGTCTAACACCACATTCTTCGGCTTCATTACATTCTTCTTCTGTAGCTATTGCGGCAATACCAATAATACCATTGGTTTTAACCGTGATATCAGTCAACCCGTTTATAGTGCAAGTATATGGTGCGTATTCACCAGACCAGTCACTTGCTGCTGGCACTTGTACTACAATAGATTTAGTTCTATTGTCTTCTATAGTAGTATTATCATTATATTTTACCACATCAGCCATTGTTGCTGGATATATCGTATCATAATCCACACCATTAAATCTTTTTATGTTTGTTTTATAATTATTAGCCAATTACCTCACCCCTTTTAATTTATAACTTCTAGCCATAAACTTCCGTTTGTTCCGTAACTTGGTTCAGAAGAACTTAAGTAAGGAACACATTTATTATAATCAACTACCAAAGTCCAATAAATAGAGTCTATTGAAGGTTCTTTGTCTGTGCTTGAAGTTTTTGCTACCCATAAACAATTATCGTACACAACGCATGCTTTAGCCGCATATTGCGTTGAACTGTTCCAATTTGTATAACCAGTTAAATTTAGTGATGTATTTCCTTTATTGCCCCTTAAACCTAATTTTAAGCAAAAATTTGTTGTAGTTGGCGAGGTTCCTGCGGGTTTTTCAACTTTTACTAAATACAAATTATTATTATATAATATTACATTTCCAACTTCATATTGAGTTGTACTTGAATATTGACCAACATATTTAATATTATATATTTTATCCTCATATTCATCGTAAAGATCATTTAATTTATCTATTACACCTTCTTGATTAAAATTCTCTGCCTCAAGAAATGCATCTATAAATCCGTTATAAAATTCTTGTATTACACCTTTACCTATTAATTCTTCTTTTTCGTTATCATTTTGATCATAAACCGCATCTATCATAGCATTATAATCTTCTGATTCAGCTGCGTTATAAAATTCCAATCTAAAACTTTGGTCTGAATGGTGTATATCTTGTGGTCTTTGTATTTCAAATGACTTCATAAATAATCACCTCTTGTTAAATTATTTCAAGCCATAAATCGCCATCATCTAAACCTGATGGTGTTTCAGATTGTAAAGGAATTGATGATGGTGGTATATCTAATATTTTTTTCCATTCAGTTGTTGCACTATCTGTTGGTTCAACACCTGTTGAAGTTGTATTGGACAACCACAAACTATTATTATGCGATACAATATCATTCGCACCATATGTCTGGTCTTCTAAATATTCATATCTAAAAGAACCAGCAGAACCACTTAATCCTAACGCACCACGTATTGTAAATTGCACCCAATATTCTTGATTGTCTAATTCTATATTTACTGGAACATCTTGTAATGCTATATATAAAAACGTAGAATCGCCAGATACCTTAGAAACAATATTATTTTTCTTATAAGTATGCGACTTGTTCCATGATTCTTTATAACCAAAATCATCTAATTTGCCTTGCCATTCAGTTTGTTTTGTATTTATATATGGTTCTATATCTGTTTTATAATATCTTTCAAGTGCTATTAAAGCATCACGAAATTTGTTTAATTTTCCTGAATCTATTAATTTTTGATCTTTGCCAGGAAGTCCATCTAATAATTGCTGTGCAGCTTCAAAATCACCCATTCTCAAATAATAATGAAACATGTTTATTTGAGGCAAATCTTCAGCAGTTATATTGACAAAATATGGCATATCATCTAAAGAATCAGGAAAGGATGTGTAAATTAAATCTTCATATAATTCACTCATTTTTTACCTCCTTATATGTCTGGATATAGCGGATAAAATTTAATTGCATTAACTCTTTGTTCACCGCCTATCGATAAATCAATATTAATACTTTTCGTAATATATTGACTTCCTATGCCAGTGTCTGGATCTAAATAATAAATCTTATCATTTACGTCTAACCAATATAAAGGTGCCATTGTTAAATTCAAAGAATCATTAAGCCTTGTTAATTTCCAGAGTTCATATTCAGCACGTTGTAAACACAAATCATCTGTAGTTATATTATCATATTCGCCGCCGTGTAACACAGTATAAATTTCACCTATTTTGTTTATACAGTATGGACTATCTTCATTTGTATCACTACAAGTAGCTGTCGGTTGTTGTCTACCCATATACATAAAAGTTCCATTTTCCTGCATTTTAACAACATAATATTCATCGTTTTCTGGAAAAACAGCACTAGTCCCATCTTCATTAACTATATTACCAGTTACTATATCTGTAGTTCCATTATTTATAACTAATTTGGGATTCTGTGCTATAGAATGAATTGTAAATCCTATAGTTTCGCCAGTTTCAACTTCTTCTTTGCCAGTAAGAACAATCGTGTATTTACTTCCCGACAATGTTGCATCTCCGCCATATTCATTTGGATCTAAACTTTTCCCTAACACTGTTACTTTATTTTTAACATCCTCAAAATTTATTTCCACGTTTTCTGTTACCACGATCTTTTTTAAAAAATCATATGTAACAACAATCTGATCTTCTGTATTACTAGGTATTTTTTGAAATACGAATACACCATCTAAATCAAAAAACATCTCATAATTTGGATAGATATCACGAATTTTAGAAAGTAAATCATATACCGTTCCACCAATATCTATAGTAATATCGTATGGTAAATTACCTTCATCACAGTCTATTGTATATTTACTAAATCCAGCTAATTGTGTTATTATAGATACTAAAACTTCACGCATGTTCTCCCCAGCTTCAATTTTGGTTGTCATAGCTTGAAGTGTTCCATTTCTCATACCAGTAAGTTTAGACATTAAATCTACACCTTCAAATGATAATCTTTTATCACTTGCTGAATATGAAAAACTAGGTTTATTTATAAGATAAATTCCACAATTATACCATATAATATTTTGTGTGGTAATATGTCTAATACCAACATATAATTGTATATATCTATCTAACCATATATCACCACCAGATTTTATAGTAAGTGTAGAACTATCCACAACAAATTCAACCCTACAAGTTCTTCTTATATCAGCGTTTGCATCTATTGATATACTACCGCCTAAACTATAACCACTTATTTCATCTACTATATTCATATCTAAATCCAAAACGTTGATTTTTATAAATAATTCCCTATATGGTTGTTCTGCCAATTCTAAATCTAGATTACTTGGAATATAAGACATATTATCACCTCACTATTCTTTTACAAAACCAGATAAAAATAAATCGTGTGAAGAATTTGTATCTCCAACTTCTACGTACTTAAATTCTACATCTGCAAATCCAAATCCTAAATTATTATTAGGAGTAACTGTAGGATTATCAATAATCATTACTAACCACGAATTACCATTCCAGTCTTTTATTATTTTAGGTTTACGATTAGTTAAAAAATCTAAAATACCTTTTCTATATTCGGCTTCATCGTGCCTATTCAATGTGCTATTATATAAATCATCTTCTAATATAATAGTTGCTTTTAAAGATGATTTATAATAATTGGTTATACCATTTGCAACCACTATAGGATATTTTTTACCCATAGGTTCATATATGCCAGTTATATTTTTTTGTTCGCCATTTCCAAATGATACACCAGCTGCGAATTTATAAATCGTATCTGTATCACATATAAAAACACCGTCAAATTGTGACATTATAGAATTTATCATATATTGTGATTCTACGTTATTTTCAAAGTCTATAACTGGAACTATTGCGTACTCATATTCAGTGTTAGCCTCCGACATATAATCAGTAACATTAAATTTTAATGAAGTGTTAGGATCCAATGTGTATTCAGCCAACAACACCCATTCATCAGTACCTTTTTTTCTTTTTTTTAATCTTACACCTTGCATTTGATCTAATAAATAATCTATGTTACCAGCATTTAAACTACCATTAAATCCAGCGGACATTATAGTAAGTAAATTCCACGTCGTGTCATAGTTTGGTGTATATGGTTTATCTATTCCACTTTCTATATATAATTTATCAAATATACCATTCATAACTTCTACAGTATTGATTTCATTTCTATATGTTCCCATGTGTTCAAAAGCAACTTCATCTAAAGGAAAGTTATATCCAACGATACTTATCATTATGACGCACCCCCTATATTTTCAATTCTAATATCCATCATGTCATTTCCACAAATCATTTGTATTACCAAGTAATCTGTTTCTAAAGGTTTAGGTATATCATTACTATATATTCTATAATAATATATTCCATCAGAATCAAATCTGTTTAATAATTCAATATGACATAAATCTTCTTCTGTTAAATCATCATAAAATTCACGATAATACAAACCTGTTCTATCACCTAATTGACAAATACAAGTATTATTGTTAAAATCACGACCTGTTATATAAACTGTATAATTTTCATTAAAAGATAATTGATCATCCCAAATAGCACCATTATTTCGTAAATCAGCTGCTGTAACACTACCTTCTGTTAGATATTCAATATCGCCGTTAGTGGATTCACCTTCCAAATCATGAATTTGACTTTCTATATATATAGTACCATCTTTACAGTTATTTGTCAACTTAATTGCAGATGTAAATTGTGAAGATCCATATTTTACATTAAATGTTTCTTTATTGCTATACACAACTGTGTTTTGTGAAGTATATCCTACTGCTTGAATTTTATATGTCGTATCGTCTTCTAATCCAGTAAAAGTGTAATTCAAATACGTTGGTGGCGGAATAGTGTCATAAACATATATTCTATTTTCACCATCTATTGATTTTATCAAATTATCATATCTATCGTATAATAAAAATCCATAAGAACTTAATAATTCACCTTGCAATTGTGTATATGTAGCTTTGAAATTATAAGAAGATGCTTCTACGATTCCACCTGCTGGTATATTTGTAAAAACAATAACTGGCGTAGTATAACACCAAAATTGTATAGAATTACTAGCCATACTATAATTATCATCTTCGTCAACCGTTTGAATACTTGCAACATAATAATTACCATTAGTTAGTGAATTAGCTGGTAATACATATTTTGGTGATGTAGAAGAGATTGTATTACTATATACTACTGCACCTGTATCGTTTAATTTGACAGTCAACTTGCTGCCAACAAACGGATCGCCGCCATTGGCAACAAAGTTAAATGTCATAGATTTAGTGGCATCAAATGCAGCCACCGAAGATAATACTGGTTTTATTAATGCCACATTACCTCACCCCTATTTTATGAATTAATTAAATTTTGTCTTTCTAATCTTAATTCTCTTTTTTTATCTATTAATTGTTTTGTTGTTTCATACAAAGTATTATAAGTACCACTTGCATCTATTTGATTTTCTAAGTGCCTTGTAACACCTTGCTCATCTATTTCTTTTAGTTCATTGTCTATTTCTTCTATTCTTTCTTCTTTTGTTTTTACTGGATGCGACCATTTATCACCGTCAAATATGTCGCCGACACCAAATTCATCATCTACTTTTATTAATCTTATATCAAAAGCCATAGCGTCTTCTACAGTGTTAAATAACATTGTTTCGATACATACTTCGTCTTCTATTATACCAAATATCATTTATAATGGCACCCCCTTTATACCATAGGATATAAAATTACAACGCCTTGTGTTGGATTTATAGATTCTTTTATTTCACTATCCATATATCTATAACTTCCGCCATTACCATAAGTAATTCCATCTATTGTCCATCCTTCGCCACCTAATGCGTAATGCCAATAACCATCAGTTTTACTACCATTATGACCATCATATCCAACACCACCAGATACAGTTCCGCCTTCACCGCCAGATTGTGAACTACTATTGGTTACGCCACCATTTCCACCATATGCGATTAAATTACCAATCTGTGAATATCCACCGTTTGTACCAGAACTAGCATCGTATCTTGAATAATGATTGACACCAGGCGCACCAATTATGACTTCAGTAGTATTTGATGTAGGCTTAAATATATCTTCTATTTTTCCACCTGCACCACCACCCATAGCATGCCAGTAATAATATGTTGCCGATGCCCCACCACCAGCGCCTATAACTATAGCCCTATAAGATATATCAGGATCTATATCATAAGTTCCACTAGAAGTTATTACTATAGCATTAGTATCTAATCCAAATGTTGTTGGCTGAACTAACCATACAGCACCATTATACATGATGTTATAATATTTACCAGCCCTTATTGTACCTACAATTTGTTTTGCATCATTGTTTCCTATTTTAATATAAGGATTTTCAAAAACGGTTTTATCATCATATGCAATACCAACTATATTTAATATAACGTTATTTTCATATAAAAAGTAAGGTATATCGAAATCTAAATAATAATTATAAAATGTTTCTGGCGTAGCATATTCTAATGGTTGCCAATTAGATACGATGAGCTGTGCCTTTGAAGCTCTATTCTTATAAAATCTGTAATAAGTATAATAATCTCTATTATTTAATACAAATTCTCTTACAGACGTTGAAGCCCCAGAAACTGTATATAAATCAGTCCAGGAAGTTCCGTTTTTACTTCCTTGTATGGTAACTGGCGACGTTCCAGAAACAGCTGCTTCCATCTTTGTTATTTTAGTAGCTTCTGGTAATTGTAACGTTATATAAACATCACCAGTTGCATTATTAGATTGCCACGATCCAGATGTGGCAAATGCGTTTTTGGCGGCATAAGTCGAACTGTAACTTGAACTTGCTGTAACTATATAACCTAAATTATTAGAATCTTTATATTTTGTATATGATGTAACAGCAGTCCAAGATGTAGGAAACACCATATCTGTTCTATAATCTTCACTTTCATAACTTTCTTTGTGCATAGTTGGAATATTGAATCTATCAATACCAATGATAGATTCTTTTGAACTACTATTAAAAGAGTTTATTATAGACATGAAATTTCACCCTTTCTTTATTTTCAAATATTGTTTATTATATTATATCGTGTTTTATTATTTTTGTCAAGTTCATTAATAACTTCCATTTATAGCAGCAGTGATATATGTATTAATTGCTGTAGATATTGCCTGATCAACATAATCTTTTGTTGCTAATTCCTTTGCATCAGTGTCATCTTGACCTGTTCCACCGATTTTAATAACACCAGAAAACCAACCATTACCAGACCAATCAACAGTATGTGCATTACTTCTTTCTGCTGTGCCAGTACCATTACCAATGATAGATATATATTTTCCTTTGTCACTTCCGAGCGTTCCTTCTGTGTCCAATATATTGTATTCACCGATTACATGCTGGGATCTTCTTTGTGCCGTACTTAATCTACCTTCTGCATGAGAATATAAACCAGAAGCTGTAGTTTGATAACCTTCGCAATGTGCATATTGTGCACTTGCCGTACTTAACCATCCTTCAGCATGTGCACCAGAACCACTAGCTGTAGTGTTACTTCCCTCGGCATATGAATAAGAACCACTAGCCGTAGTGTTTAAACCTACGGCTGTAGAACTAGCACCCACTGTTGTATTCGCTTTTCTTCCTACGTTTATTGTAGAATCACCATATTTTTCTTTCAATGCATATTTCGCATCAGATTCTGTTTTTGTATAAGAATCACCGCTTCCACCACCGCCAGATACCGTTCCCCAATATCTTGAACCACTACCATCTGTCATTAACACTTGACCAGAAGTACCATCACTTGATGGTTCACTTATTTTGTCGTCTAATGCCGACTTTACACCGCCACTTTTAACTAGATTATCACTATTTTGTGTTGGTGTATTATCTATAGAAGGAAAATCAGTTATATTAGAAATAGTGTGATTATGACTATTATTATTAACACTGACGTTTCCGTTGTTATCAACCGTAATATCTGTTCCAGACTTCACACCGCCAAGAGTATTACTTGATGCTGTCGGCAACACATAGTTGCTTAAACCACTAAGTTTTTGTTTTTCTGTGGTTGTATAATTATTATCAGTATGAACATAATTAGAATCTGATATAAAAGAACTATCGTTGATTAACTGTGATGTTTTTGTTACAGCTTCTGGTGCATTTGTTAAATCATCATAGTCGCCAGTAAAAGCAACGGCACTTAAATCAGAATACCATTTGGCTATTTTACCAAGTATAACGGATAGTGTTTCGCCAGAATTTATACCACTTCTTATTGCAGCTTGTGTAAAAGTTACAATATTTGAATTTAAATTAGAATCGTTTGATAGTTTATTTGCTAATTGCTGACTTAAACCATTTATGTCACTTATACCAATAATAACATTACCAGTCTTGCCATTTACAGAAGTTACACCAGACTCTCCGCCGCCGCCACCATTTTGACTACCAGGCGCCAGTATAAACATATTATTGTACTGATTTTCTGGAACTAAAACTTTTACAATGGCATTTAGAGGCAGCACATCACTGGAAATAGATGGAACTTCATATTCCGTATCGTCTATTTTAACTATATATCTGTTTTTATCCAATAATCTTATTATTCTTCCTGTCCTGGTTTTATCAAATGATGCATTTTTAAGTCTTTCTTTAACAATATAATCTATACTATTGATAATTTCATCTGTAATATAATCATATTTCGCCATTGTATCACCCCTTTACAAAATATTTATCCTACAACGCTTTATGCGTTGTAGGAATTTTAAATTTATTCTTCATTATCTATTATTTCATCAATTTCTTCGAAATCGTCTTCACTTGTTCCATCGGCTAAATAAATCTCTTTTGCGGTTACAACTGGATTTCCGTCTTCGTCTTTCGATTTACTGACAATCACTTTACCTTTAGCCGCTATTAATTTTCTTAATGTTACTTCTTGTGTTTGAATTTGCATCCTTTTAGCCTCCTTTTTATTGATATTATTAATTTTCTGTTAATTCCATAAAAGTTGTAAGAGTAATGTCTACAGGTTTACATAACGTTAATAATTTTTGTTTAGCCACGTTTTCATATACTTCTACAAATAAATCAGCATCGAATTTTTCATTTATAAAAATTTTATAAAATTTTTTTACCCATTTAAAAAATTCATCATAATTTATTCTTTCATCGCCCCATATTTTAAGATCTAGATAAAAAAAATAAGCCGTTATATATATTGTATATATAAATTTCTTTATTATTTCTTCTGCAGTACCTATTCTTCTTATCTCGCTTACAGCCCATTCCATATTATTTAAATATCCTTCGATACCAGTAAATCTATATATACCATCATCACGTCTAGTAATACTATTTGGATTAAAATGCCATATATATGTATCATCATTAAGATGACCTGCTTTGCCTACAGCAAAGCAAACTGCATTAAATCCAGTATCTTCATTTGCCCTAGTATCGTTAAAATATATAGAGTTTTTTTCTAAAAATTCTCTTCGATACATTTTACCAAACACCCATATTACATCTGCTATATGGTTAAGAAATTGATTATTTTCTAATTCTTCAAAAAAATTAGAATTAATCAAATCATACTGTCCTTCTTCTATAAAATCATATAATCGCTGTACTGCAAATGAACTGGTAAGTGTATCATCGCTATCCATAAACATTATATACTTACTTTTACCAGCTTTAATTCCCATTCGTCTTGCAACCCCAGGTCCGCTATTTTTATCAAGTTTAACAATCTCCATATCCAAATCTTTAAATTGTTCTAATAAATAATTATACGGATCTTTTGAAAAGTCGTCAACTAATATTATATGGATTTTATCTTTAATTGTTTGTGTTTCTATACTATATAAAACCCTTTTAATTGTTGAGTGTGCATTATAACATGGCACAATTAAATCAATTTCCTTTTTTTCCATAATATTTCCTCGCTTTCTAAGTTACATTCCATCCTTTGCTGGTTGCAATGGCTATTTCAGAAGAAGATAATTTAGATAAATTAGTAGTTCCGAAAACCAAACTTTGATTTGCTTTACCAGCAGAAGATAAATCATATAATCCATTTATAATATTCATCATACTATCATGTGTTAATTTCGTACTTGCATTTAATGCAATTCTATATGCTGCATAATTAACAGTAGTTGATGTATAACCTTGTCCTATATTACTAAATGTGCCAGTAATATTTGCAAGATTTGAACATCTATAAAATGCATTCGTCATGACATTAACATGTGTGCTATCAAATGTTCCTAATGACAAGTCAGATAATTTACTACAGTTATTAAATATATTAGCTAGTGTTGTTGCAGTACTATTTTGTAATCCACTTATATCTAGACTTGCTAAATTAGCACAATTACGAAACATTATACTAAGAGTAGTTAATGCCGAACTATCAAACCCACTTAAATTTAATGAAGTCAACTTGTTACAATTATCAAACATTTGTGACATACTTGTTACTTTAGATGTATTAAAATTACTTATATCTAGACTTGCTAAATTAACACAATTTGCAAACATATTAGCCATCATAGTTACATTTGATGTATTGAAACTATTCAAGTTTAAACTAGTTATTTTTCTGCAATTAGAAAATGTACCATACATATTTGTTACCTTAGATGTATTAAAATCCTGCATATTCAAAGAAGATAAATTAGTACAGTTTGCAAACATAAAATACATATTTGTAGCATTTGATTTATCAATATTTGTAAAATCTATAGTTGTAAGAAGATCGCAACCATCAAAAGCACGAGAAAAATTATTTACAACTGGTGCTGTTATTGGCGGAATTTGTTTTATAAATCTTGCTATAAAACAACCATTACTTTGTGTTGATCTACTTGATTCAAAATAGTCATAAATATTATCTCCACCGCCACCACTAGGTAAATTACTTATTTCCGAGGCAAAATTTTGTGCTGGTATAGCAGCTGACGTGCCCTTCTTACTTCTTATTGCATTTGCAATATCGGTAAATAAATCTGTTAATTGACTCATTAGTAACTACCCCCTATCGCACTTGTTATTGCATTTGCTATTGCATTATCTACATATTCTTCTGTAGCAAGTTTTTTTGCATTTGCGTTATCTTTATCAGTAGCACCTACATATACATCACCTGCAAAGCAACCATTACCACTCCAATCAAGTGTATAAGCATTGCTTCGGTTACTTTCGTCTGCACCATTTCCTGCTATAGAAAGATATTTGCCATGAGTAGTCTGCCCGCCAGTCATATCATATGCATTATATTCACCTATTACGTGTTGCGATTTCCTTTGTGCAACAGTACCATACCCTTCTGCATGTGAATAATAACCTGAAGCTGTTGTTTTATAACCCTCTGCATGCGTATAACTTCCGCTTGCTATTGTGTCGCCACCTTCTGCGTGTGAACTATCACCACTTGCTATATTTTTATTGCCTTCTACGTGTGAATAATTACCAGAGGCAACGGTAGTTAATACTGTAGTGTTGACATTTGATAAAGTGTCAGATGAAAGAGTTTGATTTAATGTTACACTTGTATCTTCTACGATATTTGTAATTTTTCTTATAATATTATTGTATTCAACATAATATCCTACTTTCACATCAGTTGTACTGGCTGTTGTATATGTTGTAGCATTTGCTTCGCCAGTTAATTTAAGTGTAACATTATATCGATGTCCACCTTCAGAATGTGAACCTATACCAGAAGATACAGTGAATTTACCTTCTGCATGTGAATAATCACCAGAAGCAACAGTAATATATCCTTCTGAATGTGAACTTGAAGCACTAGCAATAGTATTATTACCTTCTGCGTGTGAAGAGTTACTACTAGCTATTGTATTGCGTCCTTCTGCATGAGAATATAAACCAGAAGCTGTGTTACTAGCACCTTCCACGTGTGAACTTTCGCCACTAGCAATAGTGTTATTGCCTTCAGCATGTGAATAATTACCAGAAGCTGTAGTACTATATCCTTCTGCTGTTGATCTTGAACCTACAGTTGTACTAGATTTTCTTCCTATATTTATAGTTGTATCACTATATAATGATTTTTGTGCTGCATAATTATATACTGCTTCAGCACTTGGATATTGAATATCTGTGCTGCTAGATGATATGGTAGTGACTTTATTACTTGGAAGTTCAAATGAACTGGCAAATGAATATATATTTAATTGATTCATCTGCCACACGTTGTTATCATATTTTAATTCCAAAGTTATTATACCAAGTTGATTTCCTTGTTCTGTAAGTGCCCACATAAATTGAATAATTTTTTGCGATCCATTATCTGCTATTTGTTCAACAATTCCAGACATAGTTCCTTCTTCGCCAGCATAAACAATTACATGTGAAGGCAATTGGTTATTTGAAGCAAAATTTGTCATAGCCGTTTCTATCGACTGTATATTAGACGCAGCAGATATAGTGGGAAAATTTGGCTCTATTGTTGCATCTAAAAATATATCTTCTGAGCTAACGGAATTATTATCTACATACTCCTTAGTAACAATATCTTTAGATTCATCTATTTGACCAAGATTTTTCATACTTAAATCTCACCTCTTTGTAAAAAATGGGAGTGTCAAATACTTTTGACACTCCCCCATATTTATATTTATTCTAATTAAGACATTATAACAACTCTATAAGCATTTGAAGCTGGTGCTGTAGCAAATGTTATAGTTACTGTATTTGTTGTTGCCATAACTACATCAGCCATAACAACTTCGTATGTTGTGTTATCCATTATTTGAACAATTACATCTCTTGTACCAAGATTATGTGTTAATGTATATGTTGTAGCTGTTCCATTTCCAACATTGTTAGCATACTTACGTGTTACGATTACTACATTTCCACTAGCGTCTGTTTCAACATTTTTATTTGCAGCAGATGATCCTTGTGCTTTAGCTAAATATGTTGCACTTAAATCTGGAATATCACTAGCAGTTAAATCTGCACCACCAGTTACCAATCCCTTAGCATCATATGTTATTTTTGTTTTTGTTGCCCCGGTAATAGCTGTATTTGCAGCTACAGCTCCAATATTTGCTGGTGTTATATTAACTTGACCAATACGATATGTAGATTCTTTATCACCTTTTACACCAGTTACAGCATCAGTATTATCAACCTTATCCCAACCAGCTGTACCGTTAGATATACACCAGTCACCAACTTTAAATTCAATACCAGCTACTGTTCCGTTTGCAGAAGCTATAAAATAATAACCTCTATATTTAGTAGCATTATTTGTTGCTATTGTTAATGATGTAACTTCAGTTCCATCAATATCTACTAATTTACCATCAACTAAAGTACAAACACCACTTGCATTAAATGTTCCACCATATTTAACATTTCCCAATAATCCATCAGGAATTTGTGATTGTGTAAGTTTCCCAGAATTATTTAATGTGGCGACACCATTGTTAGCTCCCTTTTCAGTAGTAACAATATAAGTATCGCTTAAGTCTGGTATATCAGTTGCGGCTAAGTCGGCACCAGATGTAACAAGACCATTTTTATCATATGTTATTTTAGTCTTTGTAGCACCTGTTATAGCTGCATTTTTATCTAATTTATTATTCAACTGTGTTTGAACATTACTTTCAATTCCATCTAATTGATTTACTTCTTCCGCTGCTACAGTAACATCAGAAATTTTTGATAAAGGAATGGCTGGAATGTCTGTTGCAGCTAAATCAGCACCAGCTGTTACTAAACCTTTAGCATCATAAGTGATCTTGGTATGTGTTGCACCAGTAATTGCTGTGTTCTTAGCAACGTAAGTAGCACTTAAATCAGGAATGTCGCTTGCTGTTAAATCTGCACCCGATGTAACAAGTCCGTTCTCATCATAAGTAATTTTAGTCTTTGTAGCGCCAGTAATTGGTGTACCTAAACTCGAAGGTTTATCTTGTATTTCAGACCATGTAGCTGCATTGGTTGAAACAACACCTGTAGAAGAATCAATTGTTAAACCAGCACCAATCTTGATTCCACCAAGCACTGTTGAACTTGCCTGTGGAATATTAGCCGATATTACATTATTTGTAATATCAATGTTTGTTCCAGGTGTCAAAGTATCTTGCTTACCATTAATATCACCTTGTAACGTTGATACATCTTCTTCTAAATCATCAATTCTGCTTGTAAAATCAGTATCTAACGTTAAAGTTCCATCGTTTCCTACAGATAAATTTGAACCAACTTTAATTCCACCAAGTACATTATCTGTTGCAGGTTGTAATTCAAATGTGTTAGTTACCCATGTTTCGCCTGTCCAAATATACTCCTTTTCATCTGCTGTATTGTAATAAATTTGTCCAACACTTGGATTTGCTGGTGCAGTCGCACGATTTTCGATTCTAGCGTTCAAAAGCTGTTGACCACTTAAATCAATGTCGGTTAAAAATTTCTTTGCCATATTTTATTCCCCCTATTTTAAATTAATTCAAAGATGCTTTCCCACGCATTGGTTGGTTAAAGCATAATTTAACTTGATTTGAATTAATATAATATACATCAGCTATTACAGCTTTTCCGTCATCATCAATTATAACAACTGACGGATATTTATTCATATTATGTGTTATGTTCCATGTATCAGATTCAACACTTTGTGTGTGAATATAAGTTTTATCTCCTGTAAGATTAAGCTCCGCACTTGTTTTGTTTCCTATTAATTCTATGCCATTTATACTTGGTAAATTAATTAAATTTTCATAATTATTTGTTCCAAAACCACCACCGACAGCACTTAATATGCCATCTTCAGTTATAATTAAATTTTCTCCTACTTTTATACCACCAAGTATATCTGATGTAGCGACTGGTAAAACATAAGGATCGTCACCGCCACCACCACCGCCGCCACTATTTTTTTTTATTTCTATGATATTTAATGACTTAGCAAATAGTGATAAGTCGCCACCAGAGATAGATGTTATTTCAAATTTAACAGCAAACAGTCCAGATACAAGACATACATAATTTCCTTCTTCTGTTATAGACGTAGATTCTGATTTGTCTATATCATTTATTATTTTTAATGTTTTGTATTCCATTCCACTTGCTACGCAGCCCAATACGTTTATAGAAAAACTAGCCGTACTATCAATTTGAAATTTCAATAATTCTCCATTACCTATTGACATAGGATCAGATAACATTGCAGTAGTTGCTTTATTAAACACCATTTTACTGTTATAGCATCTACTCAACAAAATCACTCCTCTGTTTTTTTTGCCACCACTAATAGTGGTGGCAAACATTTATTTTACTTTCTTTTACTTGTTTTTTGTATTGCTTTATTTTTAAGAGTTCTAAATGAATTTATAAATTCTTCAGCATTATTTGCATTAACTGTTATTCCGCTAATATTAAATATTTCATTATATCCGTTATTATATAATGATGATACGTCTGGTGTAGAAAGTGAATTTATAAATGAAGCTGGATCTTGTGCAAATTTCATTAATGTTTGTGTTTCTGGATTAGGTACTACCCCACTTCCTTTTGGAAGTAACCTTAATTCAGCACCTTCTTCGCCTACTAATGCAATATTATCATCGGTAGTTCCTTCTGTACCAGAAGCGTATCCAAGTACCTTGCTGACAACTGATTTGGCGGCATTTTTAACAACACTAGGTAACGAAGAAGAATTGATAACACTTTTAGCAACTTTACTTATCGTTTCTTTACTAGAACTACTGCTAGAACCACTTGATTTACTACTTGATGAACTTGACTTACTACTAGAAGAACTAGATCCGCCACCAGAACTACTTCCAGAAGACATATCTACGGCTTTAGCTTGATAATTGCCTGCTTCACCACCAGTAATAGTCCATGCACCAGATTTATTCACTATAGTACTACCTACAGGAACATTATCCGTTACTTTATTACTTGAATTTACATTAACGGCAACAGATTGACCATTAGGTAATATAGCCCATGTTTGACCGCTATTACCTATCATAGATTGTGCTTGTCTTACTTCTGATGCTAAGTTGCCACTAGCAGTATATTGATTACCCTTTTGTGTGCTTGTAAATGATTCAGAATCACTGCTATACTTCATATCGTAAATTCCACTATTAATCATTTGCTGTGATTGTGCTACTTTCATAGCAGCTTTTGCATAAGATTCAGCATACTTATCTATTAAATCAGTTCTTTGCTGTAAAATACTCTTTTCATCGGCATAGCCCTCATACATCAAGGCAGTTAATCTTGTTTGTTCCTTATTATATGCATTTACAGTTTCGTTCCATTTATTCTTATATTCTTCCCACGACTTAATTTCTTCGTCTATAGCATCTATACGTTTTTCTTTTTCTACTTCCGCCGTATAATCATCTATATCTTTTTGTGCAGCATTTACAGCAGTTTGATCTTCTTCATAAACAAATCCCTGACCTTTACGATATATAAGAACTTTGTTACGTTTTGCTTCCGCTAATTTCTTTTCAAGTTCAGCAAGTTGTATAGCTCTTTCACGTTCTTTATTATCTTTTTCTAATTCTTCTCTATCTTCTTGTAAAGATTTAATTCTGTCATCTATAATGTTATTAACATAATCAAGATAAGCCTCGTGAACGTCTAAATCTTGTTCTGCTATAGATTTTGCTGTATCGTAAATTTTTCTTGCTAATTGTTCTTGTTCATTTGCAAATTTTTCAGCTATAGCAGTATTTTGACCATAAATCTTTTCCATCATAGTCTGTTCTTCTGCTAAATAACTTAATTTTTGCTGTAAAGACCACTTATTATAGTAATCCATTTCATCTATGTAATTTTCGTGTAATTGTAACCAATTTTCATATTCACTTTCTATAGCTTGTGTTTGTAATTTATAAATTTCGTCACTTCCGCTTAAAAATTGGTCTTTAAAAAGATCACTATATAATTGACCATTCGGTGAAGCACTAGTTTTACCTTCAAATTCATTATTGTAGCCATAATATCTATCTACAAGTTTTCTGTAAGCCTCTAAATATTGTTGATCGTTGATTAATTTTTTTTCTAATTGTCTTTTTAATTCTTTTAATTCATCATTATATGCTTGTGTCCATAGATTTTTACGACCTTTATATATTTCTTCTAAATATTTTTTGTATTCTTCTTCATAATCTTTTCTATTGGCAAAATATTTGTTGTTTAATTCTTCTAATCTGTCATAATAATCCTTTTCAACAATATAATCCATGTCAAGCTGATGTTTTAAGTCATTATAAAATGAATCAAATTGTTTTTTCCATTTATCTTCAGAAGAAGATGTAGAAGATGTTGAACCTGTTCCTGTTCCAGAACCACCTCCGAGAACATCTGAAGCCAACTTTGCAGCAGCATCTGTTAGTTCTTTAGCAGCAGTATCAGAATTTTTTCTAATAGCAGCTGCGCTTTTACCTAAATTCGTTTCCTGATGATATTCACCAGGTTGACCTACATTAGGATTGTCTTTGTGATGCCATAAATTACCTTCTTTATCTAGATAAATCGAATCTTGACCTTGTGTTGCATCCGACATCCAAGGTAAATCTAAAAACGAATTCATCGCTTCTAACCATGCTGCCTGTGCTTTTCCGGAATACGTTATAGCATCCGCAGCCATTTTCATGTTAGATATCTTAAATCTAGCAGCATTTGCGTCATATTCCACACCTAATTGTGCAAATAATGTTTTATTTGTATTATATACATTGGTCTTAAAATCTGTAGTACTTGTATAAGCATTACGTAACTCTTCTTTATATTTATCATAAAGACCATTTTGCTTATTTTTTAATATTTGATATAATTCTTGTTCATCTATTAAACCAGATAAATATTTTGTTAATTCCAATGATAATTCTGGATATTCTTTTATTAATTCATCAAGTTGTGATTTTGTTAATTCGTTACCAGATGCCAAAGAATCCATTATGTCGCCCAATCCATTTATTTTATCCAATGTATCAGACATGGTTCCTAAAGCACTAGATAAATCTAATGCATCGTCAGCGGCTTTATCTGATTCTTCGCCTATATTCTTTATTTCGTTTACAACTTGTTCTACTTCTTCTTTTGTTAATTTATATTCATCTTGAAGTTTTGCAAGTTTTTCAACCATTGTATCCGTATTTAAACCTTTTTCAATGGCTTCACCTAGCCACTTTTGGTCGCCAGTAGTTATTAATTCTTTAAATATATCTTTATTTGTTTTCACATATTCTTTGGCTATATCACGAAAATATCCAGCTACGGCTTTATTTCCTTCCTTTTCTGCTTTCACCGCCGCTTCTTCTGCTTTTTGTATTAAATAATTATAAGATTCATCAATGGTTTTTTTATCTCCACTTAATTTGGCTTCTCTATATTTATCTTCTGCATCTTGCACTTCAGATAATTCGTTTGTATAAGAAGATTTAACTTGTAATTCTGTTCCTTCTTTTATAATTCTAAGGCGTTCATTATACTTATCTTGATCACCTATTGCTATTTTTAATGCATTATCAATATCACTCAAATGTTTTGCAAAATTATCATCATTCAACAATTCTCTGTGAATACTTTGATATTCTATAAGTTTATCTTTTAATTTTTGTAGATTATCTATTTGTTCATTTCTACTTTTAGCTGTATTGTTGAACTGTGTTCCATCTGTAGACCATACCGATTTAAACCCAGATTCTTCAGCCATTTGTAAAACATCTTTTCTTACTTGATCATTTGAAAATTTAGCGCTTATACGACCTGCAATCAATGGTGTGCCATTAAGCCAGTTTTCTGCATTATGATATGCTGTTTCAATTTCACCCCATGATTTTAATGCCCTTTTAGAATCTAATTCATCTATTTTTTTTATTTGTTCACTAATACTGTCTGTTACAGTATCAATAGCACCCTTTTCCATGCCGTATTTTGTTACTAATGTGTCTTCTATTTCAATTAATCTTTGTCTTGCTAAATACGAATCTGTTATTGAACTATTTGAATCATCATAAGTTTTTCTTAAATCTGATATTTCTTTTTTTATATTTTCTAATTCTTCGTTTTCTTCTTTAAGTGTATCTATCGAATCTATCGCTTTTGAACGTAATTCATCTTGTTGTTTATTATAGTAATTTATACCAAGCGATACTACACCAAAAATTAACGCTATGCCACCCAAAGCTGCTTGTAACGCCGTGATAGCACCAGCTGCTGTCATTCCAGATGTAGTTAAAGAATTTAACGTAACAGATCCACTTGCAACACCGCTTACAAATGATGGTATACCTTTTATCATAGCCCACATGTTTCCTAAAAGTGTCACAAACGCTACACTTAATTTTGAGAAATAAGGCAAAACAAATTTTATTCCTTGTAAAACTATTATTCCACGAACAAATCCATTATTTAATAAACCTACTAATTGTGTTAATATGTCTACTAATCCTTTAAGAACAGCATTTGAATGCAAGGAAAGTAAAAATTTCTCCCATTCTGCTTTAAGTTTATTTAAAGATGCTTCTAAGCCTTGGTTATATGCTTCCATTCTTTTTTCTGCTGTTCCAGATGCGTTCAATGCTACTTCGTTTGCTTCAAGAACACGATTCCAGTTTGTTAAAATAACGATACCGTTTTCACGTTGTCTTGTACCAAACATAGCTGTAGCAATAGCATTTTGTTCTAGGTCATTTAATTCATTAAATCGTTGACCTACTTCACCCATTACATCATCATAATCACGCCATGCGCCAGTATTATCACGTAATGCTATTCCTAATTTATTAAGAACACGTTCAATATCGTTTATTCCCTCAACTTCTTCAGGATGTTCGGCATCTTCAAATTTATTTATTTTAACATTACCAAATCTTGCATACATTGTCTTCATTGCTTCACCGACAACTTGTGCGGATTTCTTTGTTGTTTCACCTACAATAGAAATTGTTGCCATAAGCTGCGACATGTCAGAACCAGCCATTTTAGCTGATGCTGCGGTTCTTGACATAGCCTCCATTATGTAACCAGAAGATACAGAATATTTCATGTCCAATTCTGTAGCCATATCTATAATTTTAGATACGTCTTCTACTGCAACCCCATATCCCTTCATGGCTGATATCATATAATCAGTTGCTTCGGCTGAATCAATCATACCTAATGTTGATAATGTTAATGATTGCTTGATTAACTCATTTGATTCTTCGGCACTAAAGCCCATTCTTAAAAATTCATTGGCTGCATTTGCAACTACACCTGTAGTTCTACCCATGTCTTTAGCCATCTGATTATATGTCATTAACATTTCGTTGGTTTGTGCTCTTGTATTTCCAGTAACTATTTGTAAATCAACCAATGTTTTATCTAATTCTTTTATTGTATCTATAGATTGCCTTAATTGTTGTATAGCAGCATTTACTGCTTGAAATGCCAACGCAGCTGGTGTTAATGCAGATATAGCACTTTTAAATCCACCTTGCAATTGTTGCAAAAACGAAAGCTGTTGCGTTCCTTTAGCATTTATTGCATCAATAGATGATGCGTATTTTTTGTTTTCAATTTCTGCCGCAGCCTCTACTTGATTAACACTTGTTAATTCTTGTGCTACTTGCCTTTTTTGTTCTACATCCCTTTGTTGTGCAGCTTCCACATCTTTCAAGCTAGATATGTATTTACGCATTTCTTCTTCATTATATTTACCAGATTCCATATCTGTTTCTGCTTGCTTTATTTTTAATTGTGTATCATGAAGTTTAGCAAGTGCATTTACATAATCGTTTATAGATTTAGTTTGTTTTCTTGTTTCTTCGGCGTCAGCTCTTTTTGTTCCGTTTATATCATTAAGTTCAACATCTAACGCATTTAATTTTTCTTTTATATTTTCAACTGCTGACATATATTCTAGATCATCAGTTATATTGTTGAGATCTTCATACGCATCTTTTACTTGGTTTATAGTGTTTTTAAGCACTATAAATTTTTCACTCGCTTCATCTAGTCTTAAATTCTTTAAATTGTTAGCAGTTGTTTGTATTTTTTTACCTAAATCATCTATTCCTTCTAATGATATGTTTTGATCCCAATTTATTTTAATGCCATGACCCTTACCAAAAGTTTTATTAAGTTCCGTTTTTAATGATTTCTCAATTTGTTGTGCTATTTTTTTTGCATTTTGATTGTTAAAATCAAACTTTAAGTCAATTTTATTTATGTTTTTATTCGATTCTACTGCTTTTATCGCATCTTTAACCTTTTCTTGTACTTGTTTTTCATCTATATCTGCACCTATAAGAATATTAAATTGATCAAGATTTGACATTCTACATTTTCACCACCTTTAGTATCTTATTTTTACTATTTTTTGTACTGATTTTGAAAAACTATCATTTGATTGCATAGATGATAATTTATCAATAACAGCTTGTAACCATTGTTTTGTTTCACGTATCATATGTGCACCCTCACGTTTTTCTTCTTTATGTGGAATGGCATGACCTTCTTCTAACCATTCTATTAATTGACCTACAGGTATTTTGTCGAAATTAAAGTCGGCATGTGCATTAAACATCCTGCTATTTTCTTCAAAATCACTACGTGAACGACCTCTATTTGTAATTCTTGATTTCTTTATCTTTCTACCATCAAAAAGAACCTTATATCTTTTTGTTGCTGCTGAAAAATTGACTGATATGGATTGTAAAACCTCACCTGTTCTAATATAATAGTCGCCTTCAGACATATTTTCATATAAATTTCTTTTGGTAGATCCATATAAATAAGCTGCGGTGGCAATAGCTAACGACTTTCCTCCTTGCTCAATATCTGATTTTAGTTCAGATAAAAGTTCACGCATATTAATACATCTTCTAGCCATATCCTATACCACCTCCATAATATTTTATTCTTGTTTAGTAATAATATCCATAATACTTGATATTCTTGGATCATTAAAGTTTATAACTTGTGCCAATTCATCTAATGTTTCTTTATTTTCGCTTAAATAATTCGTAACTTCGCCCATTTGTTGTGCCAAATCAGGAAGTTCGTCTACTTTTTTATCTAAATATTTTGTTATATCAACACGTTGTGCAAAAAATAAAGCTAATGGTATCAATTCTTCATCAACTTCTGCAACTTTATTATATAACTCAATAATATTTTCATCTTGAATATATTTTGTTAAAATTGGTTCTAAAACCTCATTTGCATACTCATCTGTTATTTTTTTCATAAAATTTCACCTTTTCCTTTCATTCCTTAAAAAATCAAAATTTATAAAATTTTCGAGCCCTGTAAGTGGCTCCAGCAACCAAAAAATTTTTCAAATTTCACCATAAAAATTATATTTTATGGAAATTAGTTAAAAAAGGAACGACTAAAAGTCGTTCCTTTTATTTATTTAAATTTTTATGATAATTATAAAGCATAGTCATTACTTCTTGACGTGTAATGTTATCTGTTGGTCTTGTGCCATCACTTATTTTATTTTCGATAGCCCATTTTATATATGGTTCTGCCCAATTTGATGTATTGGTATTGTTATTTTGTTGTTCGTTTGTAGAAGTATCTGTTTTATCTTCTATGTATTTAATACCATAATATTCACATATAGCTTTGGCGTGTGCTATTGCACAATCTTTTTGGAATTTAGATGTTTTCATCAAATTGCATTCTGCTAAATTTGTATAAAATCCATTTTCACTTAGCACCGCAGGCATATTTGTTTTTAACAATACAGTAAAATTAGCAGTCTTAACCCCTCTGTCTTTTAATCCTAGATCTTTAACGCAGTGTTTTCTTATTAATTCTGCTACTTTTTCAGCTTTTCCACCTTTCGCACAAACAAAATCTTCCCATCCACTTGCCGAACTCCAATTATCAGTATAAGCATTTCCGTGTATGCTTATAAATAAATCGCATTTTGCTTTGTTTGCTTTATTAGCACGTTCCGTAAGTGACATATCGTAAGAGCCATCACACGTTATTAAAGTTTTAAATCCGTTTCTTTCAAGTTCTTCTTTTAAATATCTAGCAATCTTTTGATTAAAATCATATTCTAATAAACTTGAATCTGGACTTCTTTTTCCAGCCGTATTAATTCCATGACCTGGATCTATGGCTATATATGGCATATTCACCACTTCCTTATTCATATATATAAGCAACCACGTTGAATTCTTTCTTGTACTTTTAACAAGTATGTTATTACCTTGTTGTAAATGGCAACTTCCATTTCCATCACAATTTATCGCATATTTTGCACCATTATCTATCATAAATTGTGCAGACTGGTCTATACTCATTTTATTTGATTTAACCGATAAAATAATTTCGTCATCATTAAAACCAAACAATGTTCTATAATGGTTGCCATTAATATAAGTAGATACCTTATTCCCCCATTGTATGTTTTTCTGTCCATTAATAACTAAAGCAGGACTTCCACTAACATAATCATCCGTGGCATCAGTATATTTACACCAATAAACACTATTATCATTTTTAATAGCTATTCCGTAATCCGAAAATAAATATCCAGATGGCACGCCATTATCTTTTAATAATGTTATGTTTGTTCCTGTTGCAGTATCATATAAAGCGAGGTTCATCAAAATATCTGGCTTATATTGTTTATATACGTTTTGTGCTGTCATACCACCATCTATATTTATTATATCTATTTTACGTATATCCTTTTTGTTTATTTTCAATAAAGCCATCATTACTCAACCCCTTTTATTCCTCATTTTGAATTGTATAGTCTGTTTCATTGGAACTTAAGGCTTGATTTTCTATTTTTCTTTGAACACCTTTAATTATAACCTCATATTCACCAATAGAAGTTAATAATATTAGTACAGAATTAAATAAACACAATATTATTCCATCGGTACTAAAATCTTGTTTGAATGTTAATTGAACTATTAACGAAATACCAATGGATAATATCAAACTAATTACCTTTGGATCTATTTTGTTGATGTACAACTTAATAGCTTCTGTTAATAATGCTACTAATGTAACCTGACCACCAAAAGTCATTAAAATTTCCTTTGTAAAAAACTGTAAACTTTCCATATTATTCATCACCTTTCAATGAATCTTTTAATTTATCAAGAGATTTCCAATTTTTCTCTTTAGCGGTCATATCATTATATATGCTATACATATCCGCCGACTTCCATCCCATAACAGCTATTATAAAATCACTTTCTAAGCCTATTCTACTTAAATAAGTTACTATGTAATGTCGTAAGCAGTGTGGATATAAATTGATATCTTTATGTTCTATGTTAGTTGGTTCATCGTTTGTAAGATAATTCTCCCATTTTTTCATCCAGTATCTTGCTGTATCAGCATTTGCTGGTGTTCCATCCTTTTTTATAAACAAACTATTATGATTAAGATTATTTTCTTTTAATATTTTATTTCTTATATTAATCCATTTTTTATATCTGGGTACAAATATATCTTTTATGATATATTTATACTTCATAGCACCTTGTTTTCCAGCACCCTTTGTTTTTATTTCCCTTTTAGTTTCCAAAAACAATCCATCAAATGCAACATTATCCTCATCTATTAAATCTATGTCAAATCTGAATAATTCAGATATTCTTGCACCAGATGATATAGCCAATGCTAGCAGACACTCTTCTTGATACAATTTATTTTGATCTAGCCATTTCATAAGATTATTTACTTGTTCTTCTGTTAAAATGGTTTTTTCACGTACAACATTTTTAGGTAATTTATCTATTTTTTTTACTATGTTTCTAAAATCAGGATACTCATCATCTAATATGTTTTCTATAAAGTTACTTAATGAACTTAAAGAACTCCACATTTGCGAATATCTATTTGGCGACCATTTTAAATCAGAAACTGCAAAATCAAAAAAGTCCAATAGTTGTGATTTTTTTATATCTATAAAACTTTTATTATCATTATAAACAACATTCCAACAAAAAAATATATTAAAGTTGGATTTATATACTTTGACAGAACTATCAGATCTTTTTGTATCAAAGTTTTTTAAAAATCTATTGACCAATTTTTGATTTATTGGATTAATTTGTGCTATTAATTCTGGCGTAGTTATAATTTTTTTAAAAGTTTTTCTAGCCAATATTAATCACTCCTTTTATAACGATTACTCTCCTTCATTTTCTTGTGGTTCTGTAGGTAATTGATACATTCTTTCAACTAACCCAGGAATTACACCATTGCCACCTAAAGCTGTATATTCTTCAAACATATGTTGAACATTTTCACGCTCATATATTTTTAAATATTTATTTTTCATAGCCATATCGTATACTTGAATTATACCGTTTCTAAGAAGTGCCTCCACACCCTTTTCTGTGGCTTTATATTCTTTTAATTTTTGATCAAATCGTTTCATTATAACACCGCCTATCGCCATTAATACACCAAATAGCACCTCTAGCCAATATTTTATTAAAAAATCCAACATTATTTACACCTCTTTTGCCATTTAAAATATTATAATATGTTGATTTTCTTTATATTTTTTGTCGAAAATTCTTTTCCTACGTATTCTATTTCTAACGTGCCTTCATATATTCCATCTATAAAAACAGAATAGTTGGTTCCGCCGTTGCTATATAATATCGATGTCTTATTCTTTTTAGGTAAGTTATAATTAACTTCGCAAATTATTTTATTTTTAAATTCCTTATTTTTTCTTTTACTTGTTTTTTTACTTATATCATTATTTGATTCAGTATTATCTTCTAATAAAATGTCCTCATTTTTATTTTCAGATATATCTATTATAGCATTTAATTCCTGTGTATCACAATCAAATACATCTCCAATATTAGTATCTTCCACGTTATATCCCACCCTCCTGATTATTTTCATAGTTAAATTTTGTATTACATCCATCTTTTATATATTCACCAGTCATAACTATTTTATTTTTGACCTTACACCATCTACATTTACTACAATAATTATTATTTATTTTACACCATAGTGCTTTTGTGAAATAACTAGAAATATCTTTAGAATATTCACATAAATCTTCTTCCATATTATCAACACCTTTAAATGTAAAAAAATGGAACGGAAGAAAACTTCCGTTCCAAAATTTTAATTAGCCAACTGTAATTTCAGCTATTGCTGTTAATTCAGGTTTATCCTTTGCTGTGATTGTTATATTAGTAGTACCTTGTGCAACTGCTGTTACTAATCCACCTGCAGTTACTGTTGCTATTGTATCACTTCCAGATGTAAATGTTAATTCAGATGCTGAAACTGTGAAAGCGCTTCCAGATTTTGGAACAGCTTTAACAACCAATTGTTTTGTTTCAGATGCTTCTAATTCAATATCAGAATCTTCTACAGCTAATGTTATAACATTGTCATACCATTTAACACCATTGATTGTTTCTGTAATGATTGCATAGTATCCACCTTCACTACAATCTGCTGAAGGATTATCTAATGCACTACCAGCGATAGGTACTTGACATACACCAGATGATTGTAATGATAATTCTTGTGCACCATTGAATTGGAATCTAGGAACAACAATTTGTAATTCACCAACTTTTGACGAATCGTTAATTACATTGTTTGCACCAGCACGATATAAGTTACATCTCATAACAAGTTTAACTTCTGAAGGAATAAAGTTAGAAGATACAACTATGCTCTTTGAACCTAAATCCTTTCTAACATACTTAACACAAACTACTTGACCGTCTGCGGCTTCATAATTGAATTGTTTTCCGTTAAGTTCTACTGTTTCGTAACTGTCTTCACCAGGAAGTGTTACCCATGCAATTTTTCCATAATCTTCGTAATCATCAGGATCACCAACAATAATACCTTGATTATTATTGATTGTAACTTGTTCACTAGCAAAAATTTGTGAAATTTGCTCTATGTTAGAACCAGTTTGGAATGCAAGATACTCTAATTTGAATACAACATCTGTTAAGTTGATATCCATTGTACTTGTGTGATAATATTTTCCTAATAGTTTATTACCAATACCACCTCTTACATCTTCTGATGATGAGTTGATGTTAATAGAAGAATCTACTAATGTATTTGCTGTAGCTATTATTCTGTCACCAACAAGCATATCAACTGTTGCGCAACCTGCGATAAAATTTCTCATTATACATTTCCTCCTTTAAATTTTATAGGTCTTATCGACCAATATTAAACTTACTTGACAGTGTTCCGACATCTATGATTTTACTATCTATTCCATCAGTATCGGTTTCTGATAAGTAATGTTCAATTTCTGTTTTGAATTCTACCATACCAGATAAACTTGCAGTTTTATATATTTCATAATGCAATTTTTTATCTATCATTTCTAGTATTATGTAGAATTTTCTAATTGTTAAATCTAAAACATCTTTATAAGTTAAAGAACTACTTATAACTATAGATGTTATTTGTTTTTCAATAGAAACTGGTCTTCGACCTTTTTTTTCTAATCTTTCTTTTTCTTCTAAATCTTTTTTTAGATCAGGATTTATATCCACCTCTTTATAATCAGGTATATTTTGATGGAGAATTATATCCTTTAATTCATTAAAATCCTTTTTGTATATTTCTACATTGTCAATTTTAATGAATCTTTTTTTATCTTTATTTAACCCATAATAAATATCAATGTCGTCACGACGTAAGCATAATTTCATTAATTCATAAAACACATACGCATAATTATTAGAATCTTTGCCGCTTTTTGTCATGAGATATATTAAAAAATCTAAATAAGACATAGATATAATATTTTTATCTGATATAGAATTTTTATCTATACATAATATATTAGAATATGTCATAAATTTAAAATAATCTCTAACCGTAACAGGGTATATAATCAATCCTTTAAAATTTATAGGATCATCATTGGTAAATTCTTGGATATACTTATCGTACATTTATATCTCCTACTTTAACAGATATCCACATTGAATAACCAAAGAAATTTCTGTTATTGTAAATGTTCATTCTGCATATATCATATTCAGACATATCCTTATCAAATGCAAGAACCCCTACCCCAGCTATATCTCTACCATTTAAACACTCTATTACATTCTGCATCATAACTTCTACACGACTTTCGTATGTATCTAGATTTATTATTTTATTATGACATAAACATTCGATGCCTATATCTACTGTGCCTACACTTCTATTATATGGGCTTAAAACTGCATTATAAATTCTTAATTGCGATATTTGGCTTGTTATAGCGTCATCTAAAAAAGGACTTCTGAATACACGATAATCTTCTGAATCGCCAGTTCCATTCCATATCAAAGCGCCCTTTTCTTCCATAGTTAAATTAGGTTTTGATAGTGCGTCTGGTGTATTATATTTTAATAATTTCCAAATATCTTCATTATTTTTCATTAAATATTTTAGTATTGCATAACCGAATCCTCTTGTTGTTTTATAAGTATTATAAGGCAGTTTTTCTTCGAGATCTAAACCATACATTTAAAACAACCCCCTTAATTGAATATCAAATGTTTTTGACATGCCATCAGTTTCACATCTTATTTTAACTATATGTGATAAATTCATTTTATTATTCTTTATACTAAAATGGTTTCCATCTATTATATCAAAATCGTAAAACGAACTTCTTACAGTATCACAATATATATCAAAAACATTATCAAGTTTGTCATTTCCGTTATACAAATAACACTCAAATACAGTTGTTTGTCCCTCAAGTACATAATCAATATTAGGCGATAATTCTATTCTTAATTCCTCTTCGTCTGTAGGATTGTATATGTATTTATATTTATTCATACTGGCAATTCCTAATTCAAAATTATCATCTGGCGCAGATGGATCTATATTTGCCTCAAATTTTATCAAAGCAGCACTATTCTTATCAAAAGTGTTTTCTCTTAAAAAATCCTGTTTAGATTTTATTTTATAAACTTGTGTGTCAAATATAAACCTATCATTGATCAATATTCTACTAGAATTAATATTGTTCTGTGCTATAATTGATATCGTACCCTGTGGAATATCCAATAAATCATTATAATATATATTACTATATTTCATAGCATATTCTATTATACAAGGTTCCTCCACTATTTCACCGTCATCATTAATATATTTAAGAACATTATTGCATCTACGTACAACATTAGACTTTGTTATATATTTTGTATTATCAGTATTGCAGGTAATCCATATAGAATTATCAAATCTATAACGTGTCCCAATACCTTTGTCATATTTTAAGTCAAAAAACTTTAAATCTTTAAAATCGTCACCACGTTGTAAACCAGTTTTTGGTTCTATTGCATGACAAACACGACATATGATAGGTTCGAATACCATTGTGCCATGTTCTTTTTCAACTTCTATCTCAAATGTATCTGAAGAAAATTCATAAGTATCATCTATTTTATCTTTTAACATACGTGAATAATATTTTTCACTTGTTTTATAATCTATTGGCGTATCATACATGGCACTTTTTATATATTTAATATGTTTATCTGCCATATTAATCACCCCAATTTTTTATAATTTTAGAAACTATATCTATGCATTCGAATATAGTCTTTCTAACTTCATCATGTGTTACATCGTTTATAATTAACGCATTTAATTTAAATTTAACTTGACAAAGTTGTTCAAATTCAAGATTGCCACTTAACTCAAGAACCAAACTTGACAAATATCTTTTAAAGTCACTGTTATTGTCTTCGTAAATACGCAATGCTTTAAATATTCTATTTATCAATCTATTATAATATTCTTTCATATTATTTATATCTCTTACTGCTTACACATTCCCACGCATATTTATTCATCCTTTTATCTACAACTTCACGATTAACGATATTCCAATGTGTTTTTGCTTGCGTTGTAGTAGCATTAGACGATAGATTAAAATCCGTATCGCCTAACAATCTTATTATGTCCAATTTATCATTAGCAATAAATTCAGACCAACAAGCGACAATAAATTGTGATAATATATAAGCCTCTTCTTCATATAATTCAACGTTCCACTGACCAGTATAATATGTATATACAATTACACTCGAAGACACGTCTGGAACAACAGATAACTTAACAGAATGATCTTCTTTAATATATTCGGCATCAACTAATTCGCCATTCACCTTACATTCAAATATACAATCATCCACAACATCTTCATCTGGATATTGATCTAGAATAAATGTATCTTGCACACCATCGGCTTCAAATTCATTAGTTAAAGTATAGGGTTCGACAATATTACGTACCCTCATGGCTGCTTTAAATGGAATAGTAAACAAAGAAATAGCATTTGATAGAAAATTATACATAGTTTCACTAAACAATATAGTATTTTTTTCTAATAAAGCCTTTAAAGTAGGATCTTTGAATTCAGTTATGGCACGCTTATATACTTCAAAAAAAGAAGTACCCTTTATCATACCCTTATCCCTCCTATAATTCAGAAGAATATAAATCTTTAAGGAATTTATTCATAAATCCTTCTGTGTATTTATTTAAAATTTTTATTTTTTCTGCATTATCATATCCAGGTTGCTTTGCCTCACATCTTTGTATCCATGTTTTTGCAAGTAATATTCTGTGATTATAGTTCATGTTTTTTATTAAATTTTCAAATTCATCCATAGATAAAGATGCTATTTTAGAATAAGTTTCTTTATTCATAGGCATTTTAGTTACCTCTACACCAAAATCGTCTGCAAAATCAGAACAATCATCACCTAATGTAAAGATACCACGCATAAACCAGTCACGATATCTTGATACTATTGATTGCATATCAGAAAATCTAAATGTTCTCTTTTCACCAAATTTTGCAAAAGTAATAGGTGCATTATTAACATATATAGTAGTATCTAATCCTGGATAACATTCAAAAAGATGTATTAAAGTACAAGGTCTATCCATTTTTGCAACATAAGTATTGCTATCTATAATAGTAGGCTTTGTATCGTTATTTTCGGATTTTTTTAACATTTGATTGATTAAATCTTCCAAATGTGATATTTTATTATTTAAATTTTCATTTTCCTTTTTTAATTTATCTACTTCACTATTATCCTCTACGTTATTGTTAATTTCTGTATTAATAACTGCATCGCTTACAGTTGCATCTATCTTACTCATTTTTTTAGTTTTTGCCATATTCATACTCTCCTTCTATTCCTTTTTATCTTTATATATTTTTAGTAGACAGCCAACTTGGCTGTCTACTAAAATTTTTATTTAAAACATTAATTAAGGATTTACTCCAGTAACTGCACCCATCTTAGATGCTGCTACGAATGTCATACCCATTCTATGTGTTACAGAAATGCCCATTTCCTTATCTGGTGATTCTGTAGGAATTATATCTATTGTTATAGCGCTTCCTTCAAATACAAGTTTAACAGGTTTATGTCCACCATCAGCCATTAAGTATACAGTTGTGTCTGGAATACCTACTAAAGGTGTTGTATTTACTGTGTTAGGTAATAGAATTTGTGGAATTCTCATAAGATCTACATCCTTGTAAACTCCGATGTAACCTACTTTTGCCCATTCTTCTCCTAAACCTTCTCTTAAACCAGTATATGCACTAGCTTCAGGAATTATTGCACTTAATGCTGCTAATGTACCATAAGCACGAACTCTAGCACCACCATTAGCTGCTCTTAAGATTTCAGCTAATCTTACGAATGTTAATGTCGAGAAACCATTAACAATATAAGAAGTTGTAGCATTTGCTGTGATATAATTTGTGATAGCATCAATAACCATTTGTGTTACATAAGCACTAAATGAAACACCAATTCTATAAACAAATTCACCAAGATCGAATATACCAGCTGCTACTTGATACCAATCAACAGTTGTCTTGATATTGTATGGTTCTGGATTTACTGTTAGTTCGTCATTATAAACTCTTTGAACAGATCCACTTAAAACACCTTCAGCTATTCTTGTTACATAGTAAATATCGTTAGATTGTACTTGGAATCTAGCTGTATCTCCCCATCCGATATTAGCAATGTCTGCAAAATCCATAAATTCCGCAGAAATCATAGCAGGTATAATAGGTGTAATTATTTGTGATAAAATATTGTTAAATGTTTCTTTGAAAACAACTTTGTTGTGTAACATAGGGTTAGCAATATCTTTTAATTCAAAATTACTAACATCTACACCAGCTTTTTCTAAGCTGTATTTAACCATTTTCTCAACTGTTAAATCATTTGTGTTTTCCTCATCAATTTTAACATCAGAAAGTAATTCAGCAAATGATTTTCTTCCTGAATTTTGTGCTTTTTTAGCAATATATTGTTTAACAACTTCAAAGCCAGATTCAACTAATAATTTTTCATCATCTGTTAATGCTGAAAATCTAGCATCTGCTTTGTTTAAGTTAAAATATTTTTTAATATTTGTCTTCATAATTTATTTTACCTTCTTTCTGTGAAATTTTATTATTAAGCGTTTACAACTAATAATCTATAAGCTGTTGTATCAGCATTAACGCCTTGTGTTACATTATATTTGTCAACAACCTTACAATATAAACCACTTGCTGGTGCTGTTTCTGCTGCTTCCCATTTACCATCTGTTCCAGGTGTAGCAAACTGACCAACAGTTAATTCTTCTGTGTTTTCTTCACCAATAACGAAAACATCATCTTCTACTAATTTTCTAAATCTTACAGGAACACCTGCTTCTGCTTTAAGACCAATTGTTTTAGCACCTAATCTGTATGTATTTCCCATACCGTCTGCTGTAGCAACTGTAGCTAGGTCAATTACGCCTATTCCTTTGTCAGTAGCAGCTTCACAAAATACAGCTTCTCTAGTATTTAAATCTAAAACAGTTGTGTCTGTACCTTTCGCTCTTGTATAAGATGCTGTGTACACATCCTCAGCAGCGAAATCTCCTAACTTAACTACTGCACCATCAAAAATTTCTGCTTTCTCTTCATTATCCATAAAGAAAACGCTCTGTAATTTAGTATCAACAAATTGTGATTCCATTCTTACAGGTTGAAAAAAGTTCTTATTCATATTATTTTCCTCCTTATTGATTGATTAAATTTCTTTTAATCTTTCTATCATTGTTTTTACTTTTGGTTCAACAATAACAGAAGATTTATTTGCTGAAAAATCTAATTTCTTAGATTCTTCTTTTTTATCTTTTTTAATATATTGTTTATAACATAATTCTTTAACAAAATCTTCTACTGTAGCAAATTTGAATTCATTTCTCATATCAATTAATGATTTTCTATCTTCATCGTCTAAATCTTTTTCAGAATCTAATATAGCATCTGTTTCTTTAACGAAATTTTCATTTTTGATACTTTTTAATTCTTCTTTAACTGTTTCTAATTCTGTTAAAAGCTCTTGATTTTGTGATTCTAATTCAACAATTCTCTCTGCATTATTATTTTGATCTTCTTTTGTTTGATCATCTAATGATTCAGTAATTTTGTTTTCTTCTTCATCACAATCACATGCTTCTTCATCTGTTTTTTCTTCACAGTCACATGATTCATTGCATGCTTCGTTATCACACGCTTCATTACATGTTTCCTCTGATTTTTCTTCAATATCTAGAACTAAATATTCTTCAGAAAAATCATCATTGCATTTTTCTTCATCAACGCTAAATATCTCTATTTTATCTAATTCAACGATATTATCATTTTCAATAGAAAATTTCTTAACAAATTTTAATTTGCCATCTATAACACCAAGACATATATACCCAGCTTCCTCTGCAGATTTTATAAATTTGCAAGTATTATCTTGATTTTCAACATTAGCTGGTACATCTTTTTCATCTGCGTTTATAAATATTTTCTCATGATTATTAGAAGAATACTTTTCAACATAAGTCAATTCTAATTCAACTATGTTTTCCATATCCAATTCAACATCATCTTCTACTATTGTATATGCAATTTTATAATATTTATCTTCTTGATAATCATAAACAATTATTTCAGAAGAATCCAACATTACATCTTCTACACAATATCTAAAATAAGCACAACTCTCTTCTTCATTAACAGATGTGTATTTCTCTAAATATCTAGAAGCACTTTTTCTTAAATCATTGTAAGTTTTCATAAATTCCACCCTCTTTACATCAATATTTTTATCTAAAAATTGTTTATTTAAAGCAAATGATAGTTTAGACATATATTTATTGAATGTTGGTGAATCAGCAAGATCATCAAGTTGCAAATGTGCACCTTCTATACCCTCTTCTATAATAGAACCATCGGAAGGATCTTTGCCTAAAATAGTTATACCTAAGAATTTCCAAGTTTTAAACTTATCTATTCCATCTTCATTATAATAATCAAGGACTTCTACTTCAACACTAACCTTCTTTTTTAATTGCTTTTTTATTAATTTATAGAGTTGTCTATTATATTCTGTCCAAATAACACATCCATCAATAACAATCCAATTTTTATCATCTATGGTTTCTATATGTATATCAGCACTTTCTGGTATAACCCCTACTGGTCTTTCACCTGTTTCATATTGATAATCAGTAAAAACACCTTCTTCATCAATGCTTATTTGACTGTTATGTTCTTCTGTATCACCTATGTCACTATTGTAATAAGCCAAAATAGGTTTGTTATACATTGTTTTGATAGAATCTTCAAAGCCTTCATATAAAAATTCTGAATTATTTCTATTAACTTTATCTGAAATAGCATATATTTTTAATTTCATAAAATCTTTACTATTTGCTTCTTCAACATCTATTTTAGACACATCTACGCTAAATACTTTCTTCATAATTCACCATCCTTTCTTTTGAAAATTTATTCTAAAAGGATAACCTTATTAGTCTTTCTTTTGTAACGATAATAAATTATTAAATTCATCATCATTAATAGTTATATTACTTTTACAACAAATACATAAAGCTGTTTTCTTGTGATTTAAAACACCTAGATACCTAAATAATGGAATAATTCTAAGTGTATTATTTTCATCAAAACAATTATGATTACATTTATTCTCCACTACTACCACCTACCGTTGTTTCATATTCGCTTGTTTCACGAACCTCGCTTGTGTCTTCGCCCAAATCTACAGATGACGCAGTATTATCATTGTCTATTTCATTTTCTGATTTTTTCTTTCTTCCAGGCTGCATATCATCAATATTTGTATTAAATGAAGATCTTAATACTGTAAATTTATCATATATTTTTGTGCTATCAACATAATCTATAGCTGTTATAGCATCAGATAAGCTCATATCGTGATAAGCTAAATATTTTGGTAATAATTCAGATTGTCCCATACTTAAACTTTTTTCAAGATCTTTTTTATCTTCTTGTTCACTAAATGCATCACCAAATATCCTATATTCCCAGCGATAATGTATGTCACCATCAAGATATAAATTCTTGAATATAATATTAACTGCCCAAGCAAATTGTTCATACATTCTATCTATATAACGCTTTTCTATTATCTTACCAGCTGCAACTTGTGCTACAGAAGGCTTTTCGGTTGTTGTCATTAAAGTAGATGTACCAGAAGTGTTTATCATCTGTTGTAAACCTTTATCGTATATTTCATTTGCATTAGGAATAGCTTCAAAATGATATAATTCGTTATCTGTTGTAGGAACCATATTATAAGTTATTCCAGGTGGCATATTACTATTTACTTTATTTTCAAATAAATCAACTGACATTGGTGATAAAGCATAGTCATCAATATGTGCACCAGATTGATTTTCTTTTGACAAAGGTATTTCACCTAAAATTATAGAATATAAAGGAACTGCTAATAATTGTTGTTGTAATAAAGAATAAGAGCTTAAATCTTGTGCTTGCAACAATAATGCGGCAAAAGGTGATATTTGTAAATCATCTGATTCTGTAAACGAAAAAACAAAACATTGATCTGATGGAAGTTCACGCCAATATGACCACGCATTCTTTTCGCTACTATATTCTAATAATCCTTTGTTATTATTTTTTAAAGGATTTATATATTTTTTACCATCACGATTATCCGTTATCGATTCAAGTTCCTCATAATATTGCTTAAATATAGGCGGAAACATATCAAGACTTGTACCAGCTTGCCAAAAATAAGTGAAATCAAATGCAACAACAGCATAACTTTCTGTTGAATGTTTTATTATTTTATACCAATCACTTGGTAAATCTTGAAAATGAACATAATCAACATTTTCGTTACCTTTAGATGAATCATATGATTGTCTTAAATAATACGCCTTTTTACCCTCAGCTAGAACTTCTGCCACTATTCTTCTGAATTGTTTTTTGGCATTTAATTTTTTTCTCCACATATCAACAAATTTTACATCTGATTTGAATCTTGGTTTATCCATTTCTTCTTTATCAACGTAAGTTGGTAAAAAATAATCTTTATATGTTAATATTCCTTCATATAACATCATCATTCTATATAAAGGATATGTCAAATACAACATGCTTCTAGTAGCAGTTCTTAATTCAAATTCATTGTTTTCTGGATTAACTAAAGCCTTTTCTATTGTATCACGATCTAAAAAATTTGGTAATGTTTTTAATTGCTTAACTCTTTGATTTAATAAATAAGGATCGTTTGTTAAAACATTGTTATATCCTTGTAGTATGCTAAATAAATTAACATCTTTTTTATTAAATAGTTTTTTCCAAACATTTTCAACGTCTTTAATCGTTGGATTCGCAGGCGATTTCGCTTGCACTTCCTTCTTCTGTGTCTTTCTTGGCAACTTCCACCGCCCCTTTCGATTGTAATTTTTCTAAATTACTTAAAAAATTATATACTTCTATTATCTTTTTTTGACCTTCTGGACTTTTTTCAAAATCATTTATTGCCTCTTCATAAAGTTTATCTAAACAAAATTGACGAACCATAGGATTATATAATTTATTACATTGTTCATAATTTAATTCATTTATAGTATCTACTAGAATGTTTATTTTTTTATTATTCTTTAGGTTTTTATCAGTATAAACATATAAATGCATATCTGCAAATACAAAACATCCTAATTTAGACAAGATATCCATAGCATCATATAATAACACGTCTTCTTTAAGAACAATATCATATATCATTATCTTCTACCTCCGAATCCACCTAATTTTTTTAGGTTATTAACGAAAGGATTTTTTACTTGTTTTACGCTATTAAAATTATTAGCATGACCTTTACAAGAAAAATAATCTTCGGCTTTATATTTATTTTGGTCAACATATAAATCTTTTTCTAATTCATTTATAAAATATAAGCCATATATCATACTTATTACACGGTCTTTCCTTCCATTCTTTTCATCAAAAGTCCATCTTCCACTTGGTAATTTATATACTTGTGTTTCGACACATTCTTTAACAAGTTCACTTGTATTTATAAAAGGAAGTAACATATTATTAGCCCTTTCCTTTTCAAGCGGATTTGAACTTGTAACCAATTTCATATAACCAAATCTATTATTCAAATCTTCTATTATGTCGTCTTCTCTAGCTAAAAGAAAAATTCTATTTCTCTCAAAATCTAATTGCGCATTTACAACCATATTATATTGAACAGACGAAGCACTAGCACCAGATACTTGCAAACAAAACATTACAGGTACTGCATTTGGATCTGTAACCCTTATATCAAATTTTTCATTTTTATTACATGTACACCAGCCAGGATATTTTTTACCTCTTACAATATCCATTGTTATTTGACCACAAGTATTGGCTGCATTTATACCTAATGCACCACCAGCATCAATTACTGCATAATCACATTCGAGATCATAAAATAATTGTTTTAATCTTAATATTTGCCTATCTAAGTTTACGCCATTCATTACTTCTATATATGAAAGCTCTTTTAAATAATGATCGCCATTATTAGTTAATCTAAACACAGTAAATACCGTATTATCGTTTAACCTTCCTGCACTTACAGCTATATCCATACTTATTACCCTAAGTTCGTAAGAATCTTTAGGCTGATAAAAAGGTGATTTTTTTAGGTCGCCTTTATAATTTATATATTCACTATCAGTTGGCGGAATTAAAGGAACAACAAGTTTTCTTGACCTATTTACTTGTGTATAAGTAAACATTGATGTATCAGATTCGCCAAAAGGTATAACTTCCATTTCCATTTGGAAAGTATGAATATCAGTTTTATTTTCACGAACCTGCGATTCTATTGTAGATTTACTAATAATTCCTGTTTCTATACCAAATTGATATGGTAATGATATGATATTATAATCAGGTACTTTGTTGGCTATTAATTTAGCATAGTTTTCAAAATCCTTATAAGACCATTCATCTTTATATCCTATAGAAGTTAAGAATATTTTAGAATTGTGTTCTTTTTTTAAATATTTTTCATATTTAGGATTTTTTGAATATGGCGGCATTCTTGTACCTGTTAAAAATGGAATAAATACAGTATCTATGATATTTTTATTCATACCACGACTTTCATCCATAATCATAATATTAGCTCTTTCGCCTCTAGCACCCTCGCCGCAAACAACCGTTTCTATAGTAGATCCATTTTTTAAAAGTATTCTTGCCTGATCTTTGTTAATTTTTATTTCTCCTTCAATTTCTCTATCTATATTTGGATGTTCACGTCTTAATTCTATTGCTTTACCAATAAGTAACGTTGCTTGCTTTATGTTAGGTGCGGCGACTCTAATTTTTATACCAGGATATAATATTCCTTTTGCGATACAAAACACCATAGTCAAAAATGTTTTACCTAGACCACGGCTTGCAAAAAACACAAATGTATTCAAACCTACGGCATTAGGTGAATCCATCGCATATATAATTAATTTTTGGAATAATTTTAAATCAACACCTAAATATTGTTCACAAAACCTATGTATATTAAGTCTATAGTAACAAATCCATGATTCAAAATTCTCCCAAAAAACATCTTTATTACTCATCAGAACCACCAACACTTTCGATGTCTACGGTGTATTCTTTATAATTTTCTTTAAATTCTTCTGTATATTCATTACTTCTTCCTAGTGTTCTTGCTATAGCACCAGCTATAGATTTCCATATCTTTTGTATTCCATCAACATCTTCAAATTCCTTGTCTTTATTTATAAACGGTTTAGTTTTTTCAACGTGTCTTATAAAATCACCTAATGATGCAAATTCAGAATTTGTAGCCATAGATGCAGTTTTCTTTGGACTTAAATCACTATTTTTCATCATATCTTGTATGTTTTTAAGATTTTTACTAACATCAGCACCTAATTGTCTGCCCTTAAAAATAGATAATTCTTCTAGACATAATTGTTGAACAAGTAATTCCCTATTTTTACCTTGTATATCGTAGTTATTATGCCATTCTTGGTGCTTACTTTCTAACCATTTTAATTCTTCTAAAGTATAAGAATCGCCCCATGTTCTTCTTAGTTTTAATATTTTACTAGCAGATAAATTTTCATCTTCTAATTCGTCAATTTCTTCACCTTCTGCTATTATCCTATCATTATATATAGGTGGTAAATTAAATTGAAACGCCATTGATTTAAATGGGATACCCCCTAAATAAGACTTTGAAAAATCTGGTTCATTTATTTCAACGCCACCAAGTTGTATATCTAAATACAAATTTGATAAATAGTTTGCAAAGAATGTATTTTCGGTAAGTTCTTTTTTGCCTTCTATTGTATCTGCATAATTTACCATTCTTTTTATTGTTGGTTCATATAAGTATAAATCAAATTTTTGCGACATCAAAACTAATACTTCTTTTATATCTTTATATTTCTTTAGATATTCTTTGAATAATGTTTTAGTACATTCTTTACAAATAGGAAATTTTCCATCATATATATCACTTTGTGTAGAATAAAATTCGTCTTCAGATTTATATTGTTTGCATTTATTACATCTTCTATATGTAACTGGAACTACATATACTGGTAAATTATTAAGTTCAGCTATTTTTTTACCAAAGTATTCTTGTGCCGCCATCCCATAATCACGCATTTCACTATCAAGTTCTTTAGGAAGTAACTTGAAAACTTTACTGTCACCATACTTAATCATATTAGTCACAGCTTGTTGTATTTTATATATATTATCAGAAACAATTTCATCTATTGTGTTTCCTACTAAATCTTTTTGTGAAGTACATTTATATCTATCTATTAAAGCCAACATGGCTTTACTAGGTCTTCCTTGAAGATCATATTTAACTTGTTCTACATTTCCTTTTTTTGTTGGTTGTTTGTCAGATGGCTTTATTATACCATCTTTTGATTCATCAGAAGAAACAATGTCCACATTATCATTTTTGGCACTATCTACATCTTCAGCTTTTTCGAGTGCCACTTGGTAAATCTCGTTTAAATGTGCAGCACCACCAACTTTATTTCTTCTCGCCATTTTTTTGTTGTTAGCCATCCTTTTAACACTTCCCTTCAAATCCTTTTATACAATAAAGCAGGACATCTAATGTCCTGCTTAAAATCTATTGTTTGAATTCTATATTATATGTGCATATCAAACCTTCGTTATCACATACACATACTAATTGTTCTGGTGTTCCAAGAATTCTTTTTTGTATGCAATAAGAGTCCATACCTATCATACTTCCGCCAGATATAATCTTAACTCCTTGCACAGTATCTATTTTATTATGATGTAAATGACCTGATAATATTCCATATACTGGTACATCTACCATAGACACTAAATTTTGAATAGATGAATGTGAACAATCATAGTCGCCATGAACACCAATATAATTTAGTCCTTTAACTTTAACTAAATACATTGTTGTGTCTATGTTGTCATAATCATCAAATTTTATATTATCTATATTTTGAAGTCTGGCTTTTAAATACCATTCTATTAAATCATCCAATCTCTCATCTTTTAAGGCATCTTCTTTTCTTGTAAGCCTTGAATGATTTCCAGAAACAGATACAAACCTTACTTTATTAAAATATTGTGATAAATAATACAAAAATGATGATATAAGTTCAGAAACTTGCATTATTTGTTCTATTACATTTTCTTTATTGGTTATACTTATTTCATTATGGATATTACCACTTATCATATCACCATTAGCCCATATAACACATTCATCAGCTTTTTGTTCAAATTGAATTTTTATTATTTTATCTAGATATTCTGCAAACCTTCTTTCGCATATATCAGAATTATAAGTATTCCATGTGTTGGTTATATCTTGACCATAATGAATATCATTTAAGCTAACCATTAATGATTTACTACTGGTTTTTATATTATTATGTGTAATAGGTTTTAATTTAGGCAAATTTCCATCAGATAAGCATCTTTGTATTATTTCATTTAGTTCTTCTTGTCTTGATTTGTTTCTAATTATTTTGTTAAGTGCTATACGTTCATCGCTAAGTTTGTATCTTTCCTTTTGTAATTCTATTTTTTTTGCTTCTATATTATCTAAAATGTCTTGACTTGATACATCAATGGCATTTTCCAATCTATGTTTATAACTTTCGTATATTCCATAAGCAGTTTTTCTTAAATGGTCTGGATGACAATTTTCGCCTAACAATTCAGCAATTTCAGACCAATCAAGGTCGATTTCCCTGTCTAATTTTGCAACTATAAGTCTTTCCTTATAAGCAAAATCACTTTCATTAGGTTTTCTTTTCAATTCCATACATTCACCTTCTATTCAGTCATTGTTTCCTTTTTATTTGTTATGATGATATTCACATCTTTACCATCAAACTTTTGAAGCGCATCTATCAAGTTATACATTTCACCGTTAATTTCTAAAATAGGGTTATTCCCCTCTAAATTAAGTATACCAGAAATGTTTGTTTCTTGCTTTTCTATCATTCCTTGCTTATTCATTATCCCTATCTCCTTTTTCTTTGTTTTTAAGATCAATTCTTTGCAATGTTGGCTTTAGCATAGCCCATTCTTTATTTATTTCAAGTTGCTCGGTATATTTTTTAAATTGATCTAATATACTTTTTGTGAAAAATACTTTTGGTTTCAAAGAATATCTTACTGGTATTTGTGTGTCAAAAATTTTGCTATAAAATGGTGCCAATCTTTTTAATGTATTTCCGAATTTAATATGTCCCATACTAACAGAATTTCCAGAACATAAGATTTCTTCTATAATATCAAAAGTTGCCCTTACAACAACTTGAACATCGGCATTTGTAAAACCAGTTCTTCTTGATACCATTTTAACCAAATCTTCTGGTGAAAAATTATCACCTATCTCACTTTTCCATCTTTCACGTTTTTTTTCGTCTGACATCTTCTCATCCCTTTCATATTCCTTTTAATCCGCAACATTCTTTCTCCATTATATAAAAATAATCTTTTATATAAGTATAATCCTTGTAATCAGCATTATTAGCCAATTACATGGTATATTTTATTTATTTTAGAATGTCTAGGATTTATTCTTTTGACTTTCGTAATAGTACTTTAATTTGGACATCCTATGACGTTTTTTAGCACATTCATTACAAAATTTGTTACTATTATTTCTTTTACGCATCATTTTACCACATTCTTCACATTCTATATACTTATGATTAATATAATTCATAAGATATAAACCAATATTGTCAAAATCTTTTACTATAAATAAATATTCGTTATCATCAGTTATATCACAAAGATATTCTATAGCACCATTTATACATATATTTATGATTTTTTTATCTACTAACTCATGTAATATATCACGAATTTTTGATGTAGATTTTATATGTGATGTTCTTGATAATCTAGAATATTTTATATTTATATATTTACCACCAGTTGTCCTATGTTTAATTTTACACAAAACAATAATAGATGTCAATACTTTTTTACATTCAATATCTGGAAGTTTATCTATTATATCAATATCTTTTTGATTTATACCTATAAATTTTATATTTTTTATCGGTGTATTTTTACTTGTATTAACTATATTAGATAATTTATCAAAATACAATACTTTATTAAAATTCTCCATATTTTTATCGCAAAAATCAACTAGTAAATTAAAAATTTCCTGTTTGTTTTTACCTTGTGAATAATAGAATTTTGCTAATATGGATAATTCATATAGTTTTCTTCTTGTAATAAAACCATTTTCAAGTATCTTTTGCGCATATTCAACTTCATTATAAATATTAATCATTTACTAATACCTCCCTACTAGCAAAATTCTTTCCTAAATAACTTATTTCACCAAGTGGATTTGATATTGGCATTATAAAGCTAGATGTCTTATCTTTTAGGTTTTTAAACATATATTTGCCATAACACTTCCACAAAATATCTTTATTCTTGCTTTTTATGTCAGTATAAAACATTGGAACTAAATAATTAACAAGTAATTCGGTATTCGAACACACATTATTCATATTTTCCTTAAATTTATTATATACATTTTCGATTCTACTGTCTTCATCTTCGTTATACTTGTTTTTATCAAGATCAAATCTCATTAATTTAAATTCTTCTGTTTCTTTAAAATATTTAATAACAACATCTTTGATTTTCTTATAAAGATCGTCATTATTAACAAAATCAGAAACATATTTTTTCCAACATTCATCATCAGATATAGTGCTTAAGTCATTCTTTAGTTCTTTTTGGAATTTCTCTATTCTCCAGCAAATTTTATTCATTTCACAAGGTGTGTTTATTACTGGCATAAAGTTATCATATTTTGATAAAAATACAATTTCTTCTTGTGTCTTATCTTGTTTTAAACGTAATTCATCAACAGTAGATCCAAACATAACACGACAATATTCATTTCTACCATTAACATATTTTTTATAATCATCTTTTATGTGTTTATACAAATAAGTAAAGAAATATGGTCTTTTTTCTATCAATATGTTGTTAAATAACTGTTTTTTAGCTTTAATTTCTTCTGTGTCATCATCAGATATATGTTGATATTTATACCAATGTTTAGGAAATTCTTTTACACACACCCCTTTGGCTTTATCAATACTATTACCCTGTGCAACCCTTGTCATAATAAGCCTTTTCAATATTTCTTTGTATTCATCGCTTTCTTTATCATATAAATATAACATAGAATACATAGATGTGCTTTTATTTGTTATTTGACCTATATCAGAACCAAATGCTAACATGTCTGCCTTGCATAAATCTTCAAATGTCAATTCCTTTTTTTCTGTTGTTTTCTTTTGATATGCAACTGGTAATGTATCGGTAAACACACCATCAATTATTGTTTTATTAGATGTTGTAGCAACTATATCCATATCAAAATCACTATCTGCGAATCTAATAACATCATCACCATGAACATTAAGTATTACACCAGTATTTATATATTTATACCAGTATTCAGTGTCATCGTTTTTCTTTAAATGCAGTATATTATGTTCAGATCTATATGTTAATGGTGAACGCATTGCGTCAACGATATTTACATTTCTAACATTCCAATAATTACAGTAATGTTCTTTGTTTCCTAATAACCCTACAACAGGCATACCACAAATATGTTCCATCATAGCATAAGGATCGGAAACTAAAACTTGATAATTACCATATAATAAAATTTCACCAAGACATGCTTTAGATATTTTTGATTTTATAGAATCATGTATTTTTTCTTGTATATATTTATCTTTTATCAAGTCATTATCTAATAATAAGCATTTAAGCCAGTAATTATCACTGTATTTCAAAAATGCCACTACAGATTCCTCATTTATATTTTCGCCTAAAAGGAATAATATTGTATATAATATATCTTTGTATGACACTTTTTTTATCCAATCCATAGTAAGACTGCATATATCTTCTATTCCTTTATCGTCAAATTTTAATGTCTGCAAAGATTGATAATTAGAAACCAATATATCTTTATCATATTTAGGTGAATATCTTGATACTCCCCAATATAACTTGTTTTCTTCGCAATTCTTCTCATATTCATCAAAATTATCATAGCAATCCCACATTTTAAATTGTGATTCACTTATAATCAAATCAATATTTCTTAAGTCTTTTTCCACACCATATATATCTTTGATTATATAATTATTATTATTTTTTATTTTACAAAAGTCAACAAAGTCAAATACACATACCATACCTTTTATAAATGCATTTCTTATACAAAATTCTGCTGGTATATAATCTAAATCTAGTTCGTCAGCCCATTTTTTTGCTAAATTTGGACTTATTAAGCCTTGACCATCAAAATAATTGTATTCAAAATCAACTATTTTTTCGTCTATAATATCATCTTTTAACGGCTCGTCAACTTCTGTAACCCAATTTACCAATGTAGGTCTTTTATCTAAATGATCTGGGACAACACACACACTTGGATTACTTACAACTTTTGTTGCAGAACTGCTTAAACCAAAATAAGCGTTGAATTTGCTAGGATTGAGCTTCTTACTATGCATACCATTAGTAAGTCTTCTATATAATTCATCCGATATATCTTGTTCAACCATTATAATTGTATTTACTCTTGCTTGCGATGCACTACAAGATATTCTTACATATTTTTTTCCATTTATTTTAATGCCGTTCTTGATTATTTTTTTATAATGTGATATACTATCAATAACTACAGATACATATTCTGGTACAAACATTTTCTCATTTATCTGCTTATTTATCTCACGTACTAAAGATGAATTTGATTTAGAAGGTGGTAATTTTTTATATTCATTTCTTTTTATAAAAAGCATTTCTATAAGATCTTTGTCTATATATCTGTTTTTTATATCACGAATACTTCTTAACATTTGACTATCAGCCACAGCAACTATTTGACAGTTTTCTTTAGCTTTTTTAAATGTTATATTTATATCATAATTTTGATCTTGTAATATTTTACTATTAAATTTATAAATATAAAATTGTCTATTTACAGCCAAATGATATCGCCTCCCATACAAAATCATTCATCAAATGTCATTAAAGATAAAATGCTAAAAATTGTATCTTCTATTGAAGTATCGTTGTATACTATATAATCAACTTCATCTTCAATTCCATCGAAATCCACTTTATCTGTTTCACTTCTTCTTGCTATTTCTTTAATATCGTCACCACGCATTATTTGTCTTATATATCTTTTTTTGTCATCAGCAACTATATAAATACTTTTAAAATTTATATCTTTTCCTTGTAATTGACGCAATCCAGACGGAGTTAATATAATTAATTTATCATCACCTTCTAAATCCGATTTCGATGTACCATAGCACCATCCGTTACCAGCGATAAAATATTCTGCAAATTCATCGTTTTCTAACATTTTATCAAATTCTTCTTTTGATATAAAATTATAATCAACACCTTGTTTTTCGCCTTCACGAATTGGTCTTGTAGTATTAGTAACAATTTTACTAAACTTGAAATTTTCTGTTAATACATCAACAATTTTACTTTTACCAGATCCACTTTTACCAATTATTACATAATTCATCATATCATCTCCCTATTGCAAACAAAAAAACATACAATTTTATATACATCATTCCAGTCATTAGCTATATATATTTCTTCATTTGGTTCAACTTTATTCCAATTGTTTTCAGAATTATTTTTTAATAATATTTTTATATCAGCATTTGAATTTCTTAAACATTTAACATTGTCATCTATAAATATACCACCAGACATATCAACAAATGTTTTATCACTTACATTATTTGTATCACCATAATATTCGTTATAATATATATTAGTTAAATAACATATATCATCTATCCAATTTCTTTTGTTTATAAGATTTTCTTGTGTTCCTAATGTAACAAAATTAACACGACATTTTAAATTGTCAATAAAAACTTTTATACTTGCAAGTGCAGTTGTATTTATATACATATAATCGTAATAAAAGTCTTTTTTATCAAATATTTTACGAACAGTTTCATTTGGTAAATCAGGAAATTTATCTTTGAAGTTATATTCCTTTATTTCTTCTGATTTAACTTCAGTATTATAGAATTTATTTAACAAATTTAAAACTTTACTTGTGCTATCAAATATAGTATTATCTATATCTACGAATATATTTAGTTTATTCTTCATGGGTATACCCCCTTTCATGCTATTTATCATTTGACCATAAAAAAGATAAATCATATATGTATCTCGTTCTTTTCTTTATCGATGGAACAATTATACCACCATATTCGATTAAATCCTTTTCATTAATAGATTTCTTTTCTGTATTTTCACAGAATCTATTAAAATTATTTATATCTAACCAATATGTTGTATTAGTCTTTCGATAGTTGAGTAAAAAACCACATATAATCCCATATCTTTGTGCGGAAGATAAGAATTTAATTTGGTCATATTTGATTTCACCCTTTTCTTCTTTTGTTTTAGCGAAAGAAATTGAAGTACCCTGATTACTTTTTAATTCAGCAGCAATTAAATATGGTTTCTTGTAGAAGAAGAAGTCACATTCATTTTTTAAGCTAAATCTTGTAAATCTACTGTCACGACCAAAAGACTGTGCGGGATCTTTTATTCTATAACAATAGACGTAATCTGGAATACTTTTTTTGATGTCTTCTTCGAATTTTTTACCTTCTTTTGTAGCCATATTATCACCTACAAAAATATTATATCACAAATCGTTAAAATTGTCAACTATATTTTTTCTATTTTTTCTATGTAATAATAATAACACATAATTTAATATTTGTCAACATAAAATTTATATACAGTAACAAGTACTTGTTACTAATAGTAACATGTATTTGTTACTATTAGTAATATTTATTATATATAATATATAATAAATAGAAAATATAAAATGACAATAGTAACTATTTGTAATATATAACTTGTTACTACTTGTAACAAGTACTTGTTACTGTATGCAATATAATTGCAAAATTATGCAATCACTTATATTATAGTAAATGCTTTTTTTGTACAATTTTCACGCAACAATAAACTTTTTCTTTTACCAGCCCAAAATTTTACGTGTCATAACCTTTAGTAATCTCTTGTGAAAAAATGCCGCTTCCATTTTTTGGAAAATATAAAAAATACTTGACAAAATGAATAAAATATGGTAAAATAAATTTAGATTAAGCGAACATTGACAATTTAATATTGACACGCCGCATTTTTTGATGTATCATTAATTCAAAGGAGATGTTGCATATGATAAAAATAAATGATGAATGGTTCATCGATTCAGATTCATCTTGTTATATGTTAAAAAGATACTATACGCAAGATGAAAAAGAATTAAGATTAAAAACGACAAAAGACAAAACAAAAACTATTGAAGATTATGACGATTATTTTGAAACATTTGGTTATTATTCAACTATGGAAAGTGCTATTGACGGATATATAAAACATCTTATGCGTCTAAAAGTTGCAAAAGGTAAAATAACAACTTTCACACAATTTATAACAGAATTAAGAAAAATAAAAAAGGAAATATCTAATTTAATTTCGCCGATTAAAGAAGATGCTTCTAAAAAATAAACGAAAGGTGATTTTATATGGAATTTAACATAAAAGACAAAGAAGTTGAAGATATAATAAAACAAGAATTTAACAGACAACAAAACAATATTGAACTTATAGCATCTGAAAATATCGTTAGTGATGATGTGTTAAAGGCAACTGGTAGTGTTTTGACTAATAAATATGCAGAAGGTTACCCATCACATAGATATTATGGTGGATGTGATTATGTAGATTTAATGGAAAATTTAGCGATAGAACGTGCACAAAAACTATTTAGCACAGATTATCACGTAAATGTTCAGCCACATTCTGGTACCCAGGCTAATATGGCAGTATATTCAGCTTTATTAAAAGAAGGTGATACTATACTAGGTATGGGATTGCAATTTGGTGGTCATTTATCACATGGTTATCCAATAACTATGTCTGGTAAACTATATAATAGTGTTCAATATGGTGTTAAAAAGGATACAGGATATATAGATTATGATCAAGTCCGTGAATTAGCATTAAAATACAAACCAAAACTTATTATTGCAGGAGCAAGTGCATACCCAAGAATAATAGATTTTAATATATTTAAAAGTATTGCAGATGAAATTGGTGCATATTTAATGGTTGATATGGCACATATTGCAGGACTTGTGGCAACAGGGGTACACCCTTCACCATTTGGTATAGCAGATGTTATAACAACAACCACACATAAAACTTTACGTGGAACACGTGGCGGTATGATTTTTTGTTTACCATATTTAGCTGGTAAAATAGATAAAGCTGTATTCCCAATGAATCAGGGCGGACCGTTAATGCACGTTATAGCTGGTAAAACAGTATGCTTAGGTGAAGCATTAAGCGAAGAATTTAAAAAATATCAAAAACAAGTGGTATTAAATGCTAAAGTCATGTCTAAACGATTTATAGAAAATGGTATAGAATTAGTTACAGGTGGTACTGATAATCATTTAATGTTATTAAATTTAAAAAGTATAAACCTTACTGGTGATATCGCCGAAAAAGCACTAGAAAAGGTAAATATAACAGTAAATAAAAATTCTATACCTTTTGATACTGAAAAGCCATCAGTTACAAGTGGTATTAGAATTGGAACACCTGCGATTACGACACGTGGCTTTAACGAAGAAGATTGTATTAAAATAGCTGATTTAATAACAAAAGTATTGACAAACATAGATAAAAATGATATAATTGATGATGTAAGGAATGAGGTTAAGATTTTAACAGATAATCATCCTATATACAACTAAAATAATGTTATAGCAAGACATAAGTTCGCCGCAAGTGTCTTGCTATACTTACAAATGAAAGGTGGACACAATATGATAATAGTTAAACCTAAAATAATAAGTCCATACATTGATGGAAAAGCAATAATGAAAAATATAGAAAAAGCAGGTAGGACTTGTTATAAATCAGAAGTAAAAGATGAAAATTCGTATAAAAACTTTATTAAAAATTGCATAAATCGTGGTCATGAAAGTGTAATAGAACACGAAAAAATAAGTGTTAGACTTATAACGGACAGGGGAACTATGTGGGACATAACAAGACATAGACACTGTTCATTTAGTATAGAAAGTTCAAGATATTGTAATTATAGCAAAGACAAATTTGGTAATCAAATTAAAGTCATAGAACCATTTTTCTTAAAACCAGATATACAAGACGAAAATAGTGAGGAATGGCAAAAATACAAGTCATGGATTACTGCTATGGAACAGTCTGAAAAATCTTATTTTGATATTATAAATAATGGTGGTACACCAGACCAAGCAAGAATGGTTTTACCAGCATCATTGGCTACAGAAATATGTATGACTGCTAATATACGTGAATGGCGTCATATATTCAGTTTAAGATGTCAAAGTACAGTACATCCACACGTAAGACAAGTAATGATACCGCTTTTATTATATTTCAAAGAAAAAATGCCCGAATTATTTGACGACATTCCTTATGATGAAGAATTTGCTAATAAATATAAAAATGATTTAGCAAAAATAGAAGTTGAATTTAATGATATACAACAATTTGTAATAAGTCAATATTGCAATATTATGGGAAAAGACGCATATGATGATGACGTAAACTTTGAAAAATATGAAAATGAAGATATAAAAGGAAAAATTGAAATATTAACTAAACTAATGGATTTAGTTTTTGTTGATAGCATAGAATACACTAAGAATGGGGAAAATAAATCTTAAGAGGTGATTTAAGATGCTTGGAAATATACTTGGACTTTTATTTGTAGAATCATTAAAAGGGTTAAGTAAAGGAAGTAAAAGTTCGTATAGAAGAACATATCATTCAAATTCATATAAAAAACATTCAAGAAGTTATAGAAGAAAAAGATTTAAGGGGTGATGTCTAATGATACAATTATATCAAGGCGATTGTCTAGAATTAATGAAAAATATTCCTGATAATTACATTGATATGATATTATGTGACTTGCCATATGGTACTACGGCTTGTAAATGGGATATTATCATACCATTCAATCTATTATGGAAACAATATAATAGGATTATAAAAGATAACGGTGCGATAGTATTATTTGCAAAACAACCGTTTACAAGCCAACTTGTTAATAGTAATTTAAAATATTTTAGATACGAATTGATATGGCAAAAAGATAAAGGTACAGACTTTGGAAATGCCAATCGTAAGCCTTTAAATTCACATGAAAACATATTGGTATTTTATAAAAAGCAACCAACTTATAATAAGCAATTACTTGCTGGTAAACCATACACGAAGAAAAACTACAAAAATAATGATGATTCAGACTTAAATTTTAAGTCTGACAATTCTGGTATATGGGTTAATGATGGATTTAGGACACCAACTTCAGTAATTAAATACGCACGTGATAATATACATAAAGGCAGCAATTTACATCCTACCCAAAAACCAGTGGCATTATTAGAATATTTAATAAAAACATACACAAATGAAGGCGAAATAGTATTAGATAATTGTATGGGTAGTGGTTCTACTGGAATGGCTTGTATAAACACTAATCGTAATTTTATCGGTATAGAATTAGACGAAGGATATTTCAATGTTGCAAGGGAAAGGATTGAAAGCAAAAGAAAAGTAGATATGTGAGAATAATTTTTGGGAGGTAAAATATGAATCCAAATTACTTAGTTGCTTATACAGTTTTTGGAATTAAATACAATGGATTTAGGACTTCATATAGGGCTTTTGAAACTAAAGAAGAAGCACTAAATTTCATTAATAGAAAAAAAGCTACAAACAATTTTGAATATATACTTTTTAAGAAAATGGAGGTGTGTGAAAATGAAAATAATTGAATTATTGAATAAAATAGCCAATGGCGAAATAAAAGAAGGAACAAAATTGAAATTTGCTAATGATACTGAAATTTATTGTTTTGAAGGACAAACAATGACAATAGATGTTGATGAATTAAATACAGAAGTAGAAATAATAGAAGAAAAGCAACAAGAGGGCATGTGGAAACCAAAAAAAGAAGAATATTGGTATATAGATAATAATGGCGAAGTTCATTGCCACATTTGGGTTGATGATAATGCCGATAATTTTCTTTATCTATTCAAAAACGTTTTCAAAACCAAGCAAGAAGCAGAAGAATATCTTGAATATAAAACAGCATTGCTTGAAGCAGAAAAGCCATTTGAATATGGCGAGTACAATTACTTCATTAGTGTTGATATAGAAAGAAAGACACTTTATTTAGATTTCTTATCCACCACAATGGATCAAGGTGTAATTTATTTAGGAACAAGCGAAGATGTAGCACAAGCATTTATTGATAAGTGGTACAAGCAGATACTAAAATATGAATTTGGCATAGAGGAGTGATATGTATGACTAATTTTGATAAAGTGAAAGAATTATGGACTTTGGAAGATTTAGACGAAGATGATCCTATAGTTAAAGCTGGTTTTACATCACAAATTTGCGACATTATTAGAATGATAAGAAATAAAAACCCACTTGAATATTGTTCACCATTTAATAGCTGTGATAGGTGTTATAAATGGCTAAAACAAGAATATAAAGAACCTATATTGACAGAAGAAGAAAAGGAATATTTATCTAATGTTATAAAACCATTTAGAAATAAAGTATTAAGTATATCAAAACACAGATATTTACGTGTTACACAAGGCGTTGATTATATAAAAATATACTTAAAAGATGATCTAAATGACGACTGTATCAATTTACCTAATTTCACCGCTGGTACAATGTATAAAGGAATGGAATTGGGTGTAGATTATACACCAGAAGAATTAGGGATAAGGTGATGATATAAGATGAGTAAAAAATTCGATCTAGTAATAGATAATTATAACAAGTGCGATCACTTGTTTTCTGGCAATTGTGAAAATGAAAAATGTCCATATTATGATAAGAAACCAGGAATGTATGGAATAGACTGTACCGAAGGAAGTTGTGAATTTTACGAAGAAGAAAGCGGTATAATATAAACAAAAGAGGTGAATAAGACGTGACCAGAGAAGAATTAAGTAATTTACAAAATTTAAACTTAGAAGAAAAAGAAGCATTAACTAAACTGAGAATTAGGCAATTTGTAGATTATTATGGTGAAAACAATGTATATATTAGTTTTAGCGGTGGAAAAGATAGTACCGTCTTACTTCATCTAGTAAGAAGCATTTATCCTAATATACCTGCTGTTTTTATTGATACTGGACTAGAGTTTCCAGAAATAAAAGAATTTGTAAGAAAAACAGAAAATGTAGAAATAATAAGACCTAAAAAGACATTTTTACAAGTTATAGACGAATATGGATATCCTGTAGTTTCAAAGGAAATAGCATGTACTATAGATTATGCAAGAAAAGGAAGTAAATGGGCAATAGACAGGGTTAATGGCAAACACAATTATGGAAATCATGACCAATATAAATTTTTAGTTGACGCACCATTTAAGGTAAGTTCAAAATGTTGTGATATAATGAAGAAAGAACCAGCAAAAAGATATGAAAAAGAAACTGGTAAACATCCAATAATAGGAACTATGGCTTATGAAGGTGGACAAAGATTATCAGCATATTTAAGAACAGGTTGCAACGTATTCGATGGTCAAGGTGAAAGACCAATGAGTAAGCCACTATCATTTTGGAATGAAGAAGATATATGGGACTATATACATAAATATAATATCAAATATTGCAATATATATGATAAAGGTTACCGAAGAACTGGTTGTATGTTTTGTATGTTTGGATATCAACACGATAAAAAGCCAACAAGATTTGATTTAATGAAAGAAACACATCCACAAATATATGATTATTGCATGAATAAATTAAACTTGAAACAAATAATAAAATATATAGAAGATAACTTTGTTACAAGACGTAAAAAAAGTAATAATGATAAGGGGTGAATATTATGGATTCTTATAAAAGTTTACTTGACGACATCTTAGATTGTATTGATGTTAAGTCTGGTAAAGTAAAAGATATTGATAAATTTAATAAACTTATTGAAAGAAAAAATAGATATTATTCATTACAAAATTCACACGCAGAAGGTGTTATGACAATATTGCCGCTAGAATATTATGAACTAAAGAATAAATCTAAATTATTAGATAAAATACAAGATATGATAATAGATGTAAAACTTGAATGTCTTAAAAATTACTTTCGTGCTTAAATTAAACAATATTATAATTCAAACAAAGGATGGTGATCAATAATGAACTTTTGGGATAAAGTTGTGGAATTTGCAATTTCCGTTCTTTGCTTAAGCGCAGCCTTTCTTATGATTGTAATTTCTTCTTATATCACAACTTACATAATAATATGTGCAGTAAGACGATAAATACTTGACAAATATTGCAATGTATGATATATTATACTTAACAAAAGACATAGGGGTGATTAATATGGAAAACATTCCAGTACAATACATAAGTTTTGCTATTCTTGTAACAAATATAATACAAGTTATAGTAGCAATTCATTATGGAAGGAGAAAATAAATTATGAATGCAGATGATTTGTTTAAAAAACTTGGTTATGAAAAATATAAAAATTTAGATTACTTTGATTATGAACCAACTATAGAATATAAAAAATCTAATGATAACAATACTATTACCAGTATATCATTTTATGAACCAGATAACTATATAATCACTAGTACTTATCAACAATTCAGTAATGAAATAAATGTAACAAGTCTATTTAGATTATATAATACAAGAATAACATTCAATGAATTAGAAGCTATATATCTAAAATGTAAAGAATTAGGTTGGGATAATATACAAATTAAACAAGAAGGTGATTAATATAAAAACTGTTTATTTAGACAATAGTGCTACAACTGAAATAAAACACGAAGTGTTGGAATCTATGCTACCTTATATGAAGTCAAGCTATGGAAATCCATCTTCTATTTATTCACTGGGTTTAGCTAGTAAACAAGCAATTGAAGATGCTAGAACTAAAGTCGCTAATGCTATTAATGCCGATCCATCAGAAATTTATTTTACGTCTGGTGGAACAGAAAGCGATAACTGGGCTATTAAAGGAATAATATTTAATCATCTTAATGATCATATTGATCCACATATAATTACAACACAAGTAGAACACCCTGCTGTGTATAATTCTTGTAAATATTTAGAACATAGACTGGCAGATGTTACATTTTTACCAGTAGATAATACTTGTACTATAAATATAAACCAATTAAAAAACACTATACAAGATAACACTGTTCTTTTGTCTATTATGTATGCTAATAATGAAGTTGGTAGTATTCAGCCTATAAAAGAAATATCTGATATAGCAAAAAAACATAAGATTATACTTCATACAGATGCCGTTCAGGCTGTTGGTCATACTAAAATAGACGTTAAAGAACTTGGCGTGGATTTGTTGTCAATGTCTGGTCATAAATTCCACGCACCTAAGGGTATAGGGGCTTTATATGTTAAAAAAGGTACCAGTATAGACCAGTACCTTAATGGTGGTTCACAGGAAAAGAATTTTAGGGCGGGTACTGAAAATGTTGCTAATATAGTTGGTATGGGAAAAGCAATAGAACTTGCTACTAATAACATTGAACAAGATATTGAATATATAAAACAATTAAGAAATTTATTGATTTCTGGTATAATGAATAATATAAGTAACTGCTATCTTAATAGCTGTTCAAGTAATACGTTGCCAGGAATTGTAAATATCACATTTGAAAGAATAAATGCAGAAACATTACTTCTTCTATTAAATAATGCTGGAATATTTGCATCCGCAGGTTCTGCTTGTAGTTCACATTCAAATGATCCTTCTAGAACATTGATGGCTATGGGACTATCTGAACAAGACGCACATAGTTCTGTTAGATTTTCTATTGGAACATTGAACAGTGTTGATGATATTAATTATACGGTATCTAAATTGATTGATATTGTTGATTATTTGCGAAGCTAACCTGTGTAGTCACTATGTTGAAATTTAATCTGTGTAGTTACTATAACGTACCGAAGCAAAGTATAAAATAATTATGTAACCCTATTATGTAAACTACCCCCCTATATCGAACGTTTGTTCTAACATTATGTAGATATATTATGTAAACTATAACAAATAAAATTGGGGCGGACACAGTCCGCCCGTTTACATAACTATTTTACTTGATATAGTTTTATTATATCGTCTTTTGTAAAATATATTCTGTGTTTACAATTTTTTACATATCCGTATCCTATATAGTCACCGTTTACATAATCGGTCGACTTCATAAAATCTGTATCGATATAGACGTTATATAATTGTAAATTATTTACAAATATGCTTTGTTTATTATTCAAATAATCTAGTCGTTTACATAATGCTTTGACTATTGTTTGTAGTTCGTTTATATTGTTTGTTTCGTTGCTTTCATTTCTTTTCTTTATGTCTACTACTAACATAATACCACAACCTTTCCTCTTTAGTTTACATAACTATTTTACTAGTTCATTAATGTCAATTTCTTCCATTTCCTTTGTTTGTGTCTTTCTACTTCCTTTTAATTGTTTATTTAGTGCTTTGTCAATCAACTTCTGTCGTTCGTCATTCTTTACGCTACTATTTGCACCAGTAGTGGCAATATTTGGGAATAAATTATTGTCAACTGTGATATTGTTTAAGTTGTCATAATTGTTATATAGTCCATTAATTAAATGAACTATATTATATTTATTTACTGAAACAGTTATAGTTTCATCTTGAAAGGCTTGATCGATTATGTCAACTATTTCCTTTATCTTGTCAATGTCAACAGTTTCAACAGTCAATTTCTTTACATTGTCAAGCATCTTTACATAACTAGCATTGTAAACGTTTCCAATGTTTGCCAATATTAAAACTGAAAGTCCATAGATTTCGTCTTTCTGTATATTACGTAAACTAAATACTTTATTTATGAAAGGTTTACATAATAGATAGTCATTTAATGTTTCTAGTAATTCACTGGAAAGCCCTTTTGACTTTTGCACGTTTGAAAGACTTGTACTATTATTTAATTGTAAAAATTTGTCAAATCTACCATTTATGTCAAGTCCTTCTATAATCCTACATAATACAGTAGTTTCCATAAATTGACTTTTGACAGTTTCTGGAAGGTCTGTAAATGCCCTTTCAATTTTGGTATTTTTTTCCAAAGTTTCACCTTTGGCGTTTGTGTAAATTTCCGTTGCCGTTTCCGTCAATGTTAGATTTCCATTAATAAAGTTTGTAATATCTTGTAAACGACTTGAACCATCTAAAATGGCAAGTTTGCCCGTTTCTGTCTTTGCAAGTGTAATAATATTTACATCTTGCCCATTTAATAACGATTTGATTATACCTTGCCCAAATTTTTTATCGTGAGAAGGTGTCCTTTGATACCTTTCACGAATAATATTTCCATTTCCTAACATTTCTACCATTTCACTAATTTTCATTGTTTTCATAGTTTCCATAATTTTTATACCCCTTTTATTTTAATATTTACGTTTCATAGTTTCACACGAAACTAATCGGTTGACGTATAACCGTTTGACATTATTATATTTTACAATTTACGATTATTTTATACATTTATTTTACTATTGCATAAAATAACAAACCTAAAATGTAAAAATTGACTACACATAAACAAACGCCGATAAATTCATAAATAAATTGAATTTTTTTATTTTTGTAAAAATATGTAGTATTTCCAATTTGAAACGCCTTCAAATCGCTATTCATAACCGTTTTCCCCCTTTCTGACAATATTCTATCATAATCGATAAAATTCTGTCAAGTATTTTTTTAAAATTTCTTTTTTTATTTTTTTTACGTCTATTTTACAAAGTTTTGTAAAATTACAAAACAAAGTTTTGTTTTGTTTTCTATCAACTGTAAACATTATAATATAATATGTCGAAACTTGTCAATAGTTTTTTTAAAAAAAATTAAAATTTTAATTTTTTTACTTGTTTTATCATTTACACATAATATATCGGTTGAAATTTAAAATACTTTAGTGTTTTTTTAAAATTTTTTTATTTTTTTTATAAATAGCATTAAAACGCCATTTATAGACAATTTTTTATTTTTATTCCTATAATATTAAAATTTTATCAGAATAAACAAACAAACGTTTGTATTTACAGAAATTTACAAATCGAACGTCTGTTTGATCTTACAATATTTTACAAAC
>Ga0310697_10000137_pt1 | contig 101990 bp, 88 predicted proteins | sample 172DNAGHGlowgp2_FD_203883 | JGI IMG/M metagenome (GOLD analysis project Ga0310697, IMG submission 203883) | Sheep rumen microbial communities from Palmerston North, Manawatu-Wanganui, New Zealand - 1728 DNA GHGlow gp2 (v2) (version 2) | ecosystem: Host-associated > Mammals > Digestive system >...
AAAAGACATTGAATAATCTTTTTGGGTTCGCTTAACATACTGTTTTTCTTTATCTTTCATTTCACGTTACTTTTTTTGTAACGCTATTTTAGGACGGGATAAAGTAAAAAAATAAAAGGCGACGGGGCGGTATATACCTTGTATGTGGTGAAATCGGGAGTGCTGCAAAATGGGTTGGACATCACTCCGCATTTTGTTGTTTCGGAAGACAAGCGCACATATAGTTTCAAGGATTTTGTCATCAACAAAGATTACCGCATTAGCATTTATACCGAGGAAAAAGAAGCGGGAGAACGTCCTCGGAGCGGAGGAGATTACTACCGAATAGATAATTTCGGCGAATTTTATGAGGCAAATTGGTGAACGCAGTTGTTGCTCTAATTTTTCCCGTTCCTCTTTGCCCATTCCCATAAAACACTATATTTGCTTGATAATTATTATTATGCAAAAGTTTTGTTCTATACGGAGAACTAACATTCTGCTTGTTGCCATACTGCTTATGATGGCATTGGATTGCTTTGCACAAAAGCCAATGAGTCTTTGGCGTTTGAAGCACCAAGATATTTATGTGCTGGATTCGTGCGAAATACCAAAGGAAAGTAAAGCGACTTATCATGTGGTATCTTCTACAACAGACAAAAATAAAGTATATCGTTTATGGATTTTAAAAGAAGATTCATTAAAGAATTTCAAGACTTCTGCATTGCAGTTTCCAAATTTGCAGGAATTAAGAAATTGGAGTTGTTATATGCCTAAGGATTTTTATAAATATAAAAATCTTCAGATTTTAGAATGGAAAACAGAAGAAGAAATTTGTACGGGATGTGCTAGGAATTTAACATTAACATTGTATTCTAATGGGTATATTGACTTATTAGATTTTGTTATTCCCAAACAACTATATGAATTAAACAATCTTAAAGTTTTAAAGATTCATGCTCCAAACGGTTCAATGATAGTATCAGAAGATATTAGAAAATTAAGTAAACTGAAAGAATTGGAATTATATGGAAATGGAATGCATTGTGAACATTATATACAAATGCATGTCCCTGCCTGTTTAATGTATAGGAAAACATACCACAAATGCCGACACAAGAATTGCTCAACAGATTTTAGTTCTTTCGATACTATAATATGGCGTCGAAAGCCAGTAAAAGATTTTTCAAGTAAAATATTAAAAAAGAAAACGTACAATAAAAATGGACATGTATTTATAGAAGCCCAGTATAAAAGAGGATTACCAGATGGGAAATGGTTGGTATATGACAAAGACGGAAATGTAATACAAACGCGCTATTATAAAAATGGTGTCGAGCATGGAATATGGCGTTTTAATATTAACGACCCTCAGTGTTGGTCTTTTGTTCAAGAAGAAGTGTATAATAATGGGCAGTTGACAACAATAATATTCGACTCGTTGTACGTACTTGAAAACTACAATGATTTTCCCAATAGAGTGAAAAAAAAATATGATAAAGAAGGACATGTGGAACAGGAATATATTTATAAGAATACTGTGATTGTAGAAAAGATATATCGTAGATTTTCCGAAGGAAAATTAGTCTCTGAAGAGCATTTCTATCCAGAAAAAAATTATTGTTTACGTAAATATTATGGGAAAGCCCCTCAATTGGTTGATGGAAATGTCATTCGTAGTGATTTAAGTCTCTATAACCTTGCGGTTGAAGAAATATTTGAACCAAACTATCTACGATTTGAAACGGAGATAATTAATGAAGAAAAATGTTTTATGAACAACTATGAACTAATGAGAGTGACCGTATATGATAAAGATGATAATATCATTATGCGACGGACAGGAGCTGGAGAACTTGAGAATTTCAGGAAACAAATGAAGGAGTTCGCTAACACGTATTTGGAAGAACAAAAGAATCCCCTAAACACAAAGAAAAATGTAACGATTAAAGAAATCTATGAACCATATTATTTAAAAATAGTGACATACTACGATGATAAGTATGCGTATCCAACTTTTTATGACAAAGATGGAACAATACATTTCAGGTGGATATATGATCATAGTTTCAATAATATTAGGACTATGGAAGAAAAAATGTACTATATGGACTATCAGAAACAATTGGATAAATTAAGCACAAATAAATAGTTATGGCAAGTAATTCATTTTATCCACGGAAAACTAACATTCTGCTTGTTGCCATACTGCTTATGCTGGCATTGGATTGCTTTGCGCAAAAAAAGAGCAAAAAGTCGGTTTATACCCCTCTGGACAGTCTATCTTGGTTGAGACGGCAGGATATCTATGTATTTGATTCCGCCGCAGCAAAACGTATTTACTATAATAAGAATGGAGATAAACTAAAAGTATTGTCTCCAGAGACTGACAGAGACAAAGTCTATAGGGTTTTATATTTGGGGTTAGATTCTAATTATGAGCATTTTTATCCTGATACCAGTTTGTGGCATTTCCCGCATTTACAAGAATTAATCATCCAAGAAACATGGTTTATACCTTCTGACTTATCACAATATAAAGAACTTAAAGTTTTGGATATTCGCTTATCTGAAGAAGGGGGTGATGCTTGGAAAGTTCTTAAAGGTTATAAAGGTCCCAATGGATATACTTCATTACCGATTTTTCCTGAATGTATTTATTCCCTGTCAAACCTTAGAGAATTATATTATCAATCCTATTTTATAGAAGGGCATACATACACAATGATTTCTGAAAACATTGCTGATTTGAAGAATTTGGAGTGTTGTTATATTGCAGATGGTGGTGATAGGGTAAGAACCCCGGCTGTTTTTCTCTTGAAGAATGGATATAATATCAGTGACTTTTCAAATCTAAATGAGATTCGTTGGAATCTTAAACGAGAAGTTTATAATGATAAATCTAATTTAAAGTTCAAGGAAAAGCACATTAGCGAAAATGATACTTGTTATGTATTGTATAGTAACGGGCAACCATATATAAAAGGACGATTCCGAGATGGCAAGCCAGATGGTCAGTGGCTAATATATGACAGTGCCGGCACTCTTAAGCAAGAACGATTTTATAAAAATGGTTTGAATGATAGTGTGTGGACCTATAAGTGGATAAGTGAAGAACGTGAAGTTTATCAGAAAGAATATTACAAGAATGGTGAATTACAAACGATTAAAAATTCATATGGAATTTGCGAAAACTATAATGATTTTCCCAATAGAACGGTATTGGAATTTTATTGGAAATCACTCGTGGAATATCGTTTTAACTCAGGATTCTTACAAACGCAAATTTTTTATACTGAAGATGCTGAGGAGGTTTGGCAGTATTTTAAGGGGGGGGAGGTTCGTTATCTCTACGAAAAAAATAGAGAATTCCAAGAGAATTGTATGTTAACAGAAATTGACACCATTCTATATGGTCCTTATACTAGAAAAAAGTATTTTTATAGAAAAGACGGTACGTTACGGTATGTTAGAACAGAAACATGGGGGGATCACGTATTAACAGAAGAATACTTTTCACCTGATTACGTAAAGATTAGTTACAACGAAATTCCAAATAGCTCTCACGATTATAATGTAATATATACAGACCGTCAAGGGAATGTCATAGAAGAAAAACAAATTTCAGAAGAACAATATAGAAGAAAATAAACAGGAAAAATATACATAAATCGTTAAATCAATATAGTTATGGCAAGTAATTCATTTTATCCGAGTGTATTAGACATACTTCCAGAACCACATTGAGAAACTAACTTTTTCTTGGTACACAAGTTTGTGGACCACAAAGTTGTGTACCAAATTTTGCAACCTCGTTGTTTCTCTAAATTTCCTCCTTTCCCCTGGTGCTCGTTTTTGGCACACACAAAATCAGCGACAGGAATGTTTTCGTTGAGAATGTCCCATTGCCAATTAAAATCATCAATAGAACCTATCATAGAATATGTTTTTTCCCGACTCTTCTTGATAAGTAATTTTGATAATCGCGTTGCATTTCTTCAATTTGTTCCTTGGGTAATGGTTTAACATTTTCCATGGCATTGAGAAGACGTTTGGCGTCTTTCCCCTTGATAACAGGCGTTTCACTATAAAATAATGCGGTTTCCATATTTTTACTTTTTTGCAAATATATGCTGTTTAATTTATAATGCCAATTTTTCTATCTGATTGTAGTCTTTTACGAGAAACTTTCTTGCCTTCTATGGCACATTTTCTATTTGCAGCATTCCCATAAAACATTATATTTGCTTGATAATTATTACTATGCAAAAGTTTTTTTATACGGAAAATGCAAATATTCCCAAATTTTGTATCTTTCGCAAAAGTTGATTATGAGAAAATTTTTCCTTGATAGGGTTATGCTGTGCTATGATTGCATGCATTGGCAGGTATTACAAACTACCCCCCCCTTTTTTTCTTTTATCCTTCCATTTGTTTTATTGTTATTTTTTCATACGGAAACCATAGGACAACAATGTGGTAATGAAGAACCAATAGAATCATTATATGTTTCAAGCAAAGAAATGCCATTGTTTCCTGATGGAGAAAAAGGGCTTCTGGATTTTTTGAATGAAAACCTCAAAATATCGTCAGAAAAAAGAGTGAGAGCAGGAAGTTTTGTTGTAGCCGGTGTTGTAAACAAATTAGGAGAGTTTCAAAATGTTACAATAATTCAAGGAACAACTGGTATAAATGACGATATTGTACGCGTATGCGAGATGCTTCGGTTCACGCCAGGAAAACAAAATGGGGAATTTGTTGAAGTTTTATATTCTTTTTCTCTACACATTACTTATGGAGGATATATAACGGATTTGTCGTTTGACACAGGTATTTCAAGCGAAAGATTATGGGATATGTATTTTGACGCAATCGATCCATATAGGAATGTTACGCCCTATCCATATAGGAATGTTACGTCCGAACTAGACACTGGTCCATTTTATAAGGTTGAAAAAATGCCAGCATATCCAGGAGGAAATAGAGAATTAATGAAAGACATAGAAGAAAACCTGGTATATCCCGAAGATGCAAAAAAAGAAGGTTTACAAGGGACGGTTGTGGTTCGTTTTGTTGTAGATAAAGAAGGGCATATAACTAACCCAGAAATTATAATATCACCCTCTCATGTATGGGATTCTGCCGCATTGGAAGTTCTTTCTCACTTAAAAACATTTATTCCAGGGGAGCTACATGGAGAAAAAGTGAATGTATATTATCTTCTACCAATTCAGTTTAAATTATGATGAAACAGAAAGAATTGGAAAATAAATAAATTTCTTGGTACACACGTTTGTGGACCACAAGGTTGTGTACCTTACATTAAATTCACTTCAAATCTTTTTGCAAATCGTTCCTGTTCCGATTTTGAGATTCTGCATTGATTTGCCATGGTCTGCCATTGGCGCATTCCTTGTCTTACGGAATCAATAATGTTTTTTGCCTCTTTCTCCGTTAGAAAATAGTCGTTGTGGGCGGAAAGCAATTCTTGTAGTGATGATTCATTAGTCTGTCGAGAAATCAGAATGCTTTGCGTCGTTTCGTTTGTGGGGTTCAAATCGTATGCAGGAGAAAAATTCCAGCCGTTCTGTGTAAGAATAAATCCGTGGTTACGGAAATGGTCGTCGTGGTTTCCTATGCAAATGTTGAATGCCACTCTTCGGTACAATTCCTTCAGATTATCGCTTGGATTTTGTATTCCCGCGCTTCCAATAATTGTTTCAACAATGTCGAGATAGCCGTTGCCAGTGTTGGCGTCGGCACCGTCGTGCAAATTGCAGAGTGTCATTGCCGAAGCGAAGTGAATTCGTTTCTCCCTATTTCGGTCGAATCGCTTCGAAAGCAGGGTATGGTATTTCACGCCGTCCAATTCCAACAGACGTGTTTCCGCCGCGTTTATTCCAATTTTTTTTGCCATGCAATGTGCAAAATGTTCCCACAAGGCCACGTCGTAATCGTCGAAATTTGAAGGGATTTTTGCAATGAACAGATTCCCGTTCTCGTCGCGTACACATGCTTTGGGACGAGCTCCGCCAAGCGACGAACCTTGTCGGAACAGGTTGTTCAGCCATTCTTCCTTGATTGTCCCGTTTACACCGTCGCTTTGTTCGTATTTGTGTGCCATAGCCACAAATTCCCGTAGGTCGGTCAGAGGCGGAATCGACATTTCATTGTCCTGCCCGATGAAAGCGCCATCTTTTTGAAAACGGAACGCACCTGTTCTTGCCGCGTCCGACAACAACAGCAGGTAATCAAAATCGGCGAGGGTGCGGGGCAGACGTCGCTCTTTGTCGGCGATGAGCCGTTCACGTTTGTCAATCAGCCGCCGTCCCCAACGGTCGGGCATGGCGTCGGCAACGCAAGAGAAAATGTTGTTCGTTTTGTATTGAGTTCCGCTGTAATTGTTCCAGTCGCCGCTCAACATGAATGTTTTGTGTTGGTTCAGCCATGTTTGGGCAAAAGAAAAGCTGTAGGTCGAAGAACCCCGTAACCGTTCGTGTCCGAGTTCCCCGACAACTTCGGGCTGTTTCAGCCAGTCAAAGTCCGCAATTATCTGTATTCGTTCCATTTTAGTTGCGTTTTGACGCTCTTCGGCGATGTTTCAGTTCCAAATCCTGTAGATTGCGGCCAAGTTCGTCTTTTTGTGCCAGAAGAAGAATGTCCGCGTCGAGTTGCATGGCATAGAGAACTCTTAGATAAATGCCTATGGCTACGGTTGGCGAACCTTTTTCCACACGCATCACCGACAATTGCGAACACGTTGCCCGTTCTGCAATGTCGGCAATGCTTAAATTCCTCCGCAGACGAGCCAATTTTATTTGTTCGCCTACAATTGCCATATTTTGTTCCAATCTGCGAGGCAGTAATGTTCCCTTTGTCGTTTTTGTCATATAACCTATCATTAAGTAATGCAAATATACAATAATATTTATTTAATGATACTTTACAGTGATTTTTCTCTAAATTTTCCCGTTCCTCTTTGCCCGTTTAAAATAATATAGTTATGGTAGTTTGTCACTTTTTTCTTCCCTTTCTATATAGCCCTGCCAACCCCGTCATTCCGACCGTAGGGAGGAATCTTCATGTCTGTCCGTCTTGTGCATGATGCAGAATAGTTATGGAGTCTATTTTCCCAATAAAATAGCTGGTATTTCATTGGGGATTCTGTCGTCGTCCACAATTGGAAAGTCGCCTTTGTAGCACCAGTGTGCATTGGCAATGTTATGTTCTTTGAAAATGGCGCAAATGTCTTTATACCAGTTCAATCGAGGTTCTTTATCTATATAATATGGATATGCTCCAAACTCGCCGCAATATAATTGCAGACCGAGCTCGTTTGCCTTGTCAATGCACGGTTGAATTTGCTTTAATAAGTATTCTTTGTTCCATAATCCTTCATCGCTTTTGAACTGATTCACAATTTTGTAGTCGAGTGTTTCATAAAACGATGCTGGTGGAGCGAACACACCTGGATATTCCACTTTATCTTTGTAGTCTTTCATTGGAGTCCACCATGCGTCGTAGTGGGTGATGAACAGTGGGTTATAATAATGAAAGCTGATTATCAAATTCTTGTCGTTTTCTGGAACTTGCAGATATTGCATTGTCACAACCGATTGTTGCCAGTTAGAGCCGACAATTATGAATCGTTTTGGCTCTTTCTCGCGGATAGCCGCAATCAATCGTGCTTCGAGGTCGTTCAACGCTTCATGTGTGGGAGCTACGGCTTCGTTCAGCAGTTCATAGGCAAGGCGGTCGGTAGGGTAGCGTTGTAGAAATTTTTGCAAATCCTTCCACATATCAATCATGTGCTGTTGTGCCGCGGGATCGGAAAACAATGTGTTTTCGTGTTCGGTAAGAAAATAGTGCGCACGAGTTATGTGTAAATCAACCACAATATTCATATTATGGGCAAGCGTCCATTCTATTGCTTTTTCAAGCAGCTCGAATGCGTCCTCGTGACGGTTTAGTTGTTCGTCGTAGAATTGTTCCTCGTCAATCGGCAGACGGACGTGTTTAAATCCCATTGTCGCAATGGTAGCGAAGTCGTCTTCTGATATTTGATTTTTGCGTTCTTTGCCTCGTTTGTCCGATTGCGAAAGCCAATGGCTCACGTTGATGCCTGTTCCTAAAGTGAATGTTGTCATATTGTGAAATTTAAAGTGTACGAATATACAAAAATGTTGAGAATCACACGTGTCGTTCGTCGATTTCTTCTTTCGTAATTACTCCATTTTTGTATATTGGCAACACATTGCACGTGTCCATTGTGATGCAGTAGTCTATGCATTGGTCAACGCCGTTTTTACGGAGACGGCTTCGTTGCGCGCATTTTTCCAGATATTGGGCAAGATTGTCCTTGTGTTCGTTCCACATATCAATGGCGGCAACGGTGGAGTCGCAGATAGTTTCAAATTTATCAGTCTTTAAAAGTGCATCGGCAACGGCTCCCATAAAGATGGAATCTTCAATGTTGAATTTGTTTTTCCAACCAGCGCATAGCAGTGTCACGTCGCAATTTTGTTTTTGCAGCCAGTCAACCAAAACGGAAAAGTTTGAAAATGCTCCTATCACGATAGCCTTGCAGTTTACGCCAAGTTGAATAGTCTTTGTTCCATTTGTGGTGCTATATACAATGTCGCGTCCTTCCACAATGTTTCGCTCAAACTTTTCAGGGGAGTTTCCGAAATCGGCAAAGTCGAGTTTTATGCCGTTGCGTTCGGCGGCAATTAAATATCCTTTTTCTTTATATGTTTTTGCTTCTTCAACGCTTTTTACGGGAATGATTGTATTGACGCCGTTTTCAAATGCCGCGCAGATGGAGCTTGTGGCACGAAACACATCGGTTACGACGACGATTGCATCTTTGTTTTCAAAATATTCAAAGAGGGCGGGACTAAAGCAGGTTTCAATTTGGTGTTTCATTGTTCAGCGAAGTTTTTTCTTTTATGTCAAACATTACAATTATTGCGATGAAACCCCAAAACAACGATGCGATTTTGTCCATATCGAGAAAATCGTTTAAAAAACCGTGCAGATAATAGGTGATGAGCCCTAAAAGCAGGAACAGCACTGTGTTTCTCGTTAAATCATTTTTCGTTTTGTTGTACACGTTAAAGCCAACAACCAAGACGGTTATGAGTAATGCTATGAACGATAGTGCTCCTGGCAGTCCTGCATCGGCAAGCAAACCCAAATATTCACTGTGGGCGTTTCCCAAATCGGCTGCGTTGGTGCTGATTTTTGTCCGGTCCTCGGAATGTTGGAATGGTGCGTACAAAAACATATATGTTCCTGGACCATATCCAGTTATTGGTCGTTTTTGAAACATTCGCAACGCACATTTCCACCGATTGATGCGTTCGGTGTTAGAGTCATCTTTTGTGATGTTAGAGGCTGATTTTAAATGCGATAGAAAGTTTGTGCTTGAAACTTCGGTATTTTTCGACATTTTATAGATTATGTCGTTGTAAAACGGTGCAATCAGCAGTACGGCACAACAACACACAATGATGATGTTTTTGATTTTTATACGAAGTTTCAATACCACCCATAGTGCAAAAACTGCAAGTATTCCTAACCATGCCGCACGTGTGTACGAGAAGAGCAGTGCGATGCACAGCAATCCCAATATTAGAAAAATGAAAAATTTAACGCTGAAATCGTTTCGAGTCCGTTTTATTGCCACAATCATAGCCGGAATGAGCAATGCCAATGCTGCTCCATACGAAGTATGGTCACGGAAAAATGGTTGCATTACCCGATACGATGTGTCGTGCGAAAAATACGACGGAGCGTGGTTCAATAGGGTGTAAATTATGACGATTGAAAATCCCAGCGCATAGGCGAGAATGTATTTCGCAATATTGTCTTCGTTTCTAACAAATTGTGTCACAATAAAGTAAAAGCAAGCGATAAACCAAATTCGTGTTAATAAATACTTGAACGAAACAATTGGCATTTCGGAAAGCAAACAACTGAAAAACAGCCAACCTAAATATATGTATATGCAAATGCTAACAGGGTGTTTCAGAACTTCTTTGTCGAATTTCCGTTCGCTCAGTAATTTAAGGAAAAACACGCACATCGACAGAAAAATAAATGGTTCCGTCGGCAAACTCATATTGAATGGTGGATTCGGAATCAATTCTGACAATTCTATTGATAACGGTGTACAAAATAGTATGATTATCAATAATTTATCGAGCGCAAGAAATGCCAAGAAACAGAGCGCAAGTCCAAACGGTATGAGTGTTACGAGATACGATTCGTTCAAAATACCGACCATATTGGCAATTATGAATAAAATTGCCGAAATATAGAGGCATAGAATCGTTTTTTTCTCCGAAATCACCTTAGTTCTGTTCTTGTTTTTTTGCTTCTTCCTGTCGTTTGAAGTCGTTTAGTAATTCAATGAAAATGAGCACGATAAACGTTAGGATGAAAGTCGCAAGTGTGGAAACGCCCACAATGACCGCACGTTTTGGTTTTGCTTTCTTATCAGCCTTAATTGCTTTATTTACAACAAAATAGTGCGTTAGAATTTGTTCAGCGTCAACCTTCGCTTCTTTGTATTTTTGGTTCAATGCGCTCAATTGCTCGCTTTCAAATTCCAAGAAATCGCGGAGCGATACGTATGCGGCTCCGTATTTCGCAAGCGTGTCGAGTTGTTCTTTGATTCGTTCGGCACCTTTGGTATTGCCCGAGGCAACAGCTTGTGCGTATGCTTCGTTCACAACTTCCGATTGCGACTCGTAGTCGTAAATGCCTTTTTCCATAATTCTCCGCAACGAATCTTTGAACATATTGATTTGTTCTTCTTTCGCTTTGTATTCATATTCAACAATTTGCAGAGCCTCTTTCGCACGTTTGTGTTCCATTTGGTTCATTACCGTGTCAATAAGGGTAGCTATGTCGTTCGCAATCATCGCCGCGGTGTCGGGATTCGCGTCAAGTACCGAAATTTCCACAGCCATATATTCCGTACGTTTGTATGAAATACGTTTCTGGTACTTTTTCATCATCTTGTCGTTCGGATATTTCACATGTGCAGAATCAATATCATAATGTTTCCACAAATTGTATTTTTTGATTATTTTCGTACGAAGTTCGTCGCTGTTCAACACTTGTAGGATTTGTTCGGTTTCCTTGTCTTCGCCGTACATTGACTCTTTTTTCGCAGCGTCTTTTGTCGCAATCAATTCTTGTGAAATTGAAAGTGATGGAGCAGGGTAGATGACCACCGAAGAACGATACAGTGGCGTGATGAGAAGCGAAACAATTATAGCGATAATCGCACCAATCACAGTTGTGGCGATTAATTGTTTTTTGTATAAGAAAACCTTGTAAATCAGGTCGTTGGAGCTGAAAGAATAGCGTTCGTCGTTTGTCATGTTTATTGTTCGTTTGTAAATAATCCGTAAAGTTCCGCATCAATTTTATTGACAATTTTGCTGAAGTCGTCAGGATTGTCGATGAAATTGATTGAATCTGTGTCTATAACGAGAATTTTTCCCAAATCGTATGATTTCACCCATGTTTCGTAGCGGCGGTTCAAACTTTCCAAATAATCCAAGCGAATGGCGTTCTCGTATTCGCGTCCTTTGCTTTGAATGCGCTTCACCAATGTGGGAATTGATGCTTTCAGGTAAATCAGCAAGTCAGGAGCTTGCAGAAGTTGCTCAACTTGGCGGAATAGTGAGAAATACGTCTCAAAATCGCGTGTTGCCATCAATTTCATTCCGTGCAGATTTGGCGCAAATATATAGGCATCTTCATAAATTGTGCGGTCTTGAATCACATCTTTTCCCGAACTCCGAATGTTCATAATGTTTTGCAGACGGCTGTGCAGATACGAAATCTGTACGTTGAACGACCAGGCTTTCATATCTTGGTAGAAATCGTTCAAATACGGATTGTCATCCACAACTTCGTAGTTTGGCTCCCAGCCATAATGCTTTGCGAGCATGCTTGTAAGCGTTGTCTTACCAACTCCAATATTCCCTGCTATAGCTATATGCATATCGTAAAAAGTTTATTACTGCAAAAATATAAAACTCTATTCGATTTGAAAAAATTTCACATTAGAAATGTTCATTATGGAAACATTTGTGTAGTAAAAACGGAGTATATCTTTGTAGGAATATCCTTGTCGAGCCATTTCCATTGCGCCTTCCTGCGACATTCCCACACCATGCCCGAATCCTTTTCCATAGAAAACCACCGCGTCGTCGCGCGAATCAATACAGAAAAATGTTGATTTCAGTTTCCAGTCGCTGCGGATTGTTGTGAGCAACAGAAGGGAATCGTTGCAGTCCGCCATTAAATATTTTGTACGGTTGAATTGTTCAAACGATAAATCCGCCGAGTCGGCTATGGGATAGCCTTTTTTTCGGAGATAAGATTCCCACTCTTCACGGGGAATTGTTACTTTCCATTCGTAGTTTTGCTGTCCTACGCTAAACGGATCTTCTTTCCCTCGCAGATAAGAAATCTGCTTGTTCCAGACTAACTCGCTGTTGCTTGTTTCGCCGCCTGAGTTTGAATAAAATGTCGCTTCAATTAGGTTTTTGTTTTCATCTACAAGTACTAAACCTTTGGTTGCTTTTGTAGCTTCTTCAATAGCTTTGCTGTAGCGGCAACGGCCTAAATATGCCTGACAATGCACGTCGTCGCATAGATTGTAGCCTGATTTGAGGTGACGGTTGTAAAATTTTGCGGCATACGTTCTACACAAAATTGCTTGTGCCTTGTAATATGCAATGTTCGCTTTTGCGCCACCTTCCGATTCCACAACGCCAGCAATGTATTTTTCGAAATTCACATCGTTTATCAGAATCAGTGAATTTTTTGTCGTTTTTACGTATAAATCGTTGTCGTACTCCCGTGCTTTGGGATAGCTGTTGTGGAACCGCACCTGAAATATATTTTCTTGTGTGTTGCCACGGATAAGTAGGAGTGTGTCGGCGGTATGTACGCCCGTTTTGGTGTTGATGAAGATTTTATGGCTTCTTCGGGTGATTGTTGCCGATTGGCCTTCGTCAATGGAACACACTATTTTGTTGTTCGCCACAAAGTCGTATTTTCCTGATTTTGCGTAAAATACGAGACTTTCTATTTTGTTTTGTGAAAAAATACGAATGTTGATGTTTTGGCTCAATCCAACGAATGTGCTCATTATAAATATGAATGTGATTGAAATTTTGAGCCGTAAATTCATATCTTGATTTTAAACACATCAATGTCTTTCAGTAATTGATTTTTTCGGTCGAGAATGCAGAATTCTAATAGCAGACAAACTAATCCAAGTAGTAAAAATACTTGAAAGCGTTCATTATATACGTTGAATTCCTGTGCTTCGAAGTCTGTTTTTTCCATATCGTCGAGGGCTTTGATAATGGGCGAGAAGTCTTCGCGTGAATACACGCCGCCGCCAGCCGCCGCAATTTCCTGCAACATCTGTTCGTTGAGTTTCGTTGTCACGGGACTGCCGTTTCTGTCCATCAAAAAGTTGGTCTGACCATATTGGTTTTTAATTGGAATCGGCACGCCGTTGGTCGTTCCCATGCCCACGGTGTGTATAATGATGCCTTTCTCCCGTGCCTGCTGCGCCATTCCCACGGCATCGTCTTCGTGGTTTTCTCCGTCGCTTATGACGATGATGGTCTTAGCCACTTTGTCGTTGCCCGAAAATGAACGCATACATTTAGAAATTGCCGCTCCAATGGCTGTTCCTTGTTTATCGATGATGTTGGTGCTGATGTTTTGCAGGAACAATTTCGACGCACCCACGTCGGTTGTCATTGGCAGTTGAATGTATGCCTCGCCGGCAAAGGTGATGATGCTTATTTTATTCTGTTCCAATTTGTTAATGATTCTCTGAATAGAAAATTTTGCTTTTTCAATACGGTTCGGTTTTATGTCTTCGGCAAGCATACTGTTTGAAACATCAAGTGCGATGGCTATCTCCACGCCTTTTTTCTTCACATTTTGTTTCTTAACACCATATTGTGGCTGAGCCCACGCAATGATGAAAAACACGGCGGCAAGGGTGAACAGCACGAATTTTAGATGTTTTCGGAATGCAGAATAATCGGGTACAATAATAGATAGTAACTCTTTGTCGGCCAGTTGTTTGAGTTTTCTTTGTTCGATAATTCTATACAGCACGTAAACGACAATGCAGACACCAACGCCAATCAAGGCGTACAGGTGGTCGGGATATGCAAATCTGAAATTACTTTCGTTCATTACGGGAATCGTTTACAAATAGTGTGAGACAATACAAATTCAAGTGCGAGCATTAGGATTGCAAGCAAAGCGAATGGCATAAATTCTTCTTTTTTCTGGGTGAATTTATAATCTTCAATTTTGGTCTTTTCAAGCGAATCGATAGTGTTGTAGATTTTAGTAAGTTCGTTTTTGTTTGTTGCCCTAAAATATTGACCGTTAGTCATTTTTGCAATTTTCATGAGCGGAGCTTCGTTGAAACTGTTTTGAACCATTTGCGTTCCGTATGGCGTAGGATAGGGAACCTCGCCTTTGCGTCCCACGCCAATGGTATAGACGCGTATGCCGAATTTTGCGGCAAGTTCGGTTGCGGTTATTGGGTCTATGTCGCCGCTGTTGTTGTCGCCGTCGGTCAAGAGCACGATTACTTTGCTGATTGCCTTGCTGTCTTTCAGTCTGCCAACGGCGAGGGCAAGTCCCATGCCGATTGCAGTACCGTCGTTAATCATTCCGCATTCAAGTTCGTTGAGTTGGTTGAGCAATGTCACGTGGTCGGTTGTGAGCGGACACTGCGTAAAACATTCCGAGGCGAACACCACCAGTCCCATACGGTCGTACGGTCGGTTGTTTATGAAATTTGCCGCTACATCTTTCGATGCTTCTATTCTGTTGGGTTTCAGGTCCATAGCAAGCATACTCGACGAAACGTCCATCGAAAGAACAATATCGACTCCGTAAGTTGTTGAATCAGAATATGTATCGACGGAAACGGGGCGGGCGAGCGCCACGATTGCGAATGCCAACGCAAGCAGACGCAATGCAAATGGAATATGTATCAGATATTTCTTTGGCGACGATGGAATGCCTTCTAAATCCTGCAACGTTGGCGTGTTCACGTGTGCGAACAGGTTCGTGTGTTTCCAAATATACCACGCGATTAATGGCACAAATAGCAGGAACAGCCAAAAATATTCAGGGTTCTCGTATGAAAAAAATCTAATATTTCGTATTGCTTCAATCATTGCTTAGAAAAACGTCCAAATTTCCGATAAATTGTGGAAAAACGGAAAAAAGAATCCATGGGATTTATGAACAATTATTAACTGAATGCACAATTCACAATGCCTAATTCACAAATGTGAGATGCTTCACTTTGTCCGACATGGTGGGGCTTGGGTAAAATAAAAAAAGAAAGGGAAAAATACGCTGCATTTTTCCCTTTCCGTAGCCGAGAAAGAAATATTTAGAACACTTCTGAATTCTTTTTCATATAGTCTATCAATTCGTCAACTTGGCAGAATGCCAGAGCGGTGAACGTGTCGGCTGCGCCGTAATAAATGCAGATTCTTCCCGTTGCCGCATCGTAAAGATTTGCACATGGGAAGGTCACGTTTGGCACAAAACCGCGTGTTTCGTAGTCAACTTCGGGTGTGAGCAGATAGTCACGTGTTCTGTAAAGAACTTTTGAGGGCTCGTTGATGTCCAACAATACCGCTCCGTAGCTATACACATAGCCGTTGCACGTGCTTGAAACGCCGTGGTAGAACAGTAGCCAACCTTCGGTTGTTTCAATAGGAACAGGTCCCGCACCGACTTTCATACCTTGCCACCAGCCTTGACCACCGTTGGTCATCACAAGTTTGTGGTGTCCCCAGTGTTCCATATCGGGACTTTCGCTTATGTAGATGTTGCCAAACGGCGTGTGACCCGTGTCGCTCGGACGGCTCAACAACATATATTTTCCATTGATTTTTCGAGGGAACAACACACCATTACGATTGTATGGCATCAACGGATTCGGCATACGTACAAACGTCTTGAAGTCTTTTGTCTTGCCCAAACCGATAGAAGGACCTTTCATATCGTCGCACCACGTAACATAGTAAGTATCATCGATTTTAACCACACGAGGGTCGTATGCGTAACTCGTTGGATTTGGCGTGCCGTCTTCGTTCACCCACTTAATAGGTTCTGGGTTCAAATCAATGTGGATTCCGTCTTTGCTGAAACCACTGAACAATGTGGCGCGGCCATTACGTTGGTCGCCGCGGAACACGCCAGCAAATGCACCGTTGAACGGCACTACTGCACTGTTGTACACGCGTCCTGCCGTTGGAATTGGATTCCAGTCGATAATTGGATTTTTACTGTAGCGCCAAAGAATGTCCTTGCATCCTGCAGGTTTTTCTTCCCACGGAATATTAGGAAGATTATTGCCGATAATTGTACTCATCTTGTAATTAATTAAAATTTTCACTTTCGTAACTAATCACAAAAATAGGAATTTTTTCCAATTCTATATCGAAGGAATGTTTGATTTTTGGTATATTTGCAAGATTAGTTTTAGAATGGATGTGGAAAACTTACATATAAAAAAGGATGAAAATACTGCGCAAGCCGACGAAATGGCTAAATATGTGCAGGATATAAAAAAATCGTCGCAACGGAGCGGAAGCGCAAAATTGTGCTGCTACGATTGGATGAAAGGTATTGATGAAACTCAGAAACCAAGCAATTTGGTTGAGGTGCGGTTTAAAAATACACGTAAGGATTTTTTTGTGAATGAGTCGGGATTGCCGTTGGAAATTGGTGATGTGGTTACTGTTGAGGCTTCGCCAGGGCACGATATTGGCATTGTGTCACTGACGGGCGAACTTGTTGCTGCTCAAATCAAAAAGACATACGGAAAGAAGGTTCCTGAGTCGTTCCATAAAATTTTCCGTAAGGCGAAGGCTTCCGATATTGAAAAATGGAAAGAGGCTAAGGCGTTGGAACACAACACTATGATTCGCTCCCGACAAATTGCCAAGGATTTGAAATTAAATATGAAGATTGGCGATGTGGAATACCAAGGCGACAAAACCAAGGCGATTTTCTACTACATAGCTGACGAACGTGTTGATTTCCGTGAATTAATTAAGGTATTTGCCGACGAATTCAAGGTGCGTATAGAAATGCGTCAAATTGGTGTTCGTCAGGAAGCCGGAAGAATTGGCGGCATTGGTTTGTGTGGTCGTGATTTGTGTTGTTCGTCGTTTATCACCAACTTCGTGTCGGTTTCGACCAACGCGGCACGCTATCAGGAAGTTTCGCTTAACCCACAGAAAATGGCCGGACAGTGCGGAAAACTGAAGTGTTGCCTGAATTTCGAACTTGCAAGTTATATGGATGCCCGCAAGAATTTCCCCGACCTGAATGTGGCTTTGGAATTCAAGGACGGACGGGCGCACCACACGAAAACAGATGTGTATAAAGGCATTTTGACCTATCAATATAAAAAAGACGATATTCCTGTGTTTGTGGAATTGTCGGTTGATAGAGTGAAGGAAATCATTGAATTGAATAAAAAAGGTGTGAAACCTGATTCGCTGGTTGGCGAAACACTTACCGTTGAGGAAGAATATACTCCTGATTATGAGAATGTTGTTGGACAGGAAAGTTTGACGCGTTTCGATAAGAAAAAGAAGAAAAAGAAACACGGCAACAGAAATCAAAATGCGCAAGGCGGACAGCCCCAACAAAACCAACAACAGAATCAACAGGCTCACCATCAACAAAATACAAATAATACTGCGCAGGGGCAGGGACAAAAAAATGCCCAGCAAGGCAATCGTCCGAACAACCAACAGCAAAACCGAAACAGACATAGAAATCAAAATCGGAACAACGGTAACCGCCCTAATAATCAGCAATCTCCAAATAATGGAGGGCAAAATGCGTAGTGCTTTGCTTGCTGTGCTGACGCTTGTGGTGCTTGTGGGGTGCAATTCCAAACAAGTGTTCCACGAACGTGTTTCTTTCGACGATGCACGGTGGTGCAAGGATTCCGTGGTGCGTTTTTCTGTTTTAGTTGACGATACTCTGCAATCTTATAATGTAGAGTTTTCCATTGTGAATACCGACGATTATCCGTATGCGAATTTGTATGTGTTTTCCGATATTGTTTTTCCAAACAATCAATACGTTCGCGACACAGTGGAATTTATTCTTTCAACGCCTGATGGACAATGGCTTGGAACGGGAATGAACGGCTTTGAAAATAATTTCCAATTCAAGTCGAATATTCGATTTCCGCAAGCGGGAACGTATGTGTTTGCGTTTGAACAAGCCATGCGGTGCAAAAATACCGATTGTAGCGTGGACGGTGTAAAATCTGTTTCACTTTCATTGAATAAGAATTAAACTATGAGCGCGAAAAACAAACTGCAGCGGTTTGCCGAAAACGAAACGTTTCCCAATGTGATTCAACCAGATTTCAATGAAGTGTTTCGGAAGGATTATCGGTTGAAACAAAAATGGGCTACGGAATTTTGGAAAAATTCCAATCCGTTGGTTTTGGAACTTGGCTGTGGTAAAGGGGAGTACACGGTTTCGTTGGCGGAGCGTTTTCCTTCGAAAAATTATCTCGGCATCGATATAAAAGGCGCTCGTTTTTGGCGTGGCGCAAAATCAGCATTGGAAAAAGGATTGGCAAATGTGGCATTTTTGCGGACTCGCATTGAATTTATTGATTCTTTTTTCGGAAACAACGATGTTGATGAAATTTGGATAACATTTCCTGATCCGCAGCTTCGTGAACGCCGTGCCAAAAAACGTTTGACTTCGCCGAGATTCCTCAATATGTATATTCAAATGTTGAAACCGAATGCGGTTGTGAACTTGAAAACCGACAGCAAAGAGTTGTTTGATTACACAAAATCTCTGTTGGAATACAACAAACAGGAAATTTTGGTCGCTACCGACGATTTATACAATTCGCCATATTGCGATGAGATACTATCTATAAAAACACATTACGAATCATTCTATCTTACTCAGGGTAAGCCGATTACGTATATTCAATTCCGATTGCACGGTACAATCAAGGATTTGCCGGAAGAACAGGAATAGCTGTAGTGAATAAAAATTTTGAAAGCCTAAATACCTCAGAATGTGCAAGTAGTGCGCCGATTCGTTGTTTTTTTGCAAAAAAGTAATGGTATAATTTGCGAGTAATAAAAAAAAGAGTACTTTTGCATCGTCTTTTAAGGAAGATGGATTGATTCAGTAGCTCAGCAGGTAGAGCACATCCCTTTTAAGGATGGGGTCATGGGTTCGAGCCCCATCTGGATCACGAGAGGAAGATGAAAGTCTTCCTCTTTTTGTTTTATATTATATTGTTTCCGAGTGAACATTTTTTATTCAAATACGATTGATGGCCAGTTTGTTACGTTGGAAGGTGACGAGGCGAAGCATTGCACGAAAGTGTTGCGTAAAACTGTTGGCGACGAAATTCATGTGATTGATGGTTTTGGCGCTTTGTATGTGGCGCGAATTGATTCCGTGGGGAAAAATGATTGCGTGTGCTCGATATTGTCGAAAACGGAGAATTTTGGCTCGCATCCGTATTACGTGCGTATGTGCGTGGCACCGACCAAAAACATTGACCGATTTGAATTTTTTGTGGAAAAAGCTGTGGAAATTGGTGTGGACGAAATAATTCCCGTTTGTTCCGAAAATTCCGAGCGTAAAGTATTGAAACTTGACCGTTTGGAACGGATAGTCCTTTCCGCTATGAAACAATCGTATAAGGCAACTATGCCGAAGTTGTGCGAATTGACTGATATTCAAACAATTATTGCTGCTAATTATTCGGGAAAGAAATGTATTGCCCATTGTGAGCCACAGGAAAAATCGCTTTTGCGCGATGAGGTGGAGAAAGGTGGGGCGATTACCATTCTAATTGGTCCCGAAGGGGATTTTTCAATAGAAGAAATTGCACAGGCAAAACAAGCTGGGTGGATTCCCATTTCCTTAGGTGACAGCCGTTTACGAACAGAAACTGCTGCCTTGGCGGCTGTGCATACCGTTGAGGTTATGAATCAATAAAATGAATTCAACTACAAACAAAAAAAGCAACCCGAAAGAGTTGCTTTTTGTCGTGACTATTAATATTCGTCTTCGTTGAAAAGGAAATCTTCCTTACTTGGATAATCTGGCCAAATTTCTTCGATACTTTCGTAAATGTCGCCTTCGTCTTCAATCTCGTTAAGATTTTCGATTACTTCTTGAGGTGCGCCAGAACGAATCGCATAGTCAATTAATTCTTCTTTGGTTGCTGGCCATGGAGCATCTTCCAATTTTGAAGCTAATTCTAATGTCCAATACATACTTGTAAAAATTTAGTAATTGTTTTCTATATCAAACTTTTTTGCGAATAAAAAGAATTTTGCAGACTTTACAAAGAGGGTTTCCACGTTATTTCGCTTTTGTTGAAATCTTTCAGTGCTTTTCTCGCAAGTATAAATAAATAGTCGCTTAGGCGGTTTATGTAGATTGTTGATAACATTGATGGCCTTTTTTCTGGTTGAATGTTGTAAATCGCCCGTTCTGCCCGTCGGCACACGGTTCTGGCGATTTGACAGTATGAAGAGACGGGATGTCCGCCGGGAATGATGAATGACTTTTGTGGCGGTAATTCTTCTGAAATTCCGTCAATTATTTCTTCCAATGACAAAATATCTGCTTCGGAAATTGACGGAATGTTTGTTTTTTGCGGTTTGTCGTTCGCAATTTCCGCACTAATGATAAATAATTTCTGTTGAATTGTAAGTAATTGGTATTGAATGTCTTGGCTTGAATAATTGTCACGTATCAATCCTAAATACGAATTGAGTTCGTCAATCGTGCCGTAGCACTCCAATCTCGGGTCGTTTTTCTGTACACGTGTGCCGCCAATCAAAGATGTGGTGCCGTTATCTCCTGTTTTTGTGTATATTTTCATTGTCTTGTATATGAAAAATCAGGAATGTCAACAACAATAATTTCAAATTCTTTTTCTTTTGTTACAGGCTTGTTACTTTTCATAGGCATAGGTTGGTTGAGTCTATTGTATATTGTATCGTTTCTGTAATCCTTATACCCCCAATTCTTAATTCTAAATTGTATTGTTGTGTCTGTAAGATGTACACAAGCGGTAGTTTGAATTTCCTGTTCGGGATGTGAAAGTTCGTAAATCTTATATGTATGTTTCTCTGATTCTGGATGTTGAATTTTTATAAATGGAGTCCAAGTCGAACCAATTGGGTCGCGGGAGTAGCAATACAATTTGCCATCTTTGACTGTGTACAAATGTTTGTCTTCATAAGATTGACTATTCCCGTATGTATCTCCATCGGGAGATGGATTGCGTCCCGTGCCGTAAATTGCCTCGCCATACACGCTCATCAATGTGCTAACAGCGCGAAGTGTGTTCTTGTCGCCTTTTGACAGTTTTCCATTGCCTTTGGGACCGATGTTGAGCAAATAATTTCCGTCGCGGCTTGCTGTCATAAACAGTTCTTCAAAAATTTGGTCGGCAGTCAGATAATTTTTAGGACTGCTTTTACTTTTATCGTATCCCCAAGCTCCGTTCATAGTGCGACAGGTTTCCCACGGGCGAGGCAACGGTTTTGAAGGAATTTTTTCTTCGGGACACATAAAGTCGCCCAAACCAAGATTTCGCTTAACTCGTTCATTTACAATGATTGACGAGTCAATCGACATAATATAGTTGTATAAATCGACGGCATCTTGTTTTGTCCACCAGTTGAACACGTCGGCGGTGTCCTTGTTGTCGCACCAGTCGCCGTCGAACCAAAGAACGGCTGGGTGGTAGCGGTCAATGAGTTCCTTGATTTGTCGTTTTTCGGCTTCTATGAACGGAGCTTTTTCGTCCATCGAATACAGTTGCGACCAATAATCTTTCGCATACTGCGAATGGTGGTTCCAGTCGAGAATGGAGTAGTACAGACCGAATTTCAGACCTTGTTTGTCGCATTCGTTTTTTAGCTCCATAAGCAGGTCGCGCTCAAATCCAAGATAATGGTAGAGGTCGAATGTTGTTGTGTTCGTATAGTCTTTGAAATCATCGACTTGCGTGTTCCACATACAAAAACCTTCGTGGTGTTTGGCAGTTATTATAATGTATTTCATTCCCGCCTGTTTTGCCAGCGAGACGATTTCCTTGGCGTTGAAATGCTTCGGGTTGAATTTCTTTGTGATTTTGTTTTGATAATCTTCCTTCGACCATTTGTTGAGGAACATTTCCCATTCTCCGTGTCCGTAGTGGGAATACGAGCCAAAGTGAATGAACATTCCGAAACGCGCCTCGTACCACCATTGCATTTTTGGGGGAATGTCGTATTTTTTAGGGATGTTCACCGTGTCGAATTGTTGTTGGTTTACCAATGGAAGCACTTGACAATCAACTTGTTTCGTATATATAAAAATCAACAAACAAAGTATGGAGGAAAGTCGTTTCATTTTTTATAATTTGTAACAAATATAAATGAATTTGTGATAAATCTTGTTTTAATCGCAGTTGTTTTTCGTGTATTCCGAAAAATTGGTATATTTGCAATAACGGCAATAAGTGTTATTAAATTTCTGTTTGCTATGGATTATTGTAAAATTACAAAAATGCCGACTTACACGTTGGTTGAAATTCTTGTGGAACGGTTGGACATTCAGGTGGCAACTCCGTTGAAGTCGGATTTGGTACAGCTGAACGGAAATCGTGAAAAAAATATTGTGCTTGATTTGTCGAATTGTTCGTATTGCGACTCGTCTGGATTGAGTGCGATACTTGTGGCTAACCGCTTGTGCAAGAATTCGGGCGGAGTGTTTGTGCTGTGTGGTTTGCAGGAATCTGTTGATCGGTTGATAACAATTTCGCAGTTGGAATCGGTATTGAATATCGTGGCAAACAAGGAAAAAGCCGACGAATTTCTTCAAAATGATTAGTTGATGGAGGAGAATTCGCTTACTGTGCTGGGGTGCAGCTCGGCAACTCCAAATTCGGTGCGGTTTCCGTCGTCGCAGATTTTGCACGCTTTGGGCAAATATTTTCTGTTGGATTGTGGCGAAGGCGCGCAGATGCAACTTCGACGGGCGAAAATACCGTTTGAAAATATCAATGTGATTTTTATTTCTCATTTGCATGGCGACCATTATTATGGTTTGTTCGGCTTGCTTGCCTCGCTTAATTTGACAGGACGGAAAACGCCGTTGGTGATTTACGGACCAGAAGGCTTGGAAAAAATTGTTCGTTTTTTGTTCCAAAACACGGAGCAGACGCTGATTTTCCCGATTTTCTTTAAAACATTGCCGAAAGAACCATTTGCTTGCATTGAGGAGAAAAATAATTATAAAATTTACTCCATTTATTTATCGCATCGTATTGATTGTTGGGGATTTTATTATGTGGAAAATGAACGGGAACGTAATATTTCCAAAGATGCGATTCAAAAGTATAATATTGGAATTGAGGAGATTAAATGTATAAAACAAGGTTCCGACCTTACGCTTGAAAATGGAGATGTGATTCCAAATTCAGAGCTTACGACCGACCCGCCACGTCCGTTTTCGTATGCCTATATTGCCGACACAATGTTTAAACCAGAACTGGCTGAGTATGTGAAGGGTACACGTTTGTTATACCACGAAGCGACATTTTTGGACAATCACAGCGATCTGGCTTTAAAAACATTTCATTCCACGGCACGGCAGGCTGCGGAATTTGCAAAACTTGCCCAAGTCGAAAAATTGATAATTGGCCATTATTCCGCACGCTACAAATCGCTCGCTGGGCATTTACAACATGCTTCCGAAGTGTTTGGCAACGTGGAGTTGGCTATGGATTTGTATTCTTATTCTCCCGACCGAACACCATATTGTGTTTGGCAACCAAAAACTAATTAAATGAAAATCAAGAATATATCCATATATAATTATCGAAATATTGAAGAATTGTCGTTCGATTGCAATGATTCAATCAATTGTTTGATTGGAAAAAATGGGGTTGGAAAAACCAATATTTTGGATGCAATATATTATTTGTCGTTCTGCAAAAGTAATTTGCTTGCCAACGATGCCGCCAATGTTCGAAATGGCGAAAATTCGTTTATGATTCAGGGAACATACGATGTGGATTCGGTGCAGACGAAAATATCCTGCGCTTACAATCAAACGGATAAGTCGAAGGTGATTTTGTGCAACGAGAAGAAATACAGCCGATTTTCCGACCATATTGGACTGTTGCCCGTGGTGTTTGTAACACCATCGGATGTTGCGCTGATAAACGAAAGTGGCACGGAACGCCGTCGGTTTTTGGATGCTTTTGTTTCGATGTATAATCGGGAATATTTTAATAATTTATTGACATACAATAAGTTGCTCGCACAACGAAATGCGTTGCTGAAACAAGAAGCTGGTGTTGACGAAACGTATTTGTCAATTCTTGATGAAAAATTATCGGTGGTTGGACGGGCGCTGTACGATGAACGCAAAAAAGCGGTCGCGGAATTGTCGGAGTACACAAAATCTTATTATTCAGAGATTTCAACAGCAGAAGAATGTTCAATCCAGTATAGTTCGCAACTTAATGATGGCGATATGCTGACCTTGTTGGCGAAAAACCACGAACGTGATAAATTGCTGACATACACCACGGTTGGGATTCATCGCGATGATTTGCATTTTTATTTTGGCGATAATCTTATAAAAACGGTAGCCTCGCAAGGACAGAAAAAGTCTTTTTTGCTTGCAATGAAATTTGCTCAATATCAATTGATTACAAACTACAAAAATGGAGAAAAACCGATTTTGTTGTTAGATGACTTGTTTGACAAATTAGACACCGATAGGGCACGGAAAATTTTTGAAATAGTTGAGCGTCAGGATTTTGGACAGATTTTTATAACCGACACTGATAAAATTCTATTGCAACAAGTTTTTGCGGAGCGCGAACATTCGGGCATATTTTTCCGTGTGGAACAAGGTTCGGTAACCAAAATGTGAGGGGCGACAGCACACAATTCCGTATTTCTTCCCGTTCCATAACAAAATCATCGTTACATTTTGTACCTTTGCTTGATTTTTAGGTTAATATGAGGAATTGGCGTATCATAGTTTTTATTTGGGGAGTGTTTTCTCTTTTGGCTGTGGTGTGCTTGGTTTTTCCAAAAGACGACGTGGAAATTACATTGCGGTTTCCATCGTTGGAGGAGGTGTTTTCATCGAAAAAGGACACTGTGGATTTGGAAAAATCGTTGCAAAATATTGAAAATGACTTTGTTGCGTCGCTCGATACGTTGTCTGAAATTACAAAAAATGCTGATTCCCTGTGTTTTATTGATTCTCTTTCGTTTTATGTACGATTTGACACCACAAGTGCTGCTCGTCTGTATTTTCCAAACAACGATCCGTCGGTGCTGGACGGCGTGTTTGAAGCATTGGAAAATCAATCGAAAGACAAAATGCTTCATATTTTGCATTACGGCGATTCTCAAATAGAATTGGATAGAATTTCTGGATATTTCCGTCAGCGGTTGCAGGAGCAATTTGGCGGAATGGGAACGGGATTGCTTCCAATTGTACCTTTGTACCAAACCACATCGGTTGGACAAGTAGTTTCCGATAGTTTGCCTCGCTATGTCGCTTCGGGAACTATGCGGCAAACGCTTCCACACAACCGTTACGGTGTGTTGGCGCAAATGGCGACGCTTAACGGTGCGGTAACCTTGTCATATACCAGCAGGGATTGGAAACAAGTGTATGAAGGTACAAAGCGTTTCTCTGTTGCACGGTTGTTCGTGGGGAATGTGAAAGCTGGTTTTAAAGCAAAAATGACGGCAAACGGAAAGGATTCAACGATAATTCTGAGTTCTGATTCTTTTGATTTGACAGAATTGTCGTGGAATTTTGGCGGAAATGTGTCGTCGTGTACCATGCGGCTGAACGGTTCTGCGGAATTATACGGCGTTTCGTTGGAAAGCCAGACTGGCGTGACGGTTGACAATATTGCTCTGCGCGGTAGTGCCGGCACATTTTTCACAAAAATATCATCTTCGTTGTTGGGCAATTCAATGACGGTACTGAACGTGCCTTTGATTTTGCTTGAATATGGTGGAAACGCTGTGCCGTCAGTTACTTCTAAGAATATGGTGGAAAATTATAAGAAAGATTTTGCGCGTCAATTGCGGTATTTGCAAAAATGTTACCCCGATGCGTTTATTATTGTGATTGGTCCAGCCGATATGTCAACAAAAATTAATGGGGAATTGCAGACGTGGCCGTTCGTGGAAGACGTGGTGCTGGCAATGAAGGAAGCCGCATTGGAAAATGGAGCGGCATTTTGGAATATGTTTGAGGTAATGGGTGGACGTAACTCTATGATTCAGTGGGTGTCACACAAACCAGCGTGGGCAGCACCCGATTACATTCATTTCACGCAAATCGGCGCAAAACGCATTGCTGAAGTATTCACCGAATCGTTCTTCCATTATTATGATTATTATTCGTTTTTGCAACGAAATGCACAATGGGTGCGAAAAGACGATGTGGATTCTGTGGAATATGATAGTTTATTTATAGATTCTTCATCTTTTGTTATAGATAGTTCGTTTTATACTGTGTTTGACAATGAATAGTAGGAGATTTATATATATAATTCGTTTTGTTATCTGTTTTTCTGTCTGCATTCAATCGTATGCACAAAACCAATTTGGATATCCGTTTATTGTTGATTCAATGAACACCATTATTGTTCCAAGTGGGAAAAGCGAGCGTTTGGAGAATTTCTACGACAAGATGAATCTCTTGCTTCGCACGGGCGAAGGACAATTGTCGATTCTTCACATTGGGGGGTCGCACGTGCAGGCCGATATGTTTTCGCACCAGGTCCGTTCGCATTTCGATACGCTTATGTCCGACAGCCATACGAGCCGTGGTTTGATTTTTCCGTACGAAACGGCCAAAACGAATAATCCACATAATTATAAGGTAACGCATACAGGACGATGGATTTCGTCGCGAAATGTGCGTGAAACGCGCATTGCACAGCTTGGCTTGACAGGAATAGCGGTCACAACCGATACAGTTGCTGAAATTTCGGTGAACCTTGACCCGCCAGAAGAGGGACATCGATGGATTTTCAACCGTCTTACGCTGATTGGCTATGGCGACTCACCGTTGGTAAATCCGATTCTGATTGTTGATGATTCCGTGTATGCTGCGCCGTTTGATTCGGTAAGTTCCACGTATGTGTTCCATTTGTCTGTTCCGGCTGAACATTTTACCGTGAAAATCCAGCAAAACGACACCGTTCCGCATTCTTTTACTATTAATGGATTTTTAGCAGAAAACGATCAACGGGGCTTTGTCTATCACGCCGTAGGGGTGAATGGCGCTTCAGTTCCGTCGTATTTGTCGTGCGAACATTTCGAACGTGATTTGAAACTTATCCGTCCCGATCTTGTAATTTTTGCCATTGGTATCAACGATGCGGTCCCAGAGAATTTTTCTGATTCGGCGTTTATTGCACATTATGATTCGCTTTTGGTTAAAATTGAGCGTGTGGTGCCGAATTGTGCGTATATCTTCATTACAAACAACGATTCGTTTCGCAAAATTTCAGGTGGGAAAAAATCACATTACGAAGTGAACCGCAATGGTTTACGGGTGCAGCGTGATTTTTACGAACTTGCCCGAAAACACGATGGCGCAGTGTGGGATATGTTTGCAATAATGGGTGGCTTACATTCCATGCGGCAGTGGGAAGCATTCGGACTTGCACAAAAGGACAAAATTCATTTTACGAGAAAAGGATATAAACTGATGGGCGATATGCTGTATCGGGCTTTTCTTGATTCGTATAATAACACAATGCTTTCAAAATAATGGTAGTAGAGTTTTTGAAAAGAATATTTTCGTTTGACCCCAACTCACCGTTGTTGTTCACTCAGTTTGATTTCTGGGTGTTCTTCGCGCTTGTGTTCACGTTGTTTTCGTTGTTCAAGAATAAGGTTTTGCTCCGAAATACGTTCATCTTTTTCGTCAGCGTATTTTTCTATTACAAGACAAGTGGCTGGGCTACAATTATTTTGGTTTCCGCAACGTTGTTGAATTTTCTGTTAGGTTTGGCTATGCCGAAACGGAAAACTGAAGGCGGACGGGTAGTGTGCCTATTGATTGGGCTACTTCTCAACCTTGGAATTTTATGCTATTTCAAATATGCGTATTTCTTTGCTGAAATGTTACACGGCTTGTTTGGCGTGACAATTCCCGTTGTGAACGTGTTTGCGGAGATTGGAAATGTGATAGCGGGAAAAGATATGTTTACTGTCGATAAAATTATTCTTCCCGTTGGAATTTCATTTTATACATTCCAGTGTGTCAGTTACATAATGGATGTTTTTCGACGGAAGGTGGAACCAGTTTCCAATTTGTTGAACTTTGGATTTTACATTACATTTTTCCCACAATTAGTTGCGGGACCGATTATTCGTGCTGCCGATTTTGTTCCGCAGATTTATAAAAAATATTTCCTTTCGCGGCGGCAGTTCGGTATTGCTGTCTTTTGGATTTTGAATGGAATGGCGAAAAAAATCATCCTCAGTGATTATTTGGCGGTTAATTTTGTTGATAGAGTTTTTGAAAATCCATTGTTATATACTGGTTTTGAGAACCTTGTGGCATTGTTTGCCTATTCGTTGCAGGTATATGCCGATTTCTCTGGATACACCGACATAGCAATCGGTGTGGCGATGATTATGGGATTTCATTTGCCACGTAACTTCAATTCACCGTATAAAGCGACAAATCCGGGTGAATTTTGGAAACGATGGCATATTTCGCTTTCCAAATGGTTGCAGGATTATTTGTATATTCCGCTCGGCGGAAACCGCACAGCCTCGATTGGAACCTATGCGTGTATTATTACTATCTCGTTGATAGGCACTATTTTATCGGGAAGTATATGGGTCGCTGTGGTGTTGGTTTCGTTGGCGTTGATAGTGACAATTTATTGTAGAAAATCACCAGAGAAAAAGAAGGAACTTACGTCGAATATGAACCGAATGAACACAATGCTGCTTGGTGGTTTGTGGCACGGGCCAAGCTGGAATTTTATGATTTGGGGTGGTTTGAATGGCATTGGAATGATTGTGTATCGTTTTTGGAAAGATTGGGACCATCCATTGCGGTTGCTTATGATTAGCATTGTGACATTTGGAATCTACAAAATGACAGAGTATTTTCCTGCGCCCGTGTGGAACATCGCTTTGGTGTGGTCGGGGGCGATATGGATAGGGACGTTTTTGCGGTTTATGTATAATTTCATCGGCTTCAAAAATCCGTTGCCGTGGCTTGAGCGTGCATGGGCGGTGCTTCAAACGTTTGTGTTCATCACATGGACGCGTCTGTTTTTCCGGGCTGGCTCTAATCTCGACCCTGCCGAGGCAAACGAAGTAGCATGGAATACGGCTAAAAATATGGTCACGCAAATAGGTTCCCAGTGGAATCTGTCGCAAATTCCCGAAATAGCGGCAAGTTGCGCGAACATTATTTTGCTGTTCTGGCTGGGAATGCTCATACATTGGATTCCCGAGCGAATCAAACGGCGGTATCGGATAGAATTTGCATCGTTGCCGCTTCCTATAATGGCATTGGTTACCGTAATGGTAATATTTGTAATCTATCAGTTTATCACCGCTGATTTACAGAAATTTATATATTTCCAGTTCTAAACAATCATTTGAATAGTTCGCAAATGAAAACTCTTTTTGTAGTACGTTATTTCGCAGCTTCAAATTGTTTTAGAAAACGAGTGTCGTTTTTGAAGAACAAACGGATGTCTTTCACCTGATATTTGAGCATTGCAATACGTTCCACGCCCATGCCGAATGCGAATCCTGTGTATTTGCTTGCGTCAATGTTGCAGTTGGTGAGCACATTCGGGTCAACCATGCCGCAGCCAAGAATTTCGAGCCAGCCAGTGCCTTTGCATACCGAGCAACCCTTTCCTCCGCAAATAGAACAAGAAATATCCATTTCAGCCGAAGGTTCGGTGAATGGGAAATATGATGGGCGAAGACGGATTTGTGTGTGGTTTCCGAACATTTCTTTCGCAAAATAGAGCAAGGTTTGTTTGAGGTCGGCGAATGAAACGTTTGTGTCAACATACAAACCTTCCACTTGGTGGAAAATGCAGTGTGCACGTGCAGAAATTGCTTCGTTTCGGAATACACGGCCTGGGAAAATCGAGCGGATAGGTGGCTGCGTGTGTTCCATCACACGGGTTTGTACCGATGAAGTATGTGTGCGGAGCAGAATGTCAGGATTTTTTTCAATGAAAAATGTGTCCTGCATATCGCGTGCGGGATGTTCTGGCGGAAAGTTCAGTGCCGAGAATACATGCCAGTCGTCTTCAACTTCGGGACCTTCCTCAACGGTAAATCCGATACGTGAAAATATGTCGATAATTTCATTACGGACAATCGAAATAGGGTGGTGGCTACCCAATTCCACTGGGTTTCCGGGCAAGGTTATGTCTATGTTGCCAAGGTTGTCGTTTTCTGTGGACGCTGTGTTTTTCTGCAACGCTTCGAATTTTGCCTGTGCAGTTTGTTTCAAGAAATTTATCTTTTGACCGATTTCCTTTTTCTGTTCATTAGGAACCATGCGGAATTCGTCAAAAATTTTGCTCAGTTCACCTTTTTTTGAAAGATATTTCAAACGGAACTCTTCAACTTGTTCTTTGTTTTCTGCCTTGAAATTTTCTACTTCGGAAAGAAGTTTTTCAATAATTTGTAACATATCTATTATTTTTCAACTGATACTTTTGTTATAATCACATCTTCCAACGGGCGATTGTTGCGGTCGGTAGCGACTTTCGCAATTTTGTCAACCACATCAAGACCTTGGATTACTTCGCCAAACACGGTGTAGTCCATATCGAGGTGCGGAGTTCCGCCAATTGTGCTGTATGTGTTTTTTTGTTCTTCGGTGTAACTGAATGTTGGCACCGTAGTAAGCGAATCTTTATATCGGTCGTTGAACTCTTGCCATTTTGCCATAAAATTCTGTCTGTCGCCAGCTTTCTGGAGCTCAATCAATTCGTTGAGATACGCTTTGTTTTCAGGTTCGTACAATTTTGTTTGAATATATTCTGCTTTTGCTTGGTCGGCTTTTTGTGCCACCATAGCATCTAATTGTTCCATAGGAACTTGCTGTCCTACAACAATGTAGAACTGCGAACCCGATGACTCTTTCTTGGGGTTTTGTGGTCCACCGCGGCGTGCGGCTGCCAATGCTCCTTTTTTATGAATGAATTTTGTGTTGAATTCCGCAGGAATTGTATATCCCGGTCCGCCCATTCCAAGTGTTTTTCCCGCTGGAGCTCCTTTGGAATCGGGGTCGCCGGCTTGAATCATAAAATTGTCTATAACACGGTGGAATAGTAAACTGTCGAAATAATGTTCTTCGGCAAGTTTTACAAAATTGTCGCGGTGCAGGGGCGTTTCGTTATACAACGCCACAGTGATGGCACCGAAATTTGTTTCAAACGTAACGTGAATTTGAACCATTTTAGAGCCTTTTTTTGTTTTTGTAGGCATGGCGAATGCTACTATTGCTGCCGAAAGTAGAATTGCAATGCCAATTTTATATATGAGTTTCATGTTTCTTATTTTTTTGCAAAGTAAAGATTTCTCGCTGAAAAAAACGAATTACGGAGCAGATTTTTACGAAAAACGGTCGTAGTTAATAGTATGTGGATTAAAATTGAAACGAAAATTGAAGCGAATAATAAAAAATAAGTATGTTTGTCTCAATAAAATGTTGTACGATGAAAAAATTATTGATTTTACTTAGTGCTGTTCTCATTTTTGCTGGTTGCAAAAAGGAAGAAGAAGAATACGAAATTAAGACACAGGGCGATTTTTCAGGCGAAGCATACACGTTGGGCGCGTGCACGATTTTGTCGGAAAATGGTGTGTCGTATGCTGCTTGGATGTCGTTGACACCTTATACGGGCTTTGATTGCTTTATTTCGGTTTTACCTGATTATCAAACGTATGAAAAAGATAAATTAACGTATAGTGGCAACACAGAATTGGCAACATATATAATGAAAGCTAAAAAATTGTACACTGTTAAACAATGGGAGGAAACCGAAGGCGAAAACTTATCGGTGAACAGAATCATTGTGACGTGGTACGAGCCAATCACAAAAGAGGAGTACGATAAGCTTTGGAAGCATTATAACGAACCGCGTCAGCGCGAAATCCAGTCAAATGAGAATGGTGGGCGTACAAGAATCACGCTCTACGATGAAGCGGAAAAAGTGAAGGTTTCACGCTAAATGCTATTTTTTCGCATTGCGTCCGCCATATAGCAGAATTGTTTCGCGGAGATGCTGTTTGTCCAAATGGGTGTATATTTCTGTCGTCAGGATAGATTCGTGTCCGAGCATTTCCTGTACGGAACGTAGGTCAGCGCCGCCGTTTACCAAATGGGTGGCGAATGAATGACGAAATGTGTGCGGACTGATGTTTTTCTGGATGCCGGCTTTTGCCGCTGCGTCTTTTATAATCAGAAAAACCATAACTCGGGTGAGATGTTTTCCACGTCGGTTGAGAAACACAAAGTCTTCTTCGCCACGGGCAATGTCGAGGTGGCACCGTTGCTGCAAATAATTGTTGATTTCCTTTATCGCCTTGCCGCTGATTGGCACAAGCCGTTCTTTGTCGCCTTTACCGATGACACGGATAAATCCTTCGTCGAAAAATAAATTGTGCATACGGAGCGTAACCAATTCGCTCACACGAAGCCCGCAACTGTAAAGCGTTTCAAGCATCGCACGATTTCGGTGTCCTTCGGGTTGGCTCACATCAATCGTGTTGATTATGGCATCGATTTCGTCAATGGAAAGATACACGGGCAATTTTTTCGGCATTTTGGGCGCATCGAGCAGGTCGGTCGGGTCGGCATCGATGATGTTGTCGAGCTGCAAAAACGAGAAAAATCCTTTTATTCCTGAAATTATTCGAGCTTGGGAACGCTCATTCACTGGTTGGTCGGAATGGTTGAGCCAGTACACAAATTCGTGCAGATGGTCGATTGTAACTTTTTCAGGCCCAATGTTTTCGTCGGTCACAACCAAAAACGAAAGTAGTTTCCGCACGTCGTGCATATATGCTTCTATGGAATTTTCCGAAAGTGATTTTTCCAATCGAAGGTATAATTCAAAATCGTGTATGCTTTTTTCCCAATCCATCAGTTTATTTTTAACAAATGTAAGAAAATCTTGTATCTTTGCCGAAAAATTTTAACAATGAAAAAGATTTTAACGACAATTTTATGCGTAGTTGCATTCAGTGGTGCTTTCGCGCAAGAAAGTTCAAGTAACGATAAACCTCACAAACAGTTTGTGGGATGCGCCACTTCGGCATGGTTTAATAATGACGCTGACTACACATCAATGCAAATTCAGCCAAAATACGGCTATCATTTCAACTCGTGGTTTGCGTTGGGAATCACATTGGATTACGCGTATGTTAGTGATGAAGTCAAGGATTTAAAAACCAACACGTATGGTATAAATCCGTTTATCCGCTTGAAACATCCTTGCAAAGAGTCAAGTGTGGCACCTATTATTTTGTTTGCCGATTTGGGGGTAAACTATAGTGTTGCAAAAAATAAGGAAATCGCGTCGGGCAATCGTCTTGACGATGGCGAGAATATGTACATTGGAGCACGTCCGGGTATTGCCTATGTGTTGAGTAACCGTTTCAGTATTGCCGCATATTTCGGTTTTATTGGCTATCGCCATTCCGATGCTCCGGCAACGACGAACAATGGTTCAGGATTCACATTATCCACCAATGGCTTGGCGCTTGGATTGAACATCCATTTCTTATAATGGAAGGCGTTTATGCGTCGGCTTTTTCAAACAATAATTTGTATTGCTGTTTTCTGTGCGAATAATTGTTTTGCGCAGGAATTGCGCCCTGTTGTGATTCAATCTGGAATGCTGATTTACAAAGGCGAATACGGCGACAATCTTATCTGTCATATCCAAACCGATACCGACCAGCAGGATGGTAAATGGGGCTACATCAACAAAAAAGGCTCGTTGGTGATACCTGTTCTGTTCGATGACGCTGATTATTTTAGCGACGGATTTGCCCGTGTGCGGAAAGGCGACAAGTACGGTTTTATTGATACAACAGGAAAGGTTGTTGTTTATTATTTGTTTGACGATGCAAAATCTTTCGACCCCGAATGTGGTTTGGCGTTAGTGCAACGCTCGGGAAAGTGGGGCTGGATAAACCATAACGGCGAATATCGGATAGCCTGCCGGTTTGAGGCTGCATATCCGTTTTATCGTGGTTTGGCAATGGTAAAATTAAATGGCAAATATGGTTATATTGACGCTACGGGACGATTCCGTGTGCAATGCCGTTTTGATAATTTGAGTCCGTTCGGCGATAATGGTTTCGCAATGGCTGAACAAAGTGGCAAATGGGGCTTTGTTGACACTACGGGGGCAATTGCCATTGGTTGCAAATTCGATGGCGTACTGCCGTTTCAAGAAGACTTAGCAGCGGTAAAAATCGGTTCAAAATGGGGCTTTGTTGATATAAAAGGCACAATAGTGATTCAACCACAGTATGATTATGTAGAATCGTTTTACAAAGGAAAAGCCCTTGTAGAATCCGACGATATGCTATTCTACATTAATAAAGAAGGAGTAGAAGAAAAATAATTACGCATTGAACATTACGCATTGAGCATTATAAAAACTCCTATCTCCTCACTCCAACTTCCTAACTAATTTTCTCCAGCGCTTCATCCAGCGTCATTCCTGCAAAATCTTGCGCACCAAATAAACGACCGCTTTTTTTGTCGTTGACAAATGCGCCCAACACTATACCTGGAATAACTGAATCTGGGTCGTTTGGAGCGCTTGGTCCGCCAAGGTCGGTGCGGCACCATCCCGGATCTGCCAAACTGATGATTACATCGGTGCCGTCAACTGTACCAGCAAGGTCGGTGGTGACTTTGTCGAGAGCTGCTTTGCTTGCCGAATAGCCAGCTTGTTGCGGTTCGTTGCGGATACCGCTTGTTGTGTTGATGATTCGTCCAAATCCACGTTTTATCATATCGGGAAGGAATGCGTAGCAAAGCATCATTGGCGCTATTGTGTTGATAAGGAAACTTTGCGTGTAGTCTTCCACAGGTGTTGTGAAATAATCGGTACGATATGCGATTTGTACAGCTGCATCGTTGAATAAAATGTCAATTTGCGTTCCTTTTGCCTTGATTTCCTGAATCATACGCGTAACTTCTTCTGGCTTTGAAAGTTCCGCAGCCACGCAATACGCTTGCACGCCCATTGCGGTAACTTCTTCCAATACTTTTTGCGTGTGTTGTAGATTTCGGCTGTGCAAAATTAGATTGCAACCTTGACTTGCCATAAACTTGGTTATTCTATAACCGATTCCTCGATTTGCACCTGTAATCAGTGCCCATTTCCCTTGAACGTTTGTTTTCATAATTCTAAATTTTTGCAAATATACTCATTGTGTTGTAATTAAATGGGTTAAAATAAAAGAGTTTGTCTATAATTTAAAATTTTACATTGACAATTATCAAAAAACTCAATCGTAATAGGGTGTAGATGCTGGAAATGTTTTAATTTCGCCAACGAAAACAGAATATATGTCGGTAACGGTTATCGTTTTATTGGTTGTTTTGTGTGTCGGAGCCAGTTTTGTGCAACGGGTTTGTGGGTTTGGCTTTGGTGTGTTTATAATGACGATGCTTCCATTTCTCTGCCCTTCGTATGGCGAAGCAACCACGCTTTCTGGTTTGTTGTCGGCGGCGCAATCATTGTACGTTTTGTTTGTATTATATAAATTGGTTGACTGGAAACATTTGAGTATCATATTGTTATCATTCACCATTTTTTCATTTTTGGCAATACAGTTTGTGGCTTCGGCTACCGATTCCATTCTTAAGATTTTGTTGGGTATCGTGTTGATACTGTTGAGTTTATACTTTTTGTTTGTCAGCCCGAAATTACAAGTTAAGCCAACCAAGACTTTGCAGGTGTCAATGGGCGCATTGAGTGGTGTGATGGGGGGCTTGTTTGGTATGCACGGTCCTCCTGCTGTGATATATTTCTTGGCTGTTGAACCTAGTAAATATCGTTATATGGCTGTGTGTCAGGCATATTTCTTGCTCACCAATATAATAATGACATTTTTCCGGGCGCGGAATGGATTTCTCACGGAATTCGTTGGTTGGGGATTTTTATATGCCATTGGCGGGGTAGTGGTAGGTTCATACCTTGGAAGAAAAGTGTTCGACAAACTTCCATCCGACAGGTTGCGGAAAATTATCTATATCTATATGATTTTCAGTGGGATAGCTGCAATTTTAGTGTAAGAGCTATTTGTAATTCTCCACAAATTTCACCAACAAATTAAACAGTTCGTTGAATTTCGTGAGCGGAAGCTGGTCGGCGTTGTCGTTTATGTCGTGATACGCCTGCGTGCCGCCTTTTGTGTAAATATAGATGCTTGGAATGTTTTTCATGTAAAATGGGCAGTGGTCGCTGTTGCAGGCCTCGCCACGTACTTGAATGTGCTTGAAATAGTTATTCTCGTCGTTGATTTTTTGTATCAGCGACATTTCTTTGTCAAACACCTTTCCATTTACCACGCAAATGCCGTCGTCGCCCGTGCCAACCAAGTCAAGGTTGATGACAAAATCACAGCCGTCACAATTCATATATAAATGGTCGTTAACAAACGCCTTTGAGCCAAGCATACCAAGTTCTTCGCCAGTAAAGGCAATGAAATAGAGGTTGATGGGAATTTCGTCTTTGTGCTTCTGAAAATATTCCGCCAGCGTGAGCATAAGGGCAACGCCGCTCGCATTGTCGTTTGCACCATTGTAGGTCACAGGACCGAATTGTCCCAAATGGTCGTAATGGGCTGTGAAAAATATAGATTTGTTATTTTTTTCATTTTCAATGTAATAGCAAATATTATTCGTTGTGACAGTCTCAAGTTTTTGCGTTACGTCAAACGAAACTGATTTGATGTTTTTTGATTTCAAACTTTTGTCGGATACAATGAAATATGGCACGTTTCCGCATACATCGGCAATGTTTTGCGTTAGTTTTTGGTTGGTGATTTTAATGATTGCACCAATGGAATAGACTTCGCTCCATACTAAGTCAATGGTAATCCATTGGTTGATTATTTCTTTTTGTTTGGATGTCAGCGTAGTGTCGGTTTCATCGAAAATCAAGCAGGTTTGGGCATATTTCGACTTGTATTTTTCTTTCAACGCACTTATGTTATTTCCAGAGCATACGTCTTGCAAATCTTTCTTGTTGAATGGGATGCATTTTAGCGTAGCTGTTCCGCCACCACTAATTGCATCAATCATAAAATCCTTTCCTGCGGTGAGTTGCGTACCGTCAATGGTAAGTTGCAGTTTGTCGGGAAATGTGTTTACGGAGTAGGTTACAGAAGAACCTTCCTCGTCGAACAAGTTTTGCAATTGGAACGATTCGAATTTTTGTTGAATGTATGTTTCGGCATTTTGGATGCCGTTGTTCACGTATCCGCGGCCATGCATACGTTCGGAGCATAAATCGTTCAGATATTTCCGTCCGCTTTCAAGTTGGGCGAACGTATGAAATGAACATGCAATGAGTAATATTGTAAGAAATCGTTTCATTGTGATTTTACAAATATAAGGATTTCTCTTTCAAAAAACAAAAAAGCCCGTGAATTGCTTCACAGGCTTTCGTTTGTTTCGATTTTTCTCTATTTCGAATACTCTTTTAAATAATCAAGCACTTGATTTACAATATTTTCAGCGGTGTAGCCGAATTTTTCGTCAAGTACGGTATATGGTGCGGAATAGCCGAAGTGGTTCAAGCCCCAAATTTTACCTTTTGCCCCCACAAGTCCTTGCAGATTGATTGAAAGTCCTGCGGTTACGCCGTAAATTGGTTTTCCCGAAGGGAGAATTTTCTCCTGATATTCTTTGCTTTGGTCGCGGAACAAGCCTTCCGACGGAGCGGAAACAACTTGAACTTTCAAGCCGTGTTTGCTTTCGAGAATGAGCGACGCATCGTAAATTGTGCTGACTTCGGAACCGTTGGCAACCAAAATAATGTCGGCTTCGCCTTGTGCTTCTTTCACAATATACGCACCGAATTTCGCATTTTGTGCATCGGCATAGCGTGTTGACCCTGGTTTTGCAGGAATGTCGTTGATTGTTTGGCGAGAGAAAATCAAGCCAGTCGGACGGTCGTTTGTTTTCATGGCAAGTTCCCAACAAACAGTTGCTTCCTGAGCATCGGCAGGGCGGAGAACAAGAAAACTGCGTTTACCACTGTGGTTGTAAACTTGTTCCATCAAGCGGATTTGAGCTTCTTGTTCGATTGGCTGGTGGGTAGGCCCATCTTCGCCAACGCGGAACGCATCGTGCGACCATACATATTTAACAGGCAGTTCCATCAATGCCGACATACGCATTGCCGGTTTCATATATTCCGAGAACACGAAGAATGTGCCGCATGCGGTGAACAATCCGCCGTGAAGCACGATACCGTTCATAATTGATGCCATTGTCAGTTCGGCAACACCAGCTTCGAGGAATTTTCCTGAAAAATCATCTTTGGTAATATCCTGTGTCTTTTTGAGGAATCCGTCGGTGTTGTCGCTGTTGCTCAAATCGGCAGACGAGCAAATCATATTTTCGATATGTTCAGCAAAATATCCAAGAACCGTTCTCGATGCAACACGGGTTGCCACGTTCGGTTTTTGTTCTATGCTTGCGAAATCAATGTCGGTAGGGAGATTTCCAGACAAGAATTGAGAAAGTTTCTTTGCCAATTCGGGATTCTTCTTTTCCCATTCTGCTTGTTCTGCCTTACGTTTTTGTGCGTTTTTGATTTTATTTTCGTTGACGTTTTTCCAAAATTGTTTTACGTCGTCGAAAATAGCGAACGGATCGTTTGGATTTCCGTCGAGGTTGAGAATAGTTTTTTCGACCGATGCGCCAGCCTTGCTCACTGGCTGTCCGTGTGTCGAAGTTTGTCCTTCGAACGATTTGCCTTCAGCATCGAGAAGACCTTTACCCATCGTTGTTTTTCCGATAATCAGCGATGGTTTTCCCGTTTCTTCGTTTGCCCATTGCAGTGCTTTGCGGATTTCGTCGTGGTCGTTGCCATTGATTGTGATGACTCTCCAGCCCCACGATTCGTATTTCATGGCAGTGTCTTCGCTCGAAACCGCGTCGGTGTGGGTTGAAAGTTGAATGTCGTTGGAGTCGTAGAACATAATGAGGTTGTCCAAACCAAGATGTCCGGCAATACGTCCTGCGCCTTGTGAAATTTCCTCTTGAATGCCGCCGTCGGAAATGAACGCATAGATTTTGTGTTTCATCCATTCTCCGAAACGAGCGCGAAGGAATTTCTCTGCAATAGCCGCACCTACAGCCATCGTATGACCTTGACCGAGCGGTCCCGACGTGTTTTCAACACCAATTTTGTGGTTTACTTCAGGGTGTCCGGCAGTCAGGCTTCCCCATTGACGGAAATTTTTCAAATCGTCTATGGAAAGCGTTCCAACCATGCACAAAGTCGCATACAACATCGGTGACATGTGTCCAGGGTCAAGGAAAAATCTGTCACGATTTGCCCACGCCATGTCGGTCGGGTCGTATTGAAGAAAATCTGAGTATAAAACGGAGATGAAATCCATGCCGCCCATTGCACCTCCTGGGTGACCGGATTTTGCTTTTTCGACCATTGAAACCGCGAGAATACGCATATTGTCGGCCGAACGTTCTGAAATGTTTTTCATTTTACTATCATTATGTAAATCTGGTGCAAAATAAATCGTTTTTATGTTTTCAAAAAAAGTAAATAGACGAAATTATACACAAGTTATCAATTTTCTTTCGCTTTACTTTTGTTTACAAGATAAACTCCTGAAAATACAAGGATTGCGGCAAGTATTTTTTGCCAAGTCATCACGTCCATTCCGATGATTATGCTGACAATTGTCGCAATGAACGGTTGCACGTATGCATACATGCTCACAATGGTCGGCCGTAGATTTTTTTGCCCGATAGGAACAAGGAAATATGCGATGAATGTGGCGCAAATCACCGTAAACGCCAAATTCCACATAAACTCTGACGTGAGCAAACTATAATCTGTTGTTGCCATCTCGCCAATATTGAACGGAATGGCAACAAGCATTGAAAACAAAAACATCCATTTCATAAACGTGATGGTGCCGTATTTTTGCACCAAAGGTCTGAACGCACCTAAATACAGGGCAAAAAAGAGACAGTTACAAATCATTAAACATAAACCCAACGGATGACTGTGCTCAATTCCGTTTGATGTGTGTACGCTGTTCAAAATCAATAAGATAACACCTATAAAACTGAGTGCCACACCGCCTGCTTTTTTGAACGTGATGGGTTCTTTCAAGAAAATGGCGGCAATAAACATGGTGAATACAGGCGTAAGTGTGGTGATGATTGCCGCATCCACTGGTGTGGTGATTGTCATTGCCTTGAGAAAACTCATCTGCGTGAGAAACAATCCCAACATTGACGCAAGAAAAATTTTCGGCAAATCTTTTTTGTCAACTTTTTCTTTCGGTAGAAATAATGAAACTAACCAAAAACAAATTGTCGCTCCCAAAGCCCGTAGGAAGAAGATTCCGATGGGGGAGACAACGCCAAACGAGACAAGATTTTTGCACGTGATGATGTTGAACCCGAAAATGGTGTAGGCAAGAAATATCGCTATGTGACCAATGAGTTTGTTGTTAGTTTTCATCAGGCATTACTAATAATCTTTTTTTGTTAAAGAATTCGTCAAAAGATTCACGATATGGATATTGATTTATTGCGGGAATCATATCAAGCCAATTTTTCAGCAGACGTTCGTTCCAATCTTTTGTGGTTTCGCTGTTGTTTTTGTACATACCAAAGCCGTGACCGCCGGTTGGCAGTTCTGCGTACGAACTAAAATTGATTTGTTTGTTATTGAGTGCCTGCCAAAGAGCACGACTGTTGCGGACATCAACCACATCGTCGTCGGTGCAGGCAAGGACGAATGTCGGTGGCATATCGTCGGGAATGTTTTGCTCGATGGAAAATTGGTGAATGTCGTCTTGCGTATAATTTTTTGTGAGCAGATTTTTTCGTGATTTTTGGTGCGCAATGCTGTCTTCCATTGAAACCACGGGATAAATCGCCATAATGTAGTTGGGGCGCAGACCGTATTTTTCGGAAGCGGGAAATTCATTCTTTATGTAATTCTGCTTTTCAATGCCGCTGTGCAAAACCAAATGCCCGCCAGCCGAAAATCCTATCGCTCCGATTTTAGTAGTGTCAATCCATTCGTTGCCAAATTTTTTTATGAGAGCAATGGTCAGCTGCAAATCCTGAATCATGGCAGGGTGGTGGTATCCGTGGCTGCTCACACGGTAGCGAAGCACAAATGCGGCATAACCATTTTGTGCAAACCATTGCGCCACCTGATACCCTTCGTGTTTCATCCCAAGATGGTGGTAACTACCTCCAGGGCAGATAATTACAGCTGGTACTTTTTTATCTTCCTTGCTGTAGTTTGTCGGTAAAAACGTGTAAATATGCGTGGTTTCCTTCGTCTTTTTTACTTTGCCATTCGATGTTACGCTATGCACATATTGCCAAGGGGCAACTTTTGATGTGCAACCATCTTCTTTGCAACGTGTAACGTATTGAGAGAATGATATTTGGCTGAAGAAAACAAAGAAACTGAGTAGTGACAAAAATCGTCTCATAGTGTAATCATTTCTTTTGCTTCTTCTTGCGAAAGTTGTTTGTATTTTGGCGTTCCTGCAAATTTTCCGTCAACAATGTCAAACGTTACTTGGAAAAATTCTTCATCGTAAAACGATAGTTTTGAACTTGTGTCGGGATTGCATTCTATATAAAGAATGTCGTTCACATTGAAACCTTTTGCTTCGCAAATTTGGTTCGCCAACGACGCTCCCGCGTATGTTACCGATGTACCAGGGTTGTCTTGGTATAATTCCGTCACAATCACAAGTCTCTTTCCGTTGTAATCCAACACTTTCAATCCGCAGGTTGATGGCATATCCCATTGACCTTTGAAATCGAATTTTTCGTCATAGTATTTTTCAGGTACCTTCATTTTAGTTAATTGATAATTGACAATTGATAGTTATTTGTCCAAGGTGGATTTTGTTGTTTTTATAATAGATGTTAGTATTTTAATTATCTCGTTTAATTCATTTTCGTTTTTTGTGAATTCTTCTTTATTTATATAGTTGCTTGTATAAAGTAAATCTAACCAGTAATCGGTCTCGTCAGCATCTTTTAGTGCAATATTAAGTTTATTGATAAAATCAAGACGACTCTGAGCATTTTTACTCTCCCGTACGTTCGCACCAATGCTTGTTCCACTTCGTAAAAGTTGCTTGCTTAAAACATATTCTTTTTTTTCTTCGATGAGAATTTTATAAAGAGAAATAATGTGTAAGGCAAAATCCCGCGTCTTCGTTTGAATTATATTATCCCCACTCATAATTGTCAATTTTCAACTTTCAATTCTCAATTACTTTATGTTTCTCACAACGTCCTTACCAAACGACTTATTTGCAAGTTCGCGGTTTCGAGGGCGGTATGTGCCATCGTTCATTTCGCGAAGAACCACATTGGTGAATAGTTTGAACATTTTTTCCTCTTGGGTCTCGTCTTGATAGAACGCTTTCCACGCGTATTCATATAGTTCTTGCAGACGTTCCGCACTCATGTGTTTGGGGTGGTAAACGACTTGTCCTGCATTGTAGTGGTCCCAATCAAAGTCGAAAATTCTTCCTTGACGGAGCAAATCGTCGTATGCCTTGGTGTGGGGGAAAGGAGCCAAAACGGTAAATTCCGCCAAATCCAAGTCAATTTCCAACAAGAAGTCAATCAATCGTTTTATGTCGTCTTCGGTTTGGTTGTCGAGTCCGAGAAGGATAGTGCCTTCCACGCCGATTCCGTAGTCGTGGTAGCGTTTCACACGTTCACGAATGTATTTCGACGTGTCGTACACCGCCTGATACACGTACCAAGCACCTGCTTGTGCCGCCAAATCAAGCACTTGCGGGTCGTCTTCTATCGTGTGGCTAATCCATTTCTTTTTCAAAGGAATCATCTCTTTGAAAAGTTGCATTTCCCATTCCTTATTTTGTGCCAACGAGTTGTCAACTATAAAAAGTCGGTTGTTGTCAATTGTTTCAAGATCGGCGATTGTTTTGTCGATTGGACGGGGACGGAAACAACGGCTTCCCAAATATGAAACTGCGCACGGGTAGCAGCTGAAACGACAGCCGCGTGAGGCGTGGAACAAGTCAACCATAGGAACGCCCTTGTGGTTGTAGAGCTCACGTTTGTACAAATCGCGGCGGGCTGGACCCACGAGCGAAATGTCGGGCATATTGCCCATATAATTATAGACTTTTTTCAATTTACCATTTTTCCAATCGTCCATCACGGCTTCCATACGACCTTCCGATTCGCCAAGAAATACGGAGTCGGCGTGTTGTATGGTTTCTTCGGCGTGGAGCATGGTTGAAATGCCACCAAACATCACTTGTTTGCCCATAGCACGGTATTTGTCGGCTATAGCCCAACCACGTTTCACTTGCGTTGAAAGCATCATGGAAATAGCAACCATGTCGCATTCTTCGTCCCAGTCAATGTCTTCAACATTTTCGTCAGTAAATGACACATCAACCCATTCCGGCAAAGTAGCCGCAAACACAACTGGTCCGTGAGGTGGCAAGTTGAACGTTGTTTGTCCTGGAAGTTTTTTCCAACGGGGGTAAATCAATTTTAATTTCATAAAACTATAATTGTATTGGCAAATTTAATAAAATTGTTTCAGAGTACATAACTTCAAAATTGATTTTTCCAATTATTATTTGTATATTTGCTTTCTCATTTCTTGGGGTTGACTGGATTTGACGGGGAGTTTACAGGGAATGTAAGCATGTCGGGCGATGGGGTTTGTCCCGCTTAACCACACTCCAAAACAATAACTGGCGAAGAAAACTTTGCTCTTGCTGCCTAATCGAAGTATAGTAGATTTCGGCTTTACGCTATTCAAGGAATAGCGGCGAGACATCGCACAGAAGGCACGTCCTTAGTCGTCTGAGTCTGCGGTGCTGTAAATAAGGAATAGGAGAGGCAATTCTTGTGAGTCTTTCCGAGATGTATCCAAGATACGGTGTCAATAGGGCGTCCGCTCTCAGTTGCCACCCGACAATCAAGAGCGGAATAAGCATGTAGAAAGCATTTTCGGTACTTGTCCGGACCGGAGTTCGAATCTCCGCAGCTCCACAAAGCCTTTCCTGCACGGAAGGGCTTTTTTATTGCCTTGTGAATAGTTTGTTTAATTAATTTTCTCAAATTGTCTTAATGAATCACTATTTGTTGTATTTTTGGTTTGAATAAATTTTTAACTAAAAAAGTAATTTTATGGAAAGTTTAATTTATGTAGTTCTTGTGGCTTCGTTGGTTGCACTGGGATTTGCATTTGTGTTCTATCGCCAAATGCTGAAGGAATCCGAAGGAACCGACTTGATGAAAAAAATTGCGGAACACGTCCGTAAAGGTGCTATGGCGTACCTTAAACAGCAGTACAAAGTGGTGATTATCGTGTTCATAGTGCTTGCTGTAATCTTCTCCGTTATGGCGTTTTTCGGCCTGCAAAACAGCTGGGTGCCGTTTGCATTCCTGACGGGTGGTTTCTTCTCGGGCTTGGCTGGTTTCTTCGGTATGAAGACTGCCACCTATGCGTCGGCACGTACTGCCAATGCGGCTCGCCAGACGTTGAATAGCGGTTTGCAAGTTGCATTCCGTTCGGGTGCGGTGATGGGCTTGACGGTTGTTGGTCTTGCATTGCTCGATGTGTCAGTGTGGTTCCTCATTCTTGACAAGTTCATTCCTGCCGACAATCATTTGATTATTATTACGACAACAATGTTGACATTCGGTATGGGTGCGTCAACGCAGGCATTGTTCGCCCGTGTTGGTGGCGGTATCTACACCAAGGCAGCCGATGTCGGTGCCGACTTGGTTGGTAAAACTGAATACAACATTCCTGAAGATGACCCTCGTAACCCTGCAACTATCGCCGATAACGTAGGTGATAATGTGGGTGACGTTGCCGGTATGGGTGCCGATTTGTATGAATCATACGCTGGTTCTATTTTGGCTACTATGGCTCTTGGTGCTTCGGCATTTGCGACTTCTGCTGTGGAAGGTCTTCAGTTGAAAGCTGTGCTTGCACCTTCGTTGATTGCCGCTGTGGGTGTGGCATTGTCAATCTTGGGTATTTTCTTGGTAAAGACTAAGGAAGACGCTGGTATGAAACAGTTGTTGGCTGCATTGAGCCGTGGAACGAACACTGCGGCAGTTTTGATTGCCGTTGCCGCTTTTGCGATTTTCGCATGGTTGTTCGGCACGGAAACAAATCAATGGTGGCAAATCTCATTGTCGGTTGTCGTTGGTTTGTTTGCCGGTGTTATTATTGGTAAAGCTACGGAATACTATACTTCGCAGAGTTACCGTCCTACGCAGAAAGTTTCGGAAAGTTCGCAGACAGGTCCTGCAACGGTCATCATTTCAGGTCTTGGTCTTGGTATGCTTTCAACGGCAATTCCAGTGGTGACGGTAGGTTGCGCAATCATTCTTTCGTACTTGTGTGCAAATGGTTTCCACGTTGAATTTACTCCTGAAAACTTGAGTATGGGATTGTACGGAATCGGTATTGCCGCTGTTGGTATGCTTTCTACATTGGGTATCACGCTTGCTACCGACGCATACGGACCAATTGCCGACAATGCTGGTGGTAATGCCGAAATGAGTGGTCTTGAACCGGAAGTTCGTAAACGTACCGATGCCCTCGATGCTCTTGGAAACACGACGGCTGCTACGGGTAAAGGTTTCGCAATCGGTTCTGCCGCACTTACGGCTTTGGCTTTGTTGGCTTCGTACGTAGAAGAAATCAAGATGGCGTTGATTCGTCTTGGCGAAACGCTTCCGAATGGCGTGGATGCCGCACAGGCAACGTTGGTTGACTTTATGGAAGCATACAATGTAAACTTGATGAATCCGATTGTGTTGGTTGGTGTGTTCATTGGTGCAATGATGGCATTCGTGTTCTGCGGATTGACAATGAACGCCGTTGGCCGTGCCGCTCAAAAGATGGTTGAGGAAGTTCGCCGCCAGTTCCGCGAAATAGCAGGAATACTCGAAGGCAAGGCAGATCCTGATTACGCTCGTTGTGTGGCAATTTCAACCAAAGGTGCGCAACGCGAAATGATGTTGCCTGCGTTGATGGCAATCATCGTTCCTATTGTTACAGGTGTGATTTTGGGCGTTGCTGGTGTTCTTGGTCTGCTTATCGGCGGATTGAGCAGTGGCTTTGTACTTGCAGTATTTATGGCAAATGCCGGTGGTGCTTGGGACAATGCCAAGAAATATGTGGAAGAAGGTAATTTCGGCGGTAAAGGTTCCGATTGCCATAAAGCAACCGTTGTGGGCGATACCGTTGGTGACCCGTTCAAAGACACGTCAGGACCAAGTTTGAACATCCTTATTAAATTGATGAGCATGGTTTCTATCGTAATGGCAGGTTTGACGGTTACGTTTACATTGTTCTAAAAGACAATTTCCTGAAAATGAATGACGTACGCTTTACGGTGTACGCCATTTTTTATTGATTTATAATCTTCTCGTTGCGGATTTTTGGGAAATTTCCGCAGAGAAGTTGCGGTTTTTTCAAAAGAAGTTCTTGTTTTGTTTTTTGGAAAATATATCTTTGTTTCTCATAAAATCAGTTTTAAAAAAGTTTAACCAAAACTATATAATTATGAAATCGGTTGTTTCCACGTTTGTCTTAATTCTGTTTTCAGTAGTTTCAGCATTCGCTGAGGAAGAAATAGATGTTGTTATTACATCAAAACGCATCGTCTATTTGTTCTCATCGAATTGTTGATTTTGATGTGCAAGGGATTTCTGAATGGGATTCGTTGTTGTGGAATTATGGTGATGGAGCGGTTGCAAAAATGGGAGCACGCAGTTCTCATGTATATGAAAAATCGGGAGTGTATAATCTGAATGTATCTATATGGAAAGACAATGTTTCTACAATTATTGAAAAAGACTTTGAAGTGACAGTTTATGGATTGCCAGAATTGAAATTTTCGGTGAATCCGCTTGATGAAAATGTGAATTTTCAGGAAGTGGTTTTGTCGCAGGATTATGATGAATCGTATTATCGGTTGAGATTACCCGAGGAATCTCTGGAAAATTCATATTCATTTGAATTAGTAAACAATACTGATGATTCGGAATATGAGAATCTAACCTATACGTGGTATTGTGATGGCAAACCACAGACAGAAAATATTTTAAACATTACCCAACGTGGTTCATACAATATAGAATTGCATGTTGAGAATGACAAAGGATGTTATGGATTCTGGAATAAAACTCTTGCTGTTATGAACTCTGGAGAATTTGAATACGAAGAAAAATGTAATCCTGAGTATTCAATGGACACAGAGGAATCTTGCAAGTATTCTTTTGAAGAAAATGATTTGATATTGTCTGGTATTGAGGTTTATACGTGTGGAGGCGAAAAGGTTACGGCTGAAATTTTGGACGAAGGGGATACCATACGTGTTCTACAACATAGTTATTTTATAAGTTCTTTGACAAAATGCATTTGTCCGTTTGAATATAAAATACGTATTCCGAATTTTAACCGTGAATCGTGTGTGGTATTGTTCCGTGGCTTCACATTACAGGTGGATAAGAACATAACTTCTGTTCCAACTGCGGAATCTCGCAATATACAATTATGGTATAGTCCTGTAAATAATATACTTACAATGAAATCGGACGAAGTTCCAACAACTTCGTTCATAGTTGAAATCTATGATGCTCAAAGTCAATGTGTTGCAAAACAAAAAATAGTTGGTACTGTCGCAGAAATAAAAGTTCCTACCACACAAGGAGTTTATTTTGCACGAGTTGTTGAGAATGGTGTGGTTGTGAAAACATTGCGATTTGTGCGTATTTAATTCTATAGAATGATTATATGCCAGATAACAACGGATTCCGAAGACGTTCAGATAGTCCGTGAACTATATGAACAGTCGTTTCCCGAAGCGGAACGGCTGTCGTTCGATGCACTGTTGAATCTGCTTTCGGTTGCCGATATTGATTTTTGTTCATACTATATAGAAAATCAGTTTATTGGTTTTACCTACACGTTTACAGTCGGAAAATTATGCTGGTTCTTTTACTTTGCGGTTGTTCCCGAAAAAAGAGGCGAGGGGATAGGTACAGAAATATTGCGGAGCGTTCTCAAACGGCATAAGCAAAGTCTTATTGTTATTGATGTGGAACATGTGGAACAGCCGTCGGAACAAGATGGTACGGCTCCAGCTGGTTTGGCAACGCCAGAAATGCGTCGTCGGCGGTACGATTTTTATTGTCGGAACGGATTCCGTGACTCGGGCGTGCGTCGTTCCTTTGGCGGCGTTACGTATCAGATCTTGGTCTGCGGCGAAGGAACAATATTGGATAAGGAATACAGCAACCTAATCCGCATTATGTGGAAAAAGGTGAAGGAGGCGACTGGGGAAAAATAGAGTTTTTCTGCTACGTAAAAACACGAAACATTTATACATAATAACAATTTTATGTTGACGTGATGTCATCTTTATTTTAAATCTCTATCTTTACGCCACAATTTTAGAGTATGAAACAATTACATATAGAGACATACGGCTGCCAGATGAATGTCGCTGATAGCGAGGTGGTTGCGGCTATTTTGAAAAAAGATGGTTTTGCATATACAAAGTACATCGACGAGGCCGACGTGATTCTGCTGAATACGTGTTCCATCCGCGAACATGCCGAAAATAAGATTATTCAGCGTTTGAACGAATTGAAGAAACTGCGCGCCACCAAGCCGCAATTGTTGGTAGGCGTGATTGGCTGTATGGCGGAACGTTTGCAGGAACGCTTGTTCGAGAAAAAGGACTTGGTTGACATTGTTGCCGGCCCCGACTCGTATCGTACTCTGCCACAATTGATTGAAAAGGCACAAGTGGAACGTCAGGCTATCAATGCGGAATTGTCGCTGACGGAAACCTATGCCGAAATTTATCCGTATCGTTACGACGACAATGGCATTTCCGCCTTCGTCTCGATTATGCGTGGTTGCAACAATTTCTGCTCGTACTGCATTGTGCCATACACCCGTGGTCGTGAGCGGAGCCGCGATTCGCAGTCAATCGTTGACGAGGTAAAACAGCTCTATGCCGATGGTTATAAGGAAGTTACGTTGCTCGGTCAAAACGTAAATTCCTATAAATTTGAAAATGACGGGGAAATGGTTTCGTTTCCGCAACTGCTTGAACAGGTGGCGATTGCCGTGCCGCAGATGAGAATACGTTTCACTACGTCGCATCCGAAAGATTTGTCCGACGATTTGTTGTACGTGATGGCAAAATACGACAATCTTGCAAAATGGATTCATTTGCCTGTGCAGAGCGGAAGTTCCACGGTTTTGCAGCGAATGAACCGCCGTTACACCCGTGAATGGTATTTGGACCGAGTTGCCGCAATTCGTAGAATTTTGCCCGAAGCGTCAATTACGACAGACATAATGTGCGGTTTTTCCGACGAAACCGAGGCGGAACAGGAAGAAACCCTTTCGCTTATGCGTGAAGTGGAATACGATGCGGCGTTTATGTTCAAATATTCCGAACGCGAAGGCACGGTGGCTTCCAAACGTATGCTCGACAATGTTCCCGACGATGTAAAAACCCGTCGTTTGAACGATATTATAGCCCTTCAAAACGAATTGTCACGGAAGAAGAATGCCGAAGATGTGGGAAAAGTGTTCGAGGTGTTGGTTGACGGCGCTTCCAAACGCGACGAAGGCGAATGGAAAGGACGTTCGTCGCAAAACAAAACCGTTGTTTTCCCTGCCCAAAACGTGAAACTTGGTGATTTTGTGAAGGTTAAGATTGTATCCTCGAGTTCGGCAACGCTACGGGGAGAGGTAGTTAGTTAGTGGTTATGGTTTATTGGCTATGAGTTAGTTTGATAAACGCGGTGGCTGAGCTTGTCGAAGCCACACGTCTAAATTATTGAAGAGATTAAATGAACCTCAAACGAATAGCAATTATATGTGCAGCATTGTTTTGCTTTACAAAAGCATTTTCGCAACAAATTGAATTGGGCGGATTGTATTCGTATTGTGGTTGGTATAGCGAATGGCGAAATTGTTATGGGTATTCGCTTGCATATCATTGGAATAAAAATGATAAGAAACGAAAAAGTATCCTTTTTTCTCATTATTTGAAATGGACAGAGTATGATGATTCGAAAGAGGTGGAAGAATGGCATGAACCAAGTTTTACAATTAAACCATTAAATCAACGCTTCTCCTTTCGATATATGAAGACATGGAATGTTTTGAAACGTACGCAATCGTTGTTATGGTGTGGATATGTAGTTGGTGTAGATGTGTTTCATTATAATGAAGATTTTTTTGGAATTCATACAGGAGAACAATTCAACAAAACAGCAACTTATTTGGGACTTTGGGGCTTGGGACCAGTTGTGGAATATGAAGTTAAAAATGTATTTATGGAAAACCTCTCATTTTCGTTTCGTTTTAATCCTGAATTTACCCATATGGGAGAGTGGATATTGGGGTCCATTGTCCCATACCCAGGTTATTGGTTGAATTGTTTGGTCTCTGTAAAATATGATATTGCTAAAAAATAATTAAATTTGATAGATTTGTAGTCAAAACAAAATATTATGAAAAAAGAAGAATTCTCATACGACAAGGCGATGGCCGAAATGGAGAAAATCGTTCAGAAAATTGAATCTGGCGATTGCAAAATTGATGAACTTACTGCCGAAGTGAAAAAAGCTGTGGAACTTATTGCTTTGTGCAAGAAGAAATTACAAAGTCTAAACATCGATGTGTCAAAGGCGTTTGATGAACTTGATGCACTTGAATAGCATTACACTAGTCCCGAAAATCCCATAAACGCCAATGCCAGCAATCCTGCCGAGATAAGCGAGATAGGGGTGCCTTGTAGTTTTCTTGGCGTTTCGGTTATTTCCAGTTGTTCGCGTATGCCGGCAAAAAGTACCAAAGCAAGTCCGAATGCCAAGGAGTTTGCCAAAGCGAATACGACAGCAAGTCCCAATGAATTAGCTTCTACAAAATTGAACTTGCTTGGCAAATCCAACGCCATAATCGACACACCGAGCACACAGCAGTTTGTCGTTATAAGCGGCAAAAACACGCCAAGCGCTTCGTATAAGGAATGAGAAACCTTTTTTAGCACGATTTCGACCATTTGCACCAACGATGCAATAATCAATATGAAACTGATTGTTTGCAAAAACTCAAGTTCAAGCGGAACAAGCACGTATTGGTTCAAAAGGTACGTCACTAATGTGGCAAGCACCATTACAAACATTACGGCGCCCGACATTCCCAGTGCGGTGTTCACTCGTTTGGAAACGCCCAAAAACGGACAAATTCCCAAAAATTGACTCAACACGATGTTGTTTACAAATACTGCCGATATGATGATTAAAATGTAAGCCATAGTTTTTTAAATTTAAGAATTACAAATTGTGCATTGTGCATTGTGAATTATGCATTATCATTGTTTCCGAATTACTGCAATCAAATACGCCAATACCAAAAACGCACCCGGAGGCAATATGAACACCAACATCATTTTTGGTTCTTGTACACCGATGATACTGAATAAGTTAAATCCAAACACCGTTCCTGCACCGAGCAGTTCACGAACAAGACCTAACAGCGTGAGTGCCAAAGTAAATCCGAGTCCCATTCCAATACCGTCGAACAACGAATCGACCAAACCGTTTTTTGACGCAAATGCCTCGGCACGACCGAGAATGATGCAGTTTACCACAATCAACGGAATGTACAGACCTAATTGCTCGTACAAGAACGGCACGTAGGCCTCCATAAGAAGTTGGACAATCGTTACAAACGAAGCGATTATGACGATAAATGCAGGAATTCTGACTTTATCGGGAATCACATTTTTCAATACGGATATAAAACAGTTGGAAAGAACCAGCACAAACATTGTGGCCAAACCCATTCCCAAACCATTTGTGCCTGATGTCGTCACGCCAAGGGTAGGACACATACCCAGCAGGAGAACAAATATCGGGTTTTCCTTTATAATTCCGCGTGTAAGATTTTTTATGTCAGCCATAATTCTTAATTTTTAATTCTTAATTATTATGTTTTGTGGCACCTGATTCTGCGTCATGGCCTGATTCATCTTTCGTAACAACGCAAAATGCCCGATATGCCTTATTTATAGCGGAGCAGAATGCACGGGAACTGATGGTTGCTGCCGTAAGTGCGTCAACGTCGCCTCCGTCTTTTTTCACTCTTGCTTTTTGTGTTTTGTTGTCGAAGCCAATGAATTGCGAGCGGAATTTTTCCGTCGTCATTTTGTCGCCCAACCCTGGCGTTTCTTGGTGCGAAACCACCGATGTGTTGTAGATTTTGCCGTCGGGAGTGAAACCTACCATCAGCTCCACGTCGCCGCCAAATCCCGACGAAGTCGCCAAAATGGCGTACCCCACAATTACCGAGTCTTTTGTTGCTGTATAAACTGTACATTCCTTGACTTCGTCAATAAAAACTGGTTGAGGAAGAGGTTGTTCCAACGGGTTGTTGTTGAATTCGGGAACAACGGCTGAAATGGCCTCAATTTGTTTCTGTTGCTTGGAATTTGCTATCGGTTCCTTGGTGACTTGCTGCACAAATCCCAACGAAAGTCCTGCAACCAAGGTTATCACCAATAGCGAGATAACCATATTTTTGAGTGAAGATTCTATTTTTTGTGCCATATCGACGTTTTTAATTTCTGTCTATTTTGTTTACAAATATAAGCAATTTTCTTGTATCGTTGAATCGAGACAGGGGTGGTTTTTTGATATTGATTTCCAATCACCGTAAAATTTGTTTTCGTTACAATAGGAACGAAAACAGGTATTTTTTCTATCTTTGCAAAAACGAATTTGTGAAAATTTTAATCTTTTTGCCTATGAAGCAGTAGAAATAGTAAGCACAATATATAATTGAAGCGTTTTTAGCATACTTGGATATTCAGAATCTCGACAATTCAGAATTATCAAACAGACCAAGAAAAGAGTGCAAAGACGTTCACGTGTTGCGTGGACTTTTTGTTATTTGTAGGTCTGTTTGGGTAGTCGAGAACCTTGAATTTCCTAAGTAACGATAAACAAAGTACCACGCTTTTTTTATGTGCGTATCTTCCGAAATTATTGGTACTTACGGAGAACCGATAGCCGTTAAAGTGGAGGAAGTATTAAATGAGTAATAACATGCAAAACGATATTAATCATGCTCCAACTAATTTAAAACACAAACCAATATTGGAGGTCGCATATTATAACGAAATTGATGCCCAATATGCACCAGACTCTGATGCCGTTGCTCTGTCTATAGGAAAAGCCCAATATAATCATGATGACATATCCTTAAAGGTTTGGAGATACACAGAAAATGGATATAGCAGACAAAGCGAGGAACTTCCTCTACATAGATGTTTGGATCTTTCAATCTTATTGGTTGGTTCGCTATTGTACAATTCAAGTTCAAATCGATCAATTACAAGTTTAAGAGAGACTGAAGTTGAAAATCAAAATGTTCAAGATATAAAAGATTACTACACAAAAAATATTTCCTTTCTTGAACCAAGATTAAAAGAACTAAGAGAAAAAATAAATGAATTTTTGCAATCAAACAATAAAAAATGAAAGTCATGAAAAAGATATTTTTATGTTTAATGATGTTTTTGGCAATAAATAATTTGTTTAGCCAAACAACTGATGAAATTTTTATACAAAATGGTATTAGATATAAAATTATAAATAGTACAGAAGTGTCTGTCATATCAAACAATTATAGTGGTGATATTGTGATACCTAGTCAGGTAACATACGAGGATGATGTTTATAATGTGACTTCAATTCAAGGTTTTTATGGTTGGGACGGAATCGTAGCTGATGATCCGGACAAAGCTGCTTTTCAAGGCTGTAATGTTACATCTGTCATCATTCCTAATAGTGTGACTTCAATTGGAGAGGGAGCTTTTAGTTTTTGCAAAAATCTTTCGTCAGTTACAATTTCCAATAATGTGACTGTAATACCGCAGGGTGTTTTTTATGGATGTATCTTAAATGAAATTACAATACCAAGCAGTGTGACGAGGATTGAAGATGCATATATAAAAATTTTTAAAGATGGAGTTTATTACAATGTATTAAATAACAATGAAGTTTCTGTTTGCGGAACAGAGTCTTCTACAAAAGATTTGAATATTCCCAACACGGTGACAGCAGGAAATACGTTTACGGTAAAATCTATTGCAACTAATGCTTTTGTTGATTGTAAAGACATGTTATCTGTAACAATTCCAGATAACATGGACGTATCAAAGTCTGGATTAACTTTCACAAAAAACAATATCACCTATAAGTTGCTGTCTAACAGTGAAGTGGCAATATGTGGAGTAGAATCAACTATAACAGATGTAACGATTCCAGATATGATAACGGTAGGTATGTCATTTTCTGTTGAATCTATTGAAGCGAATGCTTTTAAGAATTGTACTAGTTTAGCTTCAATTACTATTCCAAGTAGTGTTACTTCTATTGGTGGAAATGCTTTTTCTGGATGTTCCAAGTTAGCCAAAGTAACATGTTTAGCAACTACGCCACCAGATGCGTCTGCAAATACTTTCGAGAATTATAATGGATACTTGTACATTCCATGTGAGAGCAAAGATGATTACGATATAGATGCCTGCTGGGGTTCATTCAAGCACGTGGAATGTATTGGTGCAGAAACGGTAGAATTAACAAAAGACGAAGTAACTGTTGAACCAGAGAAAACCGAGGCGGTATTTTCTATGCCAATCAACGAATCGGCTAATTCCTACACGCTTACCATTCAAAACAATGGCGTAACCTTCTGCACGCTTACGTTCAACGCACAAGGTCAGTTGAGCAATATAGACTTCTCAACTACAAAGAGTTATGAATTAAAGGCAGGCGTTTCGGGTTACCAATTCACGGTTGCTGGGCTTTCGGAAGCAACCAATTACGGCTATTCATTCAAGGCATTGGCTTCAAACAAATCAGTGCTTAAGGAATACTCTGGCTCGTTCACAACCAAAAATGCAGACGGCACAGGTGGTAGCGTTCAAGGTGGCGGAGAAGGCACGTTGGCGGTAGAGGCAGTTTCCAATAGTACGGCTGTTACTGTCGTAAACGCTCAAATCCTTGTAAATGGCGAAGCACCGGCATTCGTGGTAACCGTTTCAGGTCAGAAAATCGCAAATGCAAACCTCAAGGCAGGGGTGTATTTTGTGGTTGCGGAAGGGGAAACGGTGAAGGTTGTTGTTCGGTAATGAGGTCTCTCACTTCGCTCCGGTTCGTTCGAGATGACGGGGCTTAGGTTGATAAAAGGAAAGAAAAGGGAAAAATGCTCCGCATTTTTCCCTTTTCGTTTCCCCTCTTCCCAATGGCGTCGTCATGCCGAACGTAGTGAGGCATCTGTCCACACAATCAATGGTTAGTACATTCAAAGCAAGGAATCTGTTTGTTTGATGCACAATGCACTATTAAGGGATTCTCGTGAGGGGGGGGCTTTATTTTGTGCTTAACTAAGCCCAGAACATTTTTATACTGAAAAAATTCGCAAAATGTCGAATCGTTTCAAAAAACGCTTATATTTGCATAAATAAAAAGTCGAAAATGATAGTTGTATTCACGCAAGATTACTTGTCGGAATTGTATGAAAAGGGAAGTACGTCAGACAAAAAACATAGATTTCAACCGAATGTGGTTCGAGGATATCAAAAGGGAATAAATTATTTGAAGGTTGTAAATAAAATAGAGGACTTGTTACCCATAAAGTCTTTGAATTATGAGGTTTTAACAGGTGATAAAAAAGGAATTTCGTCAATTCGTGCAAATGATAAATATAGAATTGAATTTATTGTGGATAAGGAAAACGAAATGATAACTGTGTGTAACATATTAGAACTTTCAAACCATTATAAATAAAGGACTATGATAACTTACAAAAATATAGAACCAACAAAAATTGCCAATAATCTATCGTCGTCGTTTGCAATTCATCCCGGAGAATTGATTAAAGATGAGATAGACAGTCGGAATATTACCCAAAAACAATTGGCTGAAAAAATGAACGTGTCATATACTGTTTTGAATGAAGTTCTAAACGGAAAACGTCCTGTAAATACCGAATATGCCATTCTATTGCAGGAAGTTTTGGGGATAGATGCCAAGATTTGGCTCCGTCTTCAAATAGAATATAATCTGCAAGTCGCAAAGCAAGACGAGAAACTGATAAAGAAATTAAATCGCATTCGGGATTGTGCAGCTGTATTGCTGTAATTAGAAGGAATCCCTTTGGATGAAAAACTCTATTTTTTCGCTCCGTAACGATGTGGTTTGATTTTATTGATGAGAGGAACGAGTGCGTTCATAATCAATATTGCGAACGACATTCCTTCTGGATATGCGCCAAATTTTCTTATGATAATGGTAATCACACCGATACCAATTCCAAAAATGATTTTGCCCAGACTTGTCATTGGTGATGTTGAATAGTCGGTCGCCATAAAAATTGCACCGAGCATTGCTCCTCCCGAACAAATGTGTATCAGTGGGTTTGCATTCAATTCGGGATTTACGACGAACATAATGCCCGATAAGATGAACATTGACCCCAATACGCTCACAGGAATGTGCCACGTAATTGTTCTTGTGCAGAGCAGGTAAATTCCTCCGATTACAAGGGCTATGGCGGAAATTTCACCGAAACTACCGCCAACGTTGCCAAGAAACATATCTTGCATAGATGGTAAGTCAATCTGCGACAATGTTTTGCCACTCATTATGCTTTCTTTTATCAAACCAAGCGGAGTAGCACCTGTCGTGCCGTCAATTGTCCCGTAATCTTGCACTTTCGACCATGTGGTCATATCGGCAGGGAACGAAACCAACAAAAATACACGGCCGACCAATGCAGGGTTGAAAATGTTGCAGCCCAAACCGCCGAACGACATTTTTGCAATACCGATAGCGACCAAACTTCCAATAACGACCATCCACAATGGCAACGTGTTGGGTAGGTTGAACGAAAGCAGCACGCCTGTGATTATTGCCGAACAATCTTTTATGGAATAATCTTCGTCTTTGAACAGCCATTTGCTGATGGCAAATTCAAAGAACACACAGGAAATAACTGCCGTGAGCATTGAAATCAAGGCAGATACGCCAAATACGAATAGGGAGAAGACAAAGGCGGGAATGAGTGCTATCAACACGTTGCACATCAATTTCCGTGTGTTTGTGTCTGTTTGATAATGTGGAGATGGAGAAACTGTTAACATATCTCTAAATCTTTAAAGTTATTTCTTTTCTTGTTGTTGAGCTTTTTCTGCTTCTTGTTTTTTAATCATCTGCATCACATTTGCCTTGCCCAAGCGGATATAGTCGAGTAACGGCTTGTGGGCAGGGCAGGAGAATGAACAAGAACCGCATTCAAAACAATCACGAATGTTGTGTTCGTTCAGTTCCGCAAGCATATTTCTTTTCGACAATGCATAAAACAAATATGGCTCCAGACCCATTGGACAAGCGTCAACGCAACGTCCGCAACGAATGCAGTTGCTTTCTTTGTGGCGATGTGCTTCTTCCTCGGTCATGCACAAAACGCCCGAAGAACCTTTCATAATAGGTACGTCGAGGTTTTGAATGGCTTTACCCATCATTGGTCCGCCCGAAATGACTTTTGCCGTATTTTCGGGTATACCGCCAACAGCGGCAAGCACGTCGGCAGTGCTTGTTCCCATACGTACCAATAAATTCGACGGATTTTGCAAAGCCGTGCCTGTAACAGTCACAACGCGTTCAAACAACGGCTTGTTTTTCTCAACGGCTTCGTAAACGGCAAACGTCGTGGCAATGTTGCTTACCACGCATCCGATTGAACCTGGGAGTTGTCCAGACGGAACTTCGCGACCTGTCAATGCCTGAATAAGGTGTTTTTCGCTTCCTTGCGGATATTTCACTTTAAGGGGCACAACTTCAATTCCGCTGAATTTTGCGGCGGTTTTGGTCATATTTTCTATTGCGTCGGGTTTGTTGTTTTCAATGCCGATTTTAGCAGTAGAAACGTTCAGCACTTTTTTCAACAATTCAACGCCGATGCATATCTCTTCGGCTTTCTCAAGCATAAGAGCGTGGTCGGCGGTAAGATACGGCTCGCATTCCGCACCGTTTATCAGAAGTGTGTCGATTACGATGCCCGGAGGAGGTGATAGTTTCACTCCAAGTGGAAATGTGGCACCGCCCATTCCCACAATGCCAGCTTCGGTGATTTTTGCCTTAATTTCGTCGGCGGTGAAATCCATATTGTTCACAATCGTGTCGGTACGGTCAATAGTATCTTCCCACGTGTCGGTTCCGTCGCTTTTGATGACAATCATCTGTTGCTTGAATCCGGCGATATTTGGGAAAAAATCAATCTTTTCGACCGTTCCAGAAACCGAAGAAAAAATGTTGGCTGAAACAAATCCGCTGCTTTCGCCGATTTTTGTTCCTACTTTTACCGTGTCGCCAACAGCCACTATGGGATTTGCCGGCTTGCCGATATGTTGCGCCATAGGTATTGTTACAACCTGTGGGAGAGGAGCAATCTCAATCTTTTTACCTTTTGACAGTTTGTTTTCTTTCGGGTGGATACCACCAATATGGAAGGTTTTCATACGCAAAAAGATTTAGTTTGTTGTTTCTTCTTTCTTCTTTCGAGGAGGAAAGTTTGTTTCTATAATCGCACCTGTAGGACATTCTTCAACACATTTCCTACAGAGTTTACACTTTTCAGGGTCGATGTATGCCAAGAAATCCGTAATGGTAATTGCCTCGTTTGCACAGACTTTCGCACATTTCCCACAACCTATGCAGGCGGCGGTACATGCTTTACGGGCAACGGCACCTTTGTCTTTGTTGGAACAGCCGACGTAGATTTTCATATCTTTTTTGTTCGTCTTGCGTAGTTCAATTATATGACGTGGACAAACTTCAGCACATTGACCGCAGGCAGTACATATTTTAGAATCAAATTCTGGCAGTTTTGTTTCTGGATTGATTTTGATTCCGCCAAACTGACACGCTCTTTCGCAGTCGCCCAAACCGATACAGCCGAATGAGCAGCCCGTGTCGCTCGAAATTTGCGTTGCGACAAAAGCACACGACGAAATTCCTTCAAAATTCACCGTCTTTGGCCGTTTGTCGCACGACCCTTTACATTTTACCACAGCGACACGCATTTCGGCTTTTTGAACCGATTTGCCAAGAAATTCACCGATTTTGTTCATCGTCTCCGAACCTCCTGCTGTACAATTCAAACCTTCGAGCGATGGGGAATCGACAAGCGTCTGTGCAAATTTCTTGCAGCCGGGGAATCCGCAACCACCGCAGTTTGCTCCGGGCAACATCGATTCTACTTCGCCATAGAGGGGATTTTCATCCGTCTTAAATTTCTTTGCGACGAAATACAATGCAAAACCTGCTATTACGCCGATTATGCAGAGAAGTAATATGGAATGTACTATCGTCATATTGTTATTGTATTAGCGAGAACGAGAATTTTCGTTCCAACAGGTTATTCTTTTTATATAAAACCACATAATAGCAAACAACAAATGTGAGTGCTATCGCCGTGGCTATCAATTCGTTAGAAAATTGCAGACCGATGAATAGGGTAGCGACAAGAATAACAAGCGGTAGTATGTATGCCCATACCACCGCTTGTGTTCCTAAGGAAGAATCCATTGATACATGGACTTCATCGCCGATGTTTATGTTTTTGTAGTTGTTGTTTTGAACGTGTACTACTTTTTCCGATATTTCAATGAAACCACAGATGTTTTTTGCATGACAATCTCCACACGCCGATTCCGTAGCAATCGCTACGGTAATCATATCGTCAGCGACTGATTTGACGATACCTTTGTGTGTGACGGAGCAGTTCATGGTTTCATCTTATCTAAATATTGTTTTGTTTCTGTCGGGACCTACTGAAACGATTTTTACAGGAACTCCTGTCTCTTTTTCTATAAATTCAATATAGTCCTTGATTTCTTTTGGCAAATCTGCAAAATTCGTTGTCGTCAATTCTTGTTTCCAACCTTTGAATTCCGTGTAGATTGGTTCTGCGTTTTCCAAATCGTTTGGCAAATAGTCTATTACTTTGCCTTTATATTTATATGCAGTACAAACTTTTATCGTGTCGAAGTTGTTCATCACGTCGATTTTCATCATAAACAATTGCGTAACGCCATTCAACATAATGGCATATTTCAACGCAATCAAATCCAACCAGCCACAACGACGGGCACGACCTGTCGTTGCACCAAATTCGCCACCGTTTTGACGAAGCGTTTCGCCTGTTTTGTCAAACAATTCGGTAGGGAACGGACCGCTGCCGACACGGGTGCAGTATGCTTTGAAGATACCGAACACTTCGCCTATCTTACTTGGCGCAAGTCCAAGTCCTGTGCACGCTCCGGCGGTTATTGTGTTCGAAGAAGTTACGAAAGGATATGAGCCGAATTCTATATCTAGCAATGTTCCTTGAGCTCCTTCGCACAACATTGTTTTTCCAGAATTAAGAGCTTTGTTTACATAAAATTCCGTGTCCTCGATTTGGAGAGATTGAATCAGTTTTATGCCTTCGAACCATTCTTTTTCGTATGCGTCAATGTCGAATGTGTATTCATAATTCTTGAGAATGTTCAAGTGCGTTTGTTTGCATTGTTTGTATTTTTCCTCGAAGTTGTTCAACAAATCGCCGACACGCAAACCTGTACGGGCAATTTTGTCGGTGTATGTAGGACCGATTCCTTTTTTCGTAGAACCGATTTTATTTGCTCCTTTTGAGTTCTCGTATGCCTCGTCCAGCGCTTTGTGCGACGGAAGAATGATATGTGCACGGGTTGAAATGATGAGTGTTTTCTTCACATCAATTCCTTGTTCCGCAAGTTTGTCAACCTCTTCTTTGAAAATAAACGGGTCAATCACCACGCCGTTGCCAATGATGTTGATTGCATTCGGACGAAAAACTCCCGACGGAATAGTGTGGAGCACGTGTTTTACATTATTGAAAACCAACGTGTGACCAGCGTTCGGACCGCCTTGAAAACGTGCGATAATGTCATATTTCGGTGTTAAAACATCTACGATTTTACCTTTCCCTTCGTCGCCCCATTGTAGTCCCAACAACACATCGGCCGACTTACCATTACATTTTGTATTCATTTTTTAATGTTAAATTAACTTATTTCTAAATCCTTGTAAATATACGTAAAAATTGCATTCAAACTACGAAGAACTGCGAATGTTGAAAAAATTTTTACGCATTTTATAATTTATTGATTTTCAGATATTATTTGCCAATTCTTTTGTTCTATACGTTCAACTTTTTCAACACCTTTCAATTTTTGAAGGCTCACCATAATCAGATTTAGCTGCTGACTATCGTGTATATAGAGGTCAAAATAGGCTGTGAATTCGTGTTCCACAGTCTCTATATGCACGGTGCGGATGTTCACATTCAACTGTTTTGCAATTATGCCCGAAATTTCATTCAAAATGCCGATTCGGTCTTTCCCTTTGATTTGTATGGATGATAGGAACACTTGTTCCTGACGGCTTATCCACTTGATTTTTTGGGCAGGTTCCTTAAGTTGTCGTTCTATTGCAATCGGACAGTTTTGTTTATGGATTTCAATTCCGCTGTCTGTTTGAAAACCAATAACTTCGTCGCCCGGAATCGGATGGCAGCAGTCGGCAATTGAATAATTGGTTGAATGACGAATGATTTTTACGTTCGGCGATTCTCTTTCTTGTTCTTCATCTTTGAAACTCCAAAACAGTATTTTCTTGCTCTTTCGTTTGTGGGTCGCATATTCAAGGATTTTATCCTTGTTGATTTCGTCCGCTCCTAATTTTTCAAAGAGTTCGGTTTTGTCAACCACGCCGTAGCCTTGAATCAGTTTTTCCAAAATTGTCTGGCTGACGTTTATGCCTTTTTCTTCAAGGGTTTCGGCAAGAATTTGCTGCCCGCGCATTATGTTGCGCTTTTTCTCATATTTGAACGCTTGTTGGAGCGCATTGTTCGCTTTGACTGTGGAAATAATTTTAAACCATTCTTTCTGAGGCTTTTGTGATTCCGATGTGAGAATCTCAACTTGGTCGCCGCTTTGCAGTTTGTAGTCCAAAGCCACGATTTTTTGTTTGTTGATTCTTGCTCCAATTGCATGGTGACCGATTTCTGAATGTATATCGTATGCGAAATCAAGTGCGGTCGCTCCAATCGGGAAACGGTGCATTTCGCCTTTGGGCGTGAACGCAAACAAATCGGTGGAGTACAAGTTCATTTTGAACTCGTCCAAGAATTTCAACGCGTCTTCATCGGGATTTGTCAGCGAAGCCTGTACTCGTTTCATCCAAACTTCCAACTGGCTCTGTTCAAATCCGTCGATGTTTTTGTATTTCCAATGGGCTGCAAATCCGTTTTCTGCAATTTCGTCCATTCGTTGGGTACGAATCTGCACTTCGACCCACGTTCCGTCTGGTCCCATCACTGTTGTGTGCAGGGCTTCGTAGCCATTGTCCTTCGGGGTAGAAATCCAGTCGCGCAATCGTTCGGGATTTGGCGTGTATTTGTCTGTAATATAGGAATATACACGCCAGCACATTGCTTTCTCTTCTTCGAGTGGCACGTCCTGCAAAATGATTCTGACGGCAAACACATCATATACATTGTCGAATGTGACGTGTTTTTTTTGCATTTTAGCCCAAATGGAAGATATTGATTTTGAACGACTTGTGATTGTGTAGTTAATGTTATGCTGTTCCAATGTCATCATAATTGGAATGCAGAAACGGTTCAAATAGTGGATTCGTTTCTTTTCGCTTCCTTTCAATTGATGCAAAATATCGTAGTAAACGGTTGGATTTAAGTATTTTAGACATAAATCCTCCATTTCCATTTTTATTTTGTAGAAACCCATTCGGTGGGCGAGTGGCACGAACAGCATACTTGTTTCCTCGGCTATTCTTTTTTGTTTTTCGGGTGGCATCGAGTCGAGCGTCCGCATATTGTGGAGGCGGTCGGCAAGTTTTATGATGATGACCCGCACATCTTCCGACAGCGTGAATACAATTTTCTTGAAGTTTTCTGCTTGACCTTCTTTGTTTTTCAATACGCCGCGGATTTTCGTCAGTCCGTCAACAATTTGTGCGATTTTCGGACCAAACATTGATTCAATGTCTTCCAGCGTGATGTCTGTGTCTTCAACCACATCGTGCAACAATGCGGAAATTACTGATTTAGAGCCAAGCCCAATTTCGTCAGCCACGATTCTGGCGACCGCAATAGGGTGAAGAATATATGGTTCTCCCGACCGCCGCCGGGTACCGTAATGCGCCTCATTCGCCACATTGAATGCTTTCCGCACCAATGCCGCTGTTTCTTCCGTCTTGCGGCACTTGGGCGCACCGTTGATTAAATCCTCAAATTGCTTATTTATATTGTCCTTTTCTTCCTGCGAAAATTCTGTCATTGTTCAAAATTTACAATCCTTACAAATGTACGCTTTTATTTAGAAAAAGCCTAATAAAGATTGTTTTTGTATTAACCAGTTATCAAATATTTTCCCAAATGCATGAAATCTTATTTTCGTCAAAATAATAATGTATGGTTATGGATTGGTAAATTTGACTACATTTGCCACCAAATTGTACTGACAATGGCAGAAATCTGCCAATATGGCTCTAATTTTTGCTTGGCAAACAATTTGACATAAGAATATATAAAAATATATAAATATGAGCGATAAGGAAAAGGAAGAAATTGATAATCAAGAATCTACGGAATCTGTGGAGAACGTGGATGGGCTAAACGACGAGCAGGCGCAAAGTCAAACTGAAGAAAATCAGGCAGATGAAGATTCAGAAAATTCGTCGGAACAAGACGAATTGTCAGTCGTGAAAAATGAATTGGAAGAATTGAAAGACAAACATTTGCGTCTTCAGGCGGAATTCGACAATTATCGCCGGAGAACGTTGAAGGAAAAGGCTGAATTGATTTCGTCGGCTGGCGAAAAGGTTTTGAAGGACCTGTTGCCTGTGATTGACGATTTGGACCGCGCAATGGAATCAACGGCCACAGCTCAGGATGTTGCCGCTGTTCGCGAGGGGTTGGACTTGATTGTGAATAAGTTTCAGAATTTTTTGAAAAATAATGGTGTGAGCGAAATCGAGGCGAAAGAACAGGATTTTGATGCCGACAAACACGAGGCGGTGACGAAATTTCCTGCTCCAAGCGAGGATTTGAAGGGCAAGGTAATTGATGTTGTGCAAAAAGGATATACGTTGAACGGCAAGGTTATGCGTTTCGCAAAGGTTGTCGTTGGTGAATAATTATAAAGGCAATGGCGGAAAAAAGAGATTATTACGAAGTGTTAGGGGTGTCGAAAAATGCCACTAAGGATGAGCTGAAAAAGGCTTATCGTAAGTTGGCTATTCAATATCACCCTGATAGACAGCAAGGTAAAACTGATGCGGAGAAAAAAGAAGCGGAGGAGAAGTTCAAGGAAGCTGCCGAAGCATACGATGTGCTGAGCGATGATACAAAACGTCAACGGTATGACCAATATGGTCACGCAGGTGTTGGAGGCGCAAGTGGCGGCGGTTTCTCCGATGTGAATGATATTTTCTCTCATTTCGGCGACATTTTTGGCGATTTCTTTGGCGGAGGTGGCTTTAGCACTGGGTTCAGCGGCTTTGGCGGAGGACGCGGTGGCGCGGTTCGCAAAGGATCGAATCTGCGTGTTCGTGTAAAACTGAACTTGTCGGAAATCGTTTCTGGTGTCGAAAAGAAGATTAAAATAAAAAAGAAAGTTACCTGTACCGCTTGTAACGGTTCTGGTGCGGCTACATCGAACGATATGCAGACATGTCCCGACTGTAAGGGCTCTGGCTATGTGGTTCGGGTGGTAAATGGAATTTTTGGCAGAATGCAACAGCAGTCTCCGTGTCCACGTTGTGGAGGAGAAGGAAAAATTATTACCCATAAATGTCCACATTGTAACGGAGAAGGTGTTGTTGACGCAGAGGAAACGGTTACCGTGAAAATTCCTGCCGGTGTTGCCGATGGTATGCAGTTGAATGTGCAAGGTAAAGGAAATGCGCCTCGCCATGGTGGTATCAATGGCGATTTGCTCGTGCTGATTGCCGAAGAGGAACATCCTGAATTTGAACGTGATGGTAGCGATTTGATTTATGATTTGAATATTAGTTTCCCTGACGCTGTGTTAGGAACTACAGTGGAAATTCCAACGGTTGAGGGAGCTGTGAAAATCAAGATAGAAGAAGGTACACAGTCGGGAAAAATTCTGCGTTTGCGAGGTAAAGGTGTTCCTGAAGTCAATGGTTACGGACGGGGAGACTTGCTTGTAAATGTACAAGTGTTTGTTCCAAAAGATGTGACGAAAGATGAACGGAAAGTTCTTGAAAAACTTCAAGAATCTCCATCGTTTAAACCCAAAAACAAAAGTGGCTTCTTCGACAGAATGAAGGATTTCTTCTAATAATTAATTGAATTTTTTATGAAAGCCAGGGCGAAAAGCCTTGGCTTTTTTGTTTATAACAACACTTTTACGTCTATTGCTTTCGCAAACGACAATGCGTTGTCGAATATGCCATAATGGATGGCGGATACCGAAAAACCTGCGTAGAGATAAAATTTGTTAGCCAATGGCAATTGTATGCCCGTAGCGCACGAAGTCCCAAGTCCAACTTTTGAAAAATTACTATTCGCATCATCATTCGAATAGTGTAACACGCTCTGATTCAGATTCCCAATGGAAATTTCGTGCGTTTTCATTTCCATAAACGAAGCTGCTCCCGCAACTTCTATAAATGGCGTTATTTGTGCATCAATAGGGAATGATTTGTGGATGCCAACTTCGAATTGCAAACGGTTTTCTTTTCCTGAAATACTGCCTTGTTCAATCACTTCATCTGATAAACTTCCTTTTTTCGAATTGAGTTTTACCGAAAAGCTGCAATGGGTAATGCTTGGACTTAAAAAAATCGCATTAAGATAGATTGCAAATGTTTTGCATGTGTAATATTGCAAGGTTCCCCCTAAGCTGAGAGTTGGTTTGTATTTTGTGTCGTGTGGAAACTCGTACAACGAAAAATCATCGTTGAAGTATTCTTTGAGTTTCGTATAATTTGTTGTGTTACCAATTAATATGGTATTCAGATTCAGCGTGCCTTCCGAACCGACTTCGTATAATTTTGCTTCAGCATTTCCTGCCCATTGCCAACCAATGTGGAAACCATAATTGAGTCCCGTTCGGTCGGATTCCTGCGCCCAAATTGTCAATGGAAATAGGAGCGAGGCAAGGATTGTGGTGGCTACGTGTTTTCTCATAATCCCCAAAACTGACGAGTCGGTTCTGTTTTTGCGTGTTTTTTGTGGTAAATAATTTCAAAACTCATTGGCGGAATCTCTATAAATAGCTGTAAATTACGTAGATAGTATTTGCATTGCGAGAATGATTGTAGTTCTGTGTAATCAACAGCTTGTGGAAGTTTGATTTCAATTTTTTGTAATTCCTTTGATTTGTTGAAGCACACATATGCAAATTCAGAAAAATATTTCCGTCGGTAAACAAGAATTTGTTTTTCGATTTGCAGAAATGTGAAATCGCCATAAATGAATGGCAGGAATCCGCTTCGGAGTTGTCCAAGTTTTTGGGTTGTCGCAAGATTTTCTGTTTCGTGTTCGTTTAGTCCGCTGAAATACATTGGACGACGGTTGTCGGGGTCGCCACCACCAGGTATGCCAATTTCGTCGCCGTAGTATATCACTGGAATTCCTGGAATTGTTGCATTGAAAGCAAGCAACATTGCCAATTTCTTGTAACCAATTGGATTTTTGACAGTTATATGTCGGTTCCAACCTTCATATTCTGCGTTTTGATTTGTCCACAAATCTTCGCCTGCATACGAAATAAAACGTGGTAAATCGTGGTTGCCCGAAATGTTTCCCATTAAATGGTGGCTCCCGAAAAATTCCAATTCCTGCCGTAGGCAGATGCACAATTTTTCAAAATGCACTTCTTCATACAAGAAGGCTGAACGGGTTTCGTAGTACAGATTAAATGAAAACTGGGAATCGTGGATGCCAGAATTTACGTAGCTTTGAAGCATTTCCCGACCTCCAAATGTTTCGCCTATTTGGAATAATCTTTTTTGTTTTGGAACAACGATTTGTTCTTTTAATTTCTTGGTAAGTTTTCTCCAAAATTCAGTCTGAATGTGTTTTGTGGCATCGTGGCGGAAACCGTCAAGATCGAATTTTTCAATCCACGAAACAGCAATGTCGGTCATTTTTTCAATAACCGCAGGTTTGCTGAAATCAAGCGTGGGCAAAAATTCCTCGAACCACGTTGAAAAACGCTGGTCTTCCCATCGTCCGATGTTTTTTGAGCCATCGGGCAAATAGAGCGGCGTGCACCAATTCGGATGTTCCTTGATTATTTCGTTATCTTTATAAACATGGTTGGCAACGTAGTCGAGTATGATGTTTATACCGTGCTCGTGCGCAGATTTCACTAAGCTGTGTAAATCGTTTTCACTGCCGAAATGCTCATCTATTTTGTCTGAGACCAAGGGCCAATATCCGTGGTAGCCTGCCGATAAACGTCCATTTTTTTCAACAGGCTCGTCAGGATTTTTTACAACTGGCGAAATCCATATTGTGTTGATACCCAATTTCTTGAAATAACCATCATCGATTTTTTCTTTGATGCCACGCAAATCACCGCCATGGAAATTCAATTTGGCATGGACTTGCTCAAAATTCTTATTGGGATTTTTTTTCGTGTTGCTGTTGTTAAATCTGTCGATGAGTGCGAAATAAATCAACTGCGCTTCTTTATCGTTACGATTTATCGCATCTGACGATTCCACCACGTTGCCGTTTTCAAGTGGAATGAGCAAATCGTTCGTCATTGTCTCGGTATTGTATCCGTAAACTCTGATATAGCTTCGTTTGAATTTTTTCGCCTCTTTTGGTAATGTAATCACAATTCGGTTTCGATGGCGGAACGTGTTGGTGTCATTGATAACCTTATTTTGCCATAGAACGAGATAGCCAGAAATGGAGTCGGAAGCTGATAGAATTATGCTGTTTTCAAACACTTGGATTGTTTCCAATTGCATTTTTTCATCATCGCCAAACGGAACACGCATTAGAGAATTGTAGCCGCCGTAGCCGTTTTCCAGCACCTCATTGTTGAGCGGGTCGTTAATCCAGTTCCCGTCAACAATCAATTGGTAGGAATAATTTCCAGGCTCGATGTTGAGTGTATATTGCCAACAATTATCTTTGTAAGAAAAATTGTAACCCTTTGGGTTCCAACTGTTAAAATCACCTGCAATCTGAACTGAGTTCACGTAATTGTTGGGATAATAGCGGACAACGTATTGGATTTTCTTTGATTTTACCAGCACCAATGACTCTTTCGAACCGTCCTTATATATAATGTCTAAATTGCTAACAGGCAATATGATATCGTTTTCAACGATGTTCAATTTCACTTTTTGCTCCTTGTGGTTCACCCAAACTTCAAATCCTTGCGGGGCAACCACTGACGCAATTTCGTCGCAATTGAGAACGTAGTCTTGCAAGTAAACGATTGTTTCTTTTTGTCCAAGACGAATTTCCGATGCCAAGTTACAAATTTTACTGCTCATATTTTTCTAATGCGTGAATGGTAACTTCGTTGTTTTCAACATCAAGTTCTATGGTCGAGTCGGTTACAGTGTGCGAAAGAATGTATTCCGACAGCGGATTTTCTAGATAGTTTTGTATAGCCCGTTTGAGCGGTCGCGCGCCGTTTTTCTGGTCGTATCCTTTTTCCACAATGTAATTTTTCATAGCTTCGGTTAGTACAAGGTTGATATTCAAGTCTTTAGTACGCTTGTACAAATCTTTCAGTTCTATTTCTATAATTTTGTGGATGTCTTCTTTTGTAAGCGTGTTGAAGTGGATAATGTCATCAACACGGTTCAAGAATTCTGGCGAAAACGTTTTTTTCAACTCTTTTTCAGTGATAGATTTAGCATATTCCGACGCTTGTTCCTCGCGTGTTTTCGCACTGAAGCCAACATTGCCTCCAAATTCCGTGAGCGAGCGGCTTCCAATATTCGAAGTCATTATTATAATGGTATTCTTGAAGTTCACCTTTCGTCCGTAACTATCGGTCAAATGTCCTTCGTCAAGCACTTGTAATAAAATGTTGAACACATCAGGGTGTGCTTTTTCTATTTCGTCGAGCAAAACCACGGAATATGGTTTCCGTCGAACTTTTTCCGTCAACTGACCGCCTTCTTCGTAGCCAACGTAGCCCGGAGGCGCTCCAACCAAACGGGAAACGGCGAATTTTTCCATGTATTCGCTCATATCAATACGGATAAGCGCGTCGCGTGAATCGAATAGATATTCTGCCAAAACTTTTGCCAATTCGGTTTTTCCAACGCCCGTAGGACCAAGGAATATGAATGTTCCGATTGGTTTGTTCGGGTCTTTCAAACCCGCACGGTTACGTTGGATTGCTTTCACAATTTGTTGAATAGCTTCATCTTGTCCGATTACCGAACCTTTCAGTTCCGTGAACATTTGGAGCAGACGGCTTCCTTCCTCCTGTGCAATGCGTTTTACTGGTACGCCAGTCATCATTGCAACTACTTCTGCCACAGTATCTTCGGTTACAGGATTTCTGTTTTCCTCCAACGAACGTTGCCAATCTTTCTTGGCTTGTTCTATCTTCAGTTTGAGTTTATTGTTTCTGTCGCGTAAGTCAGCCGCTGTTTCGTAGTCTTGACGGTTTACGGCATCGTCCTTTTGCTCCTTGATTTTTCCCATTTCCTGTTCCATATCAATAATGTCCTGCGGAGCAACAACATTTTGTATATGCACGCGCGAGCCTGCTTCGTCCATTGCATCAATAGCCTTGTCGGGCAGACAACGGTCGGAAATGTAGCGTTGGGTCAGGTTTACGCACGCTTTGATAGCTTTGTCGGTGTAATATACGTTGTGGAAATTTTCGTAGTACACCTTTATGTTGTTCAGAATATTGATTGATTCTTCAATCGTTGGCTGTTCCACAAGCACTTTTTGGAATCTGCGTTCAAGTGCGCCATCTTTCTCAATATTTTGACGGTATTCGTCAAGTGTTGTCGCACCAATACATTGAATGTCGCCGTGGGCGAGAGCTGGTTTCAACATATTTGCTGCATCGAGTGCGCCCGACGAACCACCGGCACCGACAATCGTGTGGATTTCATCTATAAACAAAATAACGTTCTGCGTGTTCGATAGTTCCGAAATCAGTGTCTTGATTCGTTCTTCGAATTGTCCTCTGTATTTTGTGCCGGCAACAATCGAAGCCATATCAATGGTTACCAATCGTTTGTCGAATAACGTCCGTGACACTTCGTGGTTCACAATTTTGATAGCTAAACCTTCCACAATTGCGGATTTTCCAACGCCCGGCTCGCCTATGAGAATCGGGTTGTTTTTCTTTCTACGGCTGAGAATTTGTGCAATACGTTCAATTTCCGTATCGCGTCCAACCACAAAATCCAATTTGCCTTCCCGTGCCGATTTTGTCAAATCCGTGCCATATTGGTCGAGCAACGGAGTGGCGGTTTGCGTGGGTTTCTGTTTACTTTTTTCCGTGTTTGGATGTGGCGGATAGTGCGGTTCAAATTTATGAGACGATGATTTAGGCTCGTCGTCTTGTCTGTCGTGCACATCCACGTTAGGAGATCCAAGCAGGTCGCTGATTGCTTGATTGTCCTTGTTTTTATTGTATCGTTTGAGAATGCTGTTTTTTACTGCCGCATACGTGATTCCTTGAATGCGAAGCTCTTTCGCGCAAATTGAATTTTCGTCGCGTAGCACGGCAAGCAGCAAATGTTCCGTGTCGATTTTGTTTATCGAAAGGTTGATTGCCTCGAATTGTGCGATTTTTAACACATTCTGTGCATTGTTCAGAATCGGAATAGAACCTGTCTCGTTTGGATTCAGCGGTTCTGGCTTAATCAATTCGTGTTCGATTGTTGATTTTATAGCAGTGATATCACAATTCAGTTCTGTAAGAATATCTGTCGCAAGGCATTGATTTTCACGGAATAAGCCAAGACAAAAATGGTCGATGCAGAGAAAGTTGTTTCCCAATCGGATTGCCTCTTCACGGCTGTTCCGCAATATCGCGTTTAGTTTTTCGGAATGCTCCATAGAATTAAAATTTCGTAAATATACCAAAATTCGGTGAATCTACGATGAATGGGGGCATATATTATTTATTTCCCTGCTTTTTCCGCCGAAAAAACGCCTAATTGCAGATATTGTGATTTATTAACAAAAAAATGTTGATAAAAACCCAGTCGGTATGACGGGAAAATAGGGGAATTTTTGGGATTTTTGCTTGAAATGTAAAGTAGGCGAATATGCCTATGCAAAATAGATAAAAATGTCTGAAGAAGTAGAAAAAACAAGTAACGAAAGAATTATTCGATTTGATATCGAGAAGGAAATGAAGTCGGCGTACATCGACTATTCGATGTCCGTAATTGTGGCGAGAGCGTTGCCTGATGCGCGCGATGGTATGAAACCTGTGCATCGGCGTGTGATGTTCGGTATGGACAAGATGGGAAACACTCCCGACCAACCATATAAGAAATCGGCCAGAATCGTCGGTGAGGTTATGGGTAAGTACCACCCGCACGGTGATTCATCTATATATGGTACGTTGGTCCACTTGGCACAGGATTGGAATATGCGGTATCCATTGGTTGACGGACAAGGTAACTTTGGCTCAATCGACGGCGATTCTCCTGCTGCTATGCGTTACACCGAGGCACGGTTGGCAAAAATTGCAACGGAAACCTTGGCTGATTTGGAAAAAGATACGGTTGACATGCAACCGAACTTCTCCGAGGAATACAAGGAACCGACCGTGTTGCCGACAAAAATCCCTATGTTGTTGGTAAACGGTTGTGCTGGTATTGCCGTTGGTATGGCTACAAACATGGCTCCGCACAATCTTTCCGATACCGTTGACGCAATTGTTGCATATATCGAAAATCCTGAAATCACAATACCTGAACTTGCGGCAATCATCAAAGCTCCTGATTTCCCTACGGGAGGAACAATTTATGGATATCAGGGCGTGCTTGACGCATACGAAACAGGACAAGGACGAATCGTGATTCGTGCAAAAGCTCGTTTTGAAAACGAAAATGGTCGCGATTTGATTGTGGTTGACGAGATTCCGTATATGGTCAATAAGGCTGAATTGATTAAGAGAACGGCAGATTTGATTAATGAAAAGAAAATCGAAGGTATTACCGAGGTAAACGATGAATCGGACAAGGAGGGTATGCGTATTGTTTATACTTTGAAAAAAGACGCAGTGCCTAACATTGTCCTCAATAAATTGTTTAAATACACGTATTTGCAGTCTTCGTTCAGCGTGAATAACGTTGCGTTGGTTGATGGCCGTCCAAAGACGATGAACTTAAAGGATATGATTTCCGTGTTCACGGAACACCGCCACGATGTGGTTGTCCGTCGTACCAAGTTCGACTTGAAGGAGGCTGAGAAACGTGCCCATATTTTGGAAGGTCTTATCATTGCCTGCGATAATATCGACGAAGTTGTTCATATTATTCGTGCATCGAAAAACGTGGCTGAAGCCCGTGAAAATTTGATGAAACGTTTTGACCTTGACGAAGAACAGGCAAATGCCATAGTTGAAATGCGTCTGCGTCAGCTCACAGGTTTGCAGATGGATCAACTTCATGCTGAATATGAGGAACTTGAACGTAAGATTGCATACTTTAAAGATGTGTTGGCAAATTACGATATGCAAATGCAGATTGTGAAAGACGAAATGCTCGAAATCAAGGCAAAATACGGTGACGAACGTAAAACCGACATCGTTAAGACAGCCGAGGAATTCAACCCTGAAGATTTCTATGCCGACGAAGATGTGGTGATTGCAATTTCTCACCTTGGTTATATTAAGAGAACGGCTCTTACGGAATACAAACTGCAAAACCGTGGTGGTGTTGGTTCTCGTGGCGGCGATACCCGTGATGCAGATTATATTGAACATCTGTACATTTCGAATATGCACGCTACGTTGTTGATTTTCACAGAACAAGGTAAGTGCTTCTGGCAGAAGGTTTACGAAATTCCAGAAGGAACAAAAGTTTCGAAAGGTCGTGCAATTCAAAATATTTTGAATATTTCAAATGACGACAAAGTTCGTGCATACGTAACTGTCAATAATTTGACCGACGAAGATTACTTGAAGAACCATTTCGTGGTACTTTGTACTGAAAACGGTATCATCAAGAAAACTACGTTGGAGGCATATTCCCGTCCACGTCAGAATGGTATCATCGCGCTTTCAATCCGCGAAGGTGACCGCTTGTTGCAGGCGTGCTTGACCGACGGAAACTGCGAAATCATGATGGCAATCCAGTCGGGTAAGGCTATCCGATTCCCGGAAAGCAAGTTCCGTGCTATGGGACGTACCGCTTCGGGCGTGAAAGGTATGACGGTTCCTGATGGCGAAAAAGTTGTCGGATTAATTTGTGCACCTGCAGATACTAATAAGGAGATTTTAGTCGTTTCAGAAAAAGGTTTCGGAAAACGTTCAAGCATTGACGACTACCGTATAACGAACCGTGGTGGTAAGGGTGTCAAGACAATCAACGTGACTGAAAAAACTGGCAAGCTTGTTGCATTCGAAGCGGTTGACGACGACGACGATTTGATGATTATGAACAAATCAGGTATCACAATTCGTATGGAAGTTGCTCCGTTGCGTGTGATGGGACGTGTGGCACAAGGTGTGAAATTGATTAACCTCCGTCCGAAGGATTCGATTGCGGCAATATCTACCGTACACGTTGAACCAGAGGAACGCCAGGCAATGAAAGATGCAGAAAATGCAGAAAACGTTGATGGTGCTGAAACAGATGAGAATCAAAACGAGACAAATAATACAGAAAACAACGAATAATAAAAATTGATGAATATGAAAAAAAATGTCATTCTTGCGTTAATCGCATTGTTTTTCGGAAATATCGCGTTCAGTCAGACCGATGAATTTGTTATGACGTGGAATATTGTGGAAAGTGAGGCTAAAAAATCTGATGCCGACATTGCTAATCCTAAGAAAGCCGCAAAAATCAATACGTGGACGGAACGTGGTCGTAAATACTTGATGGTATATACGTTTGATGCGGAGAATATTTATCCAGGAACAACAATGGAGCAGTTGCCGCTTATTATGAAAAGTGGCGCGAAAAGTGCATCAACAAAAGGTGATACAACAATCCAGACTTTTGAAAGAATGGAATTTTATTGCGTTGGTGGTAAAGTTGTGAAATATGTCCGCGCTGGGCGAGCAAAGGAAAATTTCTTCCCAACACAAACTGCCGCACTTGATGTCGCAGCTGAAGCATATTTGAAAGCTCACGAACTTGATAGTGAAAAAAAGAAGGCTAAGTTGATTGGTGACCAATTGAAAACAATTGCCGATTATTTGCAACGCGAGGCTTTGTTTCCGTATTATGCGGGCGATTATGCCACAGCTTCAATATACTATACAAAAGCTGGAAATATAGTAAGAACAGGTTTGACTGGCGAATCTGATTCTGTTCGTGCGTCAGTGTTGAAAAACTGCGGTGAAATCAATAAAGCTGCTAAAAACTACGACCAAGCGATTTCATTCTACAACGACATTAATTCGTTCGCTCCATCAACAAATATGTATGCGAATATTTATTTCTGCCAATTGATGAAACATGATACAACAAGCGCAATCAATACGTTGCAGAAAGTTTTGTCGGATTTTCCAAATGATACAAATCGCGTTTCATTCTTGAACCAATTGATTGATATGTACATTAAGACAAATCAGGTGGACAACGCTACAACTTATTTGCAAAAAGCAATCGAGGCTGAACCCAACAATACCGCATATTTGTTTAACTTGGGCTATTTGAATGAATCGAACGGTAAGGAGGATGAAGCTGTCGCTAACTATGAGAAGGTTCTTGCCATTGATGCAAATGAACCTAATGCAAACTTCAACCTCGGTCGTATTATTGCAGAACGTGGAAATGCAAAAATGAAGGAAGCCGACAAATTGTATGGCAAAAAAGGTTACCAAGCCAAAGTTGACGAAGGTAAAGGACTTTTGAAAAAATCGTGCAACTGTTTTGAATTGTGCGCACAAAACACACAAGACAAAGGGTTGAAGAAAAATGCATACTACAATCTTATGCGTCTTTACGCTCAATTAGGTATGATGGATAAATCAAAAACGGCTAAGGCTCAATATGATAGCATATAGGAAATAATGTTAAAAGTTTTTTCATAGGTGGGAAAGCGGTGATGTCGTGATGATATGCCGCTTTCTTTTTTTAGAATGACTCTTAGTTTTGTATATGCAATTCCTCTTCCAATAGTTCGGCATTGTCGGTGATTACCAATAGTTTGTCGAATTCTTTGAGAACAGATTTCCCTGTCGGAACAAAGAAACCGTTTTCCCGTTTAACCATTATTGCAAGAGTTTTTTCGGGTAAACCAATGTCCATCAAGCGTGTGCCATTTTGCAACATCTGTTTGGTAATGGTGATTTCGGTTGCCGCCGATTTTATTTCGTCTGGTAAATCTATGTCGAAATGTTCGGGTTTTTTCAACCCTCTGGAGTTCCCCACAAGATGGAGAAATTTAGCCACACGAGGTAACGATGTTCCTTGCAGGATGAGAGACACTAACGTGCAGAAAAACACAATGTTAAATAGTAATCGCGCATTTGGGATGTCGGCGTTCAGACTAAGAATTGCGAAAATAATCGGTGTGGCACCACGAAGACCGACCCACGAGATAAACATTTTGTCGCGGTTAAGCATTCTGCGGAATGGCATAAGGCATATATACACAGACAATGGGCGGGTTAGGAAAATCATGACAAAGCTGATGATAAGTCCAGGAATAATAATGGGCACCAGTTCGTGTGGTTTTACTAATAGTCCAAGTATCAAGAACATAATGAGTTGAAACAGCCACGTAAGACCATCAAAGAATTTGATTGTGGAGTTTTTATGGACCAATGTGCTGTTGCCAATCACTAAACCACCTAAATATACGGCAAGATAGCAGTTCCCGTGTAGAAAGTACGTGGCGGAAAATATGAAGATGCAGCTTGAAAGTACAAGTATAGGGTATAATGAATCGTTTTTTATGTTTAATTTATTGATTAACAATACGATAAGTTTCCCGAATATAAGTCCGAGCAGTGCGCCAATCACCAATTGCGATATGACTAACAGTGTGGCATACAAATAATTAGGCTCGCTATTTGATTGTATATAAGTAAGCAATGTGATAGTGAGAATATATGCCATCGGGTCGTTGCTACCGCTTTCCAATTCAAGCATCGGTTTTAGATTGTTTTTTAGCCGAAGTCCTTTTGCACGTAATATGGAAAACACTGATGCTGAATCGGTTGACGACATTGTCGCGCCTAACAAAAGTGATGTTGACAATCCGAATGTTGCCGCTTCGTAAGTCATCCCTAAGATCCACCAAATTGCGATGCCCGTGAATAGGGCGGTTAGAAGGACGCCGAGTGTTGAAAGCATTATTCCTTGCGCAAGTACGGGTTTTATGTCGTTGATTTTTGTGTCCATTCCGCCTGAAAACAAAATGACGCACAATGCGATGGTTCCAACGGTTTCTGCCATCATAATATTGTCGAATTCAATGCCAAATCCGTCGCTGCCGAACAACATTCCTACTGCAAGAAACAACAACAATGATGGTACGCCAAACCGATAACCTGCTTTGTCCGCCACAATGCTGACAAAAAACAGAATTGAAATTAAAAGTAGCGCAAGTTCTAATTGCATAGTTTTATTTTATGCAACAAAGGTAGTAAAAGTTTAAGCACAAAAAAAGACGATGCATAAAACATCGTCTTTTTCGTACGAAATAGACTGTATTAGAAGTTCGGTTTCAAACTTGTTCGGTCGTAGAACTTGTTGATGATTTCGACTGCATCATCTGCAGTGTCAACAATGTTGATGAGTTTCATATCATCGGGGCTGATATTCTTTTCTCCCTCAAGCATCACTTTTTTCGTCCAGTCAATCAATCCTTGCCAATATGATTTACCGACAAGAATAATAGGGAAGTGGTCGATTTTTCCTGTTTGAATCAACGTGATTGCTTCAAATAGTTCGTCTAACGTGCCAAATCCGCCCGGCATCACAATAAATCCTTGCGAATAGCGCATGAACATCGTTTTTCGGGTGAAGAAATAACGGAACGTGATGAGTTTGTCTTGGTCAATAAATTGGTTTGCCGATTGTTCAAACGGCAATTCAATATTGATTCCCACCGATTTACCATTTCCTTTTTGTGCTCCCAGGTTTGCTGCTTCCATAATGCCGGGACCGCCACCTGTAATTACTCCAAATCCATGTTGGGTAAGCAGATACGCAATATCTTTCGCTAGTTTATAGTATTTGTTGGTTGGTTTCGTCCGTGCCGAACCAAAAATTGAAACACAAGGCCCAATTTTTGTCAAAGTTTCAAAACCCTCAACAAATTCCGCCATATATTTGAAAATTTCCCACGTATTTTCAGCTTTGATGTTCTGCCAATTCTTTGGATTGACTTTTTTCGTTACCTTTTTTTCTTCCATATTTTGTGAATATTTAATGTTATTTCCAAAGATAGGAAAAAACATCTTTATTTCAAAATATTTTTCAAGAACTGTCCTGTAAAACTGTCTGAATTGTTTGAAATTTCTTCTGGAGTGCCTGTGGCAACGATTAATCCGCCGTGTTCTCCGCCATCGGGTCCTAAATCTATAATGTAGTCGGCAACTTTCACCACATCGAGGTTGTGTTCGATTACAATTACCGTATTTCCTTTATCTACAAGCTTTTGCAATACGCCCAGCAGAATATTTATATCGTGGAAATGAAGTCCCGTGGTTGGTTCGTCTAAAATGTACAACGTGTTACCAGTGTCTTTTTTCGACAATTCAGAAGCTAATTTCACTCGTTGTGCTTCGCCTCCAGAAAGCGTGTTCGATGGTTGTCCGAGTTTCAGATAGCCAAGTCCCACGTCCTGCAATGTTTTGAGTTTGTCGTGTATGTTTTTTATGGTGCTGAAAAACTCAACTCCTTGATTGATAGTCATATCCAGCACATCGCTGATGGATTTGCCTTTGTAGCGGACTTCCTGTGTTTCGCGGTTGTAGCGTTTACCATTGCATTCGTCGCAGGTGACGAACACATCGGGCAGAAAGTTCATTTCTATGGTTTTGATTCCGGCTCCTTTGCATGCTTCGCAGCGTCCTCCACGTACATTGAATGAGAATCTTCCCGCTTTGTAGCCACGCATTTTTGCCTCAGGCAATGTTTCGAACAATTTGCGTATGTCGGTGAAAATATCTGTGTAAGTCACTGGATTAGAACGTGGTGTCCGTCCCAATGGTGATTGGTTTATTTCAATAACTTTGTCGATGTTTTCTATGCCTTCGATTGCCGTATATGGCAGCGGTTCGGTTTTGGAACGATAGAAATGTTGGTTGAGAATGGGGTGGAGCGTTTTGTTGATTAATGTTGATTTTCCGCTACCCGACACGCCTGTGACACAGATTAGTGTGCCAAGAGGAAATGTTGCCGACACATTTTTAAGATTGTTGCCGCTTGCGCCAATAATCGACAGTGTTTTTCCGTTTCCTTTCCGCCGTTCGGTAGGAATTTCTATCTTTTTTTGCCCCGTCAAATAATCAATGGTCAAGCTTTTTTGTTTTAGAAAATCTTTTTGTGTGCCTTGCGCCACAACTTCGCCTCCTTTACGTCCTGCGCCTGGTCCGAAATCTATCACGTAATCGGCGGAGCGAATCATATCTTCGTCGTGTTCAACTACAATCACGCTGTTGCCTTCGTCGCGGAGTTTCTTAAGCGATTGTATCAGTTTTATGTTGTCGCGTTGATGCAGTCCAATGCTTGGCTCATCGAGTATGTACAACACATTCACTAACTTAGAACCAATTTGCGTAGCGAGACGGATGCGTTGGCTTTCTCCTCCGGAAAGTGTTTGCGAGCCTCGACTTAACGTAAGGTACGAAAGTCCCACATCGAGCAAAAATTCAGTACGAGTTTTAATCTCTTTTATAATTTCTTGTCCCACAGTGAATTGCTGCTTCGAAATTTTGTTTGGCAGTGAACAAATCCATTCGTGGAATTTTTCGATGGTGAGATTTGATACTTCCGCAATATTTTTGTCGGTTATTCTAAAATACAGCGATTCTTTTTTCAACCGTTGTCCGTTGCATACAGGGCAGACGTTTTTCTTTACATAATAGTCGGCTGTTTTTGCATCATCTTGAAATTCCATTTGGCGTTCGAGTAAGTGGAGCATTCCTTCGAATCCAAGGAAATAGTTCGCTTGCATGCCGACAGGATTTGTGACGAACGAAAACATCTCCTGCGAACCGTAAATCAACACGCGTTGGCATTCTTCCGAAATATCTTGGAAGGGAGTGTCGAGCGAAAATTCAAATTTTGCAAGAATTGCTTCTAATTTGCAGAATATCAAGTTGTTTTTGTAAACGCCAAGAGGTTTGAATGCACCTTTTCGTATAGAAAGTTTCGCATTTGGAACAATTTTCTCCACATCAATTTCGTCAACTACGCCAAGACCGTCGCAGTGCGGACATGCGCCTTGGGGTGAATTAAACGAAAATGAGTGGGGCGCGGGCTCGTCGTACGACAAACCTGTGGTCGGGCACATCAATTTCTTGCTGAAATAGGTTACTTTGTTTGTTTCCATATCGACCACCATTATCACGCCTTTGCCAAGTTTCATCGCTGTTTCGATGGATTGTTTGATGCGTGATTCTTCTTTGTCGCTGATTTTGAATTTATCTACAACAAGTTCAATATTATGGTTTTTATATCGGTCAACTTTCAATCCATAGGTGAGGTCGGTGATTTCATCGTCGATACGCATGTGGAGATAGCCTTTTCTGCGATATTGCTCAAAAAGTTCCACATAGTGGCCTTTACGGTTTTTTATAATGGGAGCGAGAAGATAGATTTTTCGTCCATTGAATCGTTCGTAAATGAGTTGTACGATTTTTTCGGTGGTGTATTTCACCATTTTCTCGCCAGTTTCGTACGAAAATGCTTCGCCAATGCGTGCATAGAGCAGACGGAGAAAGTCGTATATTTCGGTAATGGTGCCGACTGTTGAGCGAGGATTTTTATTGACTGTTTTTTGTTCAATCGAAATTACTGGACTTAACCCTGTGATTTTATCAACATCGGGTCGTTCCATTGTTCCCAAAAACTGGCGGGCGTATGCCGAAAATGTTTCGATATAGCGTCGTTGTCCTTCAGCATAAATTGTGTCGAACGCAAGCGATGATTTTCCACTGCCGCTCAACCCCGTGATGACGGTAAGCGTGTCGCGTGGAATTGAAACGTTCACGTTTTTCAGGTTGTGCTCACGTGCACCTTCAATGTTTACATTGGTATTGAAAAGAGTGGCATCTTTCATTATCGTAATCTTTCTTCGTCTTCAACCAATACGATTTTGTATTGAATGCTGTCCTTATTTGTTAGTTTTTTGTCGCGTAACCATGGATTTAATGTTTTGAGCATCTTGTAGTTAGAACCTTGACTACGTGCAAATTCCGCTAAATTTGTAATTGAAGTGTCAACTGTAACAATCTTTTGTTTAACGGTTTTATATGGTTTTATATCGATGAATCCATATTGTTCCGGGTTTTCCAATATGAGTTTGAACGCCAAAATGCGGAATACGTAGCGTGCGGTTTCCGAATTTGTATAAAGTTCGTAGAATGATGTTATTCCTTGAAAATCAGCTTGTTTTGCGAGTCCACCTATACCAAGGTTGTACGAGGCGGCTGCCATTGTCCAGTTTCCAAATTTTTTGTAGGCGTTTTGGAAATATTTGCAGGCTACTTCCGTTGATTTTTCCAAATCGTAACGTTGGTCAACTTCGTCGTTCACTTGTAATTTGTACAATTTTGCGGTTGATTCTATTATTTGCCAAAAACCTGCAGCTCCTTTGGGTGAAATATTTACCCGCAAACCACTTTCTGCAACGGCAAGATACCGAAAATCCTCAGGTATGTTGTTTGCTTTCAGCACGCTGTCGATTATAGGAAAATAGCGATGCTTGTATTTGAGAATCATTGTCGTTTGCGATTGATAAAATGTGTTTACAAGTAGCTCACGTTCAAGGCTTTCATATACATCGTATAGTTCCAAGGGTACTCGTTCGCCAAACAGCGTTACTTTGTCGGGAATGTAGATTTGCCGCGAAACCACAAACGTACTGTCTTGTTGGCTGTTGTTAGTGGAACAGTCGGTGGTTGCCGCCGTTGTGAAAACGAGCAGGGAAATGATGCCTAAAATTATGCAGATATACGTGGTTTTCTGTTTATCCATGTTTGTAAAGCAGGTTGTTTTTCTTTCTGATAATAAGATTTGTCACATAAGCAATCCCGAAAACAATACAAAATAGAGCAGTAAGTATAATTGCTTCTGTGTGAGAGAGTTTTCCGTTCCCAGTTGTGATGAAATACACAGCGGCGAAACAGCCAGCCGCGTTGATGAAGTCAAGTAGGAGAACTGTTTTCGGAATAGAAAGACCTTTGTACACCAAACAGTGTGTGGTGTGGTATCTGTCGCCGACAAACGGAGAGCGTCCGCCCAAAAATCTATTGATAGCCACTGTGGTTGTGTCAATTAGTGGGACAATGAACATCATGCAGATGAATATGAGCTGTGCATAGTTGAAGCCCAAAATTGTATCGCTGGAATTCCATACGTACGTAATGCTGAAATAGGCGAGAAGCACGCCCAATAATTGACTGCCGTTGTCGCCCATATACATTTTTGCGGGATGCCAATTCCAAATGAGGAACGCCACAAGGCTCGCTGTGATAGCAAATATAATTTCTGTGTCGAATTCGCTTGAAAGCGTGGCAAGTCCAATAAAAATGATGGTGGAAATTGATGCTGTTATGCCGTCCATATTATCGAGCATGTTGATGCTGTTCATCAGACCGACTACCCAAAATACTGTGAGAGAATAATTTAGAAAAATGTTGTCGGACGTGCGGATATGTGTGTCGTTTGCTATGAAGATGATGGCGCATAGTATTTGAAATACCAATTTAAATAGTGGAGAAAAGTTTTTTACATCGTCGATGTAACCCATTGTAAATGCCAACGTGCAACAGATAAGCAGGGTGTAGGAGGGCAATTCCCCTTCGTTCAAGCCTTTAACAGTGCAGTAAATATATGCAAGCACAATGCAGATGAAAAAAATTGTGCCTCCGATAATTGGTTTTGTTTGTGAAGCAAATCGTTCGCCTGTGTTGTTTTTCTTTTGAGGAAGATTAAATCCCCGTTTGAGAAGAATATGATAGCCAACAACGCAGAGCCCAACTATTACCGCAAAATAAATTGTTTGGCTAACTATTTCTGTGATGAGCATGTTCATGTTTTTTTCTAAACTTACTTAAAAAAGTATCCTTCTTTTTGCTCTTACTTTCGTAAGAATAATATCCATAACCAAAGCCATATCCGTAGCCATATCCGCTGTATCCGTAACCATATCCGCTATAGCCGTAACCATATCTTGACGATGCAATGGAGATGCCGTTCAAAATTACCGACAAGTTATGGATGCTTTTCTGTTCATACAGATAATTTATATTGTTTATGAATACTCGTTTTGAATAATTCGCACGCGATACGTAGATTGGCAAGTCGGCACGTTGGAAACTGAAAATTGCGTCGCTTACGATACCAATCGGAGGCGTGTCAATGATTACAATGTCGTAGTTCTTTTTCAATTCTTCGAGCAAGTTGTCGAATTCCTTTGAATTTGCCAATTCGGCTGGGTTCGGCGGGGTAGGCCCCGATGGGATGATGTCGAACGTTTCGAAATCGGTTTTGATGATACAATCCTGATAGCTGTCTTTACCAATTAATATTGTACTCATACCAAATTTATTGTTCGCATTGAACGACAAATGCACTTTGGGTTTACGCAAATCGAGGTCAAGCAGAATCACTCTTTTACCGCTGAGCGCAAACACACCACCAAGGTTTATGGCAATGAATGTCTTTCCTTCACCCGAAATTGTTGACGTAACAGCTATGATTTTACTGTCTTCTTTATTCGGATGTAAAAATTCCAAATTCGAACGAAGTGTTCTAAATGCTTCAGTAATAACCGAATCGGGTTTGTTTTCCACCACAAAACGGTGAACTTTGTCTGACGATGCCGAAATTGGAATCACACCGGAAATTGGGGTGTTGGTGTATTTTGTGATATCGTTGATTGATGTTATTTGGTTGAACAGCAAGTAGCATATTATGGTAATCATAAAAATGACGAGGATGCAACTTGCTGAGCCAATGAATATTACGTGTGAAGCGATTGGGGAAATCGGAACTTCGGGGGTTGTAGATTTTTGCAGAATCAGGTTGTTGGTTACGTAACCTGCTTTGGAAATCAAATATTCGGCGCGTTTTTCCACCAATTGATTATAGAAGTTTTGGTGCACATCGTGGATTCGGCGCAGTTTTGTGAGTTCTGTTTCGTTGAATGTCGTATTGCTTGTCTGCGACAGCTTTTCGAGCGTTTTTATGTCGTTTTGCAGTTTTTTGTTTGTTATGTCAATTATGTCGGCGAGATGTTTTTTCTGCTCGTCTATTTGTTGGTCAATCACTTTGATTTTATGATTGTCGGGCGTAAGTGTCATCAGCAGTTGTTCTTTTTGTTTTTGCAATTGCTGAATGCCATTCAAGAAGTTAAGAATCATCGATTCCGACGATGTGCCCGAAAGGGTGGAGATTGCGCTCATAATATCAAAGTCCTCACCGATTTCAATTTGGCGGTTCACCCGGTTGAGTGTTTTTATTTGCGATTGGTATTTTTCAATCTCCTGCGACGGCGATTTCATTGAAGGGTTATTGTCGAAAATATTTCCGACAATTTTGTTGTCTTTTTTGAATTGCTCCAATTGTTGTTCCGACTCGGTTAATTGATTGTAAACCGTTTCCAACTGGTCGTTGATGAATTGTAGGATTTTTTCAGCTCGTTCCTGTTTCTTTTCCACATTGTATGCAAGGAAATTTTCGCAAATCGTGTTTACAATTTCCGATGCTTTTTGCGCATTTCCACTGGAATATTTCACTTGGATTGTGTTTGCCGCCGAACTCAAAATTGAAACATCAAGTTTTGCGAATTGCGTTGCAAATGCAGAATTGTCGTCGTAGTTTATGAAATAATATTTTGCCGTTTTTTGCGAAATGAACGATTCGGTGGAGATTATGTTTACATAAATGCTGCAACCATTGATGTCGGTCCACTCGTTTCGTTTTATTTCTGTTGTATATATTTTGTCTTTACTGAGCTCGTAACTAATTGTCACCAAATCGGTTTCGTCGGAATAATCCACATAGATTTTTTTGTTTTGAAAGTAACTTTGTGGATTTTGGATTTCAACGAAAAATGGTGATTTTTTATATAGTTCCGAAGTCACGAACCGTCCTTCGGCAAAGTAATTCGTGTAAAGGTTCAGTTGTTGCAACGTGCGTTTCAAAAACTCCGATGAACGGATGAGTTCAATCAAGTTTGTCATTGACGACTGTCCGTATGCTTCCGTGAAATCAACGATTTGCTTGTCGCGTTCCTCGTTGTTGATTTGGATGATGGAATATGTTTCGTAGGTCGGAATAGTGTAGCGCATGTACAACTTGGAAATCACGCCAGTAGCAAGAATAAGCAGGATATACAGCCACACGTTTTTCTTTATGACAATCCAAAGTTTGCTTAAATCAAACGAATCGTTAAATGTTGGTATTTTCTTTGGTTTTGCCATAGTGTTGAATTATTTATGAAATAATGCGTAAACCATTGTGACACACGTTAGTAATGTTATATATGGCTGAATTTCCTTGATGAATTTTGCCGCATATCGTGGACGGGAATCAACGTAGATTATGTCGTTCGCCTCCAACATGAAGTTTGCTTTTCTGAATTCCTCCAAATTCCGTATGTTGAAGTTATATACTTCTGGATTTTTATTGTTGCCTCTAATTAGTTTTATTTTGTATGATTTACTACTTTCTGTTAAACCGCCAGCATCAGCAAATGCTTCGAGTAGCGACAAACCGCCTTCGGGAATTGTGATTTTTTTTCCAACAGTGCCTTCGTCGTAAAACAAAATCACATTACGGTTGGTTACAGTGATTTTTACAAACGGGGCTTGGTAATATTTTGCAAGTTCTTGTTCCAAAAGCATTTCGGCGGAATCTTTTTGCATACCGCCCAATTTGATTTCACCTACAGTCGGAATTTTCACTATGCTGTCCTGACGAATCATATAGGTGATTGCATTGCCGCTTTGACGGTTATATTGATAATTTCTGCTTTCGGTTGATTCCGTTTCTAAAAGTAAATAACCGTTGTTTGTTGCCATTATAACTTCCAGTTGGTCAAATGGTTGCAGAACAGTTACACGGGGAGTCTCCGCAAAATTTGCGTATTTAAAGTTTTTCTCTGTTTGAAACATTACGGTTGGACGGAGTATCTTACAGGAACTCAACGAGATGCAGGCGATACATGCCAAAAATATAAGAATTCGTCTCATGTACAAATGCTATTTTTGCAAATATAGCACTTTATTTGGTATGTATGTGCTTTTTGTACACTTTTTCCATATCACTGCACAAGCGTTCGTAACTGAATTTCCACGATGAAAACGTTTTGCATTTTTCGCCCATTTTTGTTCGGAGTGCATCATCGGAAATTACTTTGTGCAATTTTTCTGAAAAATCATCCACCGTTTGTTCTGATAAAAGTGCGGTTTCACCTTCGCATACAATGTCGCGAATGCCGCCCACGTTGGTCGAAACGATTGGCTTTCCCGCCGCTTGGGCTTCTATAATGCTCACAGGCGTTCCTTCGTTGTGCGAGGTGAGCGCCACAATGTCCAATCCTGCGTATGCGCGGTCAACATCTTTTATCCACGAGGTGAATGTTACAAGTCGGTCGAATGTTGAATCTTTTTCGTTGTTGAATGGAATGTTTTTGTCGGTGCAATACTGTTGCAGTTCTTTTTTCAGTTCCCCGTCGCCAATTATAAACGCGCGAATTGGTGTGTTGGGCGACAGTTTTTTGCATTGTACTATTGCATCTATAAATAATTGGTGGTTTTTCACTGTGGCCAATCGTCCAACAATGCCGATTGCAATTTCGTTGTCGGCTATTGAATATTGTGTGCGGAATTGTTTTCGTTTTTCATCGCTGTTTTCCGAAAATCTCCGTAGGTCAAAACCTAAAGGAACGACTTCAATTTTCGCAGGATTACATATTTTATATATGGTTCCGAGTTCGTGTTTTTGTATGTCGCTGATTGCGATGATTGCGGTTGTGTGGCGTGCCAAAAATCGTTCAAGCACAATGAAAAATGTTGTTTTTGCCTTGCCGAAATACGAATGGAAAATGTGTCCGTGAAATGTATGGAATATATACGGCACATGGCAATACATCGCTGCCAATCGGCCAATCATCCCAGCTTTCGAAGCGTGTGTGTGAACAATGTCAGGGCGCTCTTCGCGGATGATTTCCACAACTTTCCGAAATGCCTTGAAGTCACGTCCAATGCTGATTCCACGTTTTATTTCGGGAATTACTTGGTAGGGTATGTCGAGCTCTTGCAAAATGTATTCCGAACTTGCTTCTGAATCTTCTTTCTCACCGCCGATGAGTGTCGTTTGATATTCATCGGAAATGTATTTCGTGAGATAGGCAACGTTGTACGTGGGGCCGCCAACGTTGAAACGGTTTAATATGCGAAGTATTTTTGTCATCCGTTGAAAAACGTGGCAAAAATATTATTTTTGATGAATAACGGAACGTTTGCTTTGGGATTTTTTACCGATAGTTATGGTGCAGTTGTTCCGATAGCACGTTGATGCACTGGTTTAACGAGACGATGATGTTCAGGTTGTTCGCGTCATGAAATTTTCCGAGCTGCTCTTTTTTTAGCTCGTAACGTCGTTTTATGTATTCCAGAATGGTTTCCTTCAGCACAATTGCCAGCTGTTCGTTTTCACGCTGTTGTTCTTCTTCAATTTTGTCTTCTACTTTTTTGTCTTTGTCTTTGTCCCAATATTGCACGTCAATCTGGCGTTCGTCGCTTAAAATATCCGCAACGCGTTCTGTATCAACGAAATCGCGGAGATAATCGACGATTTTTTCTTGCTTTTCTTCGTAATTAGCATAATATTCGTCGAAAATTTTCCGTAAGGAATCGTTCAACAATAAAAACGTTTCGTCTTCGCTCAGGTTTTGGTTCAATTCTTTATAAATGTAGTCTTTCACCAAGCCAGTGAACGAATTGTTCGCATAGGGATATTCTTTTTTCTTGCCGTCCGCGTCCTTGTTGGTCTGCTGCCAAAAATATTTATTTATTTCATAGAACGAATCTGCCTCTTCAATATATATCGTTTTTCCTCCGTGGAGGATGAGTAACTTAATGATAGCCAGTTCGTTGGAAAATATTTTATCGACGTGTGATTTCTTTTCCGCCGTTTGGATTTGTTGTGTCTTAGGTTTTATGGCAGGATGCCCGATGATTTTGTTGACTTGGTTTGTGAACGTTATTTCGTCGATTTTTAGGATTTTACTGCATTCCTGAATGAAAACCGAGCGTTTCACGGGGTCGGGGATTTTTGCCGTGGTTGCAGCTATGGAGTTGATGAATTCGGCACGTTTGATTGGATCGTCTTTCGCCTCGTCAACAGCCAGTCGTGTTCTGAATGTGAGAAAATCTGTCTTGTTTTTTTCTATATATTGTGCAATTTCCTCTGAAGAATGTTTTTTTGCGAATGAATCGGGGTCGTCGCCGTCGGGGAGCAACAGAACCCGTACGTTCATGTCTTTCTCCAGAATCATGTCAATTCCTCGTGTGGCCGCTTTTATACCCGCATTATCGCCGTCGTAAATCACAACAATGTTTTGGGTGAAACGTTTTATCAGGTAGATTTGTTCCGTCGTCAACGAAGTTCCCGATGAGGCAACCACATTGGTTATTCCGGCTTGGTGCATGGAAATCACGTCGGTGTATCCTTCGACCAGAATACATTCATCTTTACGCTGAATTTCGCTTTTTGCGAACGAAATACCATAGAGTGTGTTACTTTTATGATATATCTCCGATTCGGGGGAGTTGATGTATTTCGCACCGCCTTGCACGTGCTCGTTGGCTGGTGTCATAATCCGTCCACCGAAGCCAATTACAGCTCCTGAAACCGATGTGATTGGAAACATTACACGCCCGTGGAATCGGTCGATTTTATAATTTTCGCCAACCGAAGTTAGTCCAAGTTTTTGCAAATATTCGAGTTTGTAGCCTGCTTTTTCGGCAGCGGAGGTGAAAGCGTCTTTTTTCTGGGGACTATAGCCCAAACGGAATTTTCGTATGGTTTCCTCGGTGAATCCACGTTCAGTAAAGTAGGAGAGCGCAATTGCTTTGCCTTCATCGTTTTTCCACAAACAATCTTCAAAAAATGTGGTGGCGTATTGATTCACAACCCGAAGGCTTTCGAGCTCGCTCTGTCGTTGCTTTTCTTCCTCGCTTTGCTCGGTCTCCACAATTTCAATATGGTATTTCTGACCTAAATAGCGGATTGCCTCGGGATATGAGCATTTTTCATATTCTTGAATGAACGTGATGGCATTTCCTGATTTTGAGCAACCAAAACATTTGTAGATTCCCTTTGCCGGCGACACCACAAACGACGGTGTTTTTTCATCGTGAAACGGACAGCAGCCTTTATAGTTCGCACCAGCCCGTTTAAGCGCGACGAAATCGCCCACAACCTCTTCTATGCGGGTGACACTCTGTATTTTTTCTATGGTTTCCCGTGGAATCATGTTGCAAAAAATAGTTGTGCAGATGGATTTTTACCTTATAATTTACGCTCAAGTACTTTTGCTTTCGGCTCCACATCGTGCGTAACCCACACGTTTGCTCCAATCACGGCACCTTTGCCTATGGTTATTCTTCCAAGCAATGTTGCGTTAGAGTAAATAATCACATCGTCTTCCACAATCGGGTGGCGTGGAATACCTTTGATAGGATTGCCGTTTTCGTCGAGCGGGAAGTTTTTCGCACCAAGTGTAACACCTTGATATAGTTGTACATGGTTGCCAATGATACAAGTTGCACCAATCACAACGCCCGTGCCGTGGTCGATAGTGAAATATTCGCCGATTTGGGCGGCAGGGTGGATGTCGATTCCTGTAAGGGAATGCGCCATTTCCGTTATGATACGTGGAATCAGTGGCACGTTGAGCAATAAAAGTTCATGGGCTGTGCGGTAATGCAACAGCGTTTTTATTACAGGATAACAGAAAATGATTTCTCCGAATGATTTTGCCGCAGGGTCGCCGTTGTATGCCGCCTGAATGTCAAGCGAAAGCATGTGGCGGATGTAGGGCAGACGTTTGATGAACGCCACGGCAATGTCTTCCGCCATTTTTTCGGATTCTTCCTTAGTCAAATCTTTACTGTCGAACATCAATCCACGGTGAATCTGTTGCGTGAGCATTGCAAATAGTTTGTCAACGTTCACGCCTGTGTAAAATTCAATTGTGTTTGCACAAACCACATCGCGGCCGAAATAGCCGGGGAAAATGATTTCCTGAATTGTCTCCACGATTTTTGCCAACGCGTTGACCGACGGCATTGGCACGTCGCCATTCGATTTGTGATATACCAAATTGTACGATTCTTGCGAGGAAAGTTCCTGTATTGTTTGTAAAATTTGTTTTCTGTTGTCCATTTCGTAATAACCTGTTGTAGTTATACGGCAAAGATAAAAAGTTTTATGCTTATATTTTCTATCTTTAATTTCTATTTATGAACCAAGTCCGATATATTGTTTGTTTTTATTTTGTGCCTAATAATTTTGGATTGAGCGCAGAAAACGATTCTATATACAATAAAATTGTATTCTATCATATTTGTCATTCAACGGCTTGACGTGCTTCACGACAGCATTCAACGTGGTGTCCCATTCAAAAAGAATTTTGTTAATAAAATTTTTGGCAAGATTCTTGACAAGGGGGATTTGATATTGTAAATTTATACCATCTTAAAAATTATAGAGTTATGCTGGAATATTGTTATAAGGTATTGACGAAAATGAGTTTCGACGCAGACTTGTTTCGTAAGGAATTAAAAAAATGTCTCGGCTATTTGACTCCAGGCGATGCGGAAATCCTTCAAGATTGGGCTATCGCTAATTACAAAGATTTAGTGGCCGCTTGACAATTAAAGGGAGTTCGAGGTAACTCCCTTTTTTTGCTTAAAATTTTGTTCTTCAATGGCTTTGTATGTAAATAATCTGTACTTTTGCTAACAAATTGAGTGATTGTGAGAAAAAAAGTATTTCTATTTTATTTTTTATTCAGTTCTATACTTGTTTCCGCGTCCGAAGGACTGTGGATTCCAATGTTGGTTGAACAGCAAATTCTGCCCGATATGCAGGCGCAGGGTTGCAAACTTACCGCCGAACAAATTTATAGTGCCGAAAAGGCGTGTCTGGCTAACGCAGTGGTGCAAATCGGCAACGGTTGCACGGGTAGTTTTGTGTCGGACGAAGGATTGGTGCTTACAAATTACCATTGCGTTGAGTATCATATATCTAAAGCGTGCGAAGGTGGAAAGGAATATCTGAAAGATGGTTTCTTCGCAAAGTCAAGGGACGAGGAAATCCCGACAACTCGTTTGTCGGCGACAATGATGGCGGCAATGTTCGATGTGACCGACGTTGTGCTTGATATGAAAGGGAAAGGATTGTCGATGGAGCAGATTACCGATTCCATTACAAAGGATTCCACCCAGGAATTCCAATTTTCGATAGAGGAGTTCTTTTCTGGAAATCAGTATTTTATGTTTAAGACAAAAACATATACCGACGTTCGTCTTGTTGCGTTTATGCCTGCCGACATCGCTCAGTTTGGAGGCAACGCCGACAATTGGAGTTGGCCTCGTAGCAGTGCCGATTTCGCCTTGCTTCGCGTATATGAAAACAACGAGCCAGTTCAACCACGAAAATCGTTGGAAATCAATACGAAAGGTGTGAAAGAAGACGATTTTACAATGGTTATCGGGTATCCTGCCGAAACAAAAATGTATGGCTCGGAAGGGGAGTTGTCAATGATAATCAATGAATTGAATCCTGCACAAATTGCGATGCGCGACATTCGTTTGCGCCCAATCTGCCAGTATATGGAAAAGGGCGAAAAAGAATATCAGGAAGTGTATGCTCAATATTCCTCGTTGTCGAACTATTATGTGAAATGGCTGTCGGAAGGAGAAGCGTACAAGAATTCTCATGCTGATTTGGCTCGTCGCGAAAGGGATGCAAATCTTGAGTATTGGTTGGAAATAAATGATTCGTTAAAGGAACAATATAAAGATGCGTTTTTCTTATACGATAATTATGCAGAATCATATTATGCCGCATACAGAAAGTTGGTGGTCTGCATGGAAGGGTTGTGGCGAATGAAGACGTTATTGCCGTCGAGCATAGTCCTTTCGACGGATGGCCCGGGTATGGGTACGAGTTTCCTACGGGGGGAAAAGTTCCTTAACATTGTGAAAAAATACAATCCCGAATTGGAACGTTCGGCTTTCATGTCGATGGGGGTATTGTTGATTATGCAGGACAAGGAACATATCTCGCTGCCGTCACTACAGAATTTAAAAACTTTAGAAGATTTTGCAAAATTTGAAGACAGCGTGTTCAACAAAAGCGTGTTTACCAACTACGACCGCGCCAAGAAGTTCCAAAAAAAGATAAACAAGAAATGGAAATACACTGAAAAAGATACTACTGGTGTTATGGAAGGTATATGGGACCTTGATGTAAGGCAATATCTCAAAAATAACGATGCCTTATTTAGATTTACGCAAGATGTGTGGATTGAGTTACAAACCCTTTATACTGAGTACGAAATGGCGAAACAAATGTTCGACAGCGTGAATTATATACGTCAGAAGGCATTGCTTGAATATACTCATGGCGCTATGTTTCCCGATGCAAATAACACAATGCGAATAAGTTACGGCACAATTAAATCCTATACGAAGAAAAAAGGTGGTGCAGTATATGTTCCCGATAATCCATATTTAAGACGTGGGATACCGAGAGATACGAAAGTAGAACCTGCTGACTCTGTTGTTCACTATCCGTATTATACCACGCCTGAGAGACTGGTAAAAATGACAAAGGATAAACCTCGTGAGTACAAGGCGAACGAAGATTTTCAAGTTATGCTGATGATAGAGGATGCAAGTCGAGCTGCTGAATCTATTGCGAAAATATATGAAAAAGCGTTAAATGGTGATTCGGTTGTTGTGTCACAAAATGCAAATACAGATAATTATGAACCATTTGTGCTGAATTTCATTACAACGTGTCAGACTTCGGGCGGAAACTCGGGCAGTCCCGTGCTCGATGCCAACGGCTACTTGGTCGGTCTGAACTTCGACCGAAACAAGGAAGGCACGTTGAGCGACTATTATTATGATGAATCCGTTTGTAGAAACATCTGCGTTGATATCCGATACATTTTATTCTGCCTGAAACAATATGGCAAGGCAGACAATATAGTGAAGGAGTTGACGATAAGGAAGTGAAGATAGTATCGTCTGACTTTTTTACTTATACGAATGCATTCCGCCAAGCAGATTGTTCACTCCGAAATATGTCATCAAAACGGAGAGAAAGGCAATGAGCACAAAAACGTGGAAAAATACGGTTTTGTTGAACTTTGGAACGGATTCCGTGTGGAATGCGGCGGCATAAACCAAAAATGTAATCAACGCCCACGTTTCTTTCGGGTCCCACGACCAGTAAGTTCCCCACGAAATGTTTGCCCACACGGCACCAATAAATATTCCTATTCCCATTAAAAACGTTGCGGGATAGAGCATCAATTTACTCAAAACAGTGAGTATTTCTATGGTTTCGGCATGACTATCTTTGTCTTTTGCGTGGAGAAACAATGCTATACATCCGTTCAAGGTAATGAATCCGTACAATGCATACGCCATCATCAGCACGGAGACGTGAATACTTAATATGGGGGAGTGCAAAACGGGCATCATTGGCGTGATTTGTGGATTTTTCTGTCCAAGCCAAGCCACCAACAAAATAAATCCCGAAAGCAGAAATCCGAACGGAACTATAAATGCCGATTTATTGCGTAGCAAAACCGCCACAAACAAGACGCACCATGCTACAAACATCATTGTTTCGTAGCCATTGCTCATCGGAATCCTGCCGCTGATGTAACCATGCAGAAAAACACCAATTGTATGGAATAGTAATGCACATAGTATCAGGTTTTTAAGCAGTAATTCCATGTTTGATTTTCGAGTGAAATTATTGCGAACTATATGGGTGAGCAGCCAAAAGAGCGATAAAAATCCTATCGTGAGGTTTACCATAAAAAGGATTTTGGTGAACGGAACTTTGTTGTAGAATAATTCAGCTTGTATCTTCGTGTTGCTCAACGGTTTAATGGAACCATCGTCGGGCAGTTGACGAATTAAGGTTCCTTGTTGCAACATTGTTATCAATGCAATTTTTTCGTCCGCTTCAACCACGGCTTTCCGCAACGGAGAACGGCTTTCAGTTTGCACCGACTGCCAAAGCTCACGAAGTTTATATTGGTTTTGTTCGTCAAAAAAGTCGGTGTATTTAGCGAATTTTCCTTGTATGCCGAGGTAAGACTGCAATTCTTCATTTTTCACAAGAATCATTGGTTCGTTTTTCCACGTGTCGGGGAAGAGCAACCAACTTCCTACAACTTGTTCTGCCGTCAGACCTTTGTAGCTTGGCTTGCCATACAATTTCAACGTAAAATCACGTGCCAGCGTATTGAACGGCACAATTCTGTCGTGGTACAGCACTTGCATCGACGAAGCCGAATCGGCGTACACCTTTTCCCATATCGGTTTGGTCGTTACCATTTCCTGTGCCGAAACAGGTTTTCCGCATAAAGATATGAAAATCAGCAAAAAACAAAATGTTGTCTTTTGTAAAGCAGGATGTTTCAGCAATTTTCGGAAGCCACTTTTTTTAGAAAACAGCAAAAAAATCATCGAGAGTGCCATTAACACATATCCCGTGTAAGTGACGCCAATGCCAATCGGGTCGTGGTTTATGCTGAGCCACGTACCGGCAAGATTTTCGTCGTATGAAGTCTGATAAAACCGATAGCCTTTGTGCGAAAGCACGTTGTTCATAGAAATATTTCCGTTGGTTTGCGTGCTGTCGGCATCGTGTACAACAACCGAACTCACATAATCGGCAGGGGCGGTTGTCCCGGGATAATAAGAAATGGTAAATTGTTGTAATTCAATAGAAAACGGTAATTCCGCACGCACAGTATCGTTTTTCAAAAAGAAACGTTGGGATTCACCTTGATTTATGTGAATAATTCCCCGTTCGCCGAACGTCCACGTGATTCCTGCGCCAATTAGCATAACCACGAACGAGATATGGAGCAAGAATGTTGCTGGTTTTTGCCATAATTTTCGGCGGAACACATACAATAATCCAACAACGCCTAATGTTGTCCAACATGCAAAGAACCACGGTGATTCGTAGAAAAAGTCTTTTACAAACGGTGTTCCCAAACGAGCTTCGATAAATGTTGCCACAGCCAATGCCGTGATTATGAATAGATAGAGCGAAATTAGAAATCGTTTCATAATTATGTAATCAGCTACGCACAAATATACATATTCAATTTGTACGCAAAATTTCCGATGTAAAGAAAATCAAATTTTTGAGTCTGTAAATCATTAAAAATGGGGATTTTGTTTTCGAGGTAAGAAAAAATCTATGGTTTAGATGATGAGTCAACAATATTTTAAAATCGGTTAATATCTTTTTGAAAAATTATAAAAAAGAATAGACGAAATCCGTTCATAATTAAAGATAATTTTGCACTTTTGTGGGCGAAAAATTTTTAATATCAAGATGAAAAAACATAATTTCAATGCAGGACCGTCCATATTGCCTCGCGAGGTGATTGAAGACACTGCCAAGGCAGTTTTGGACTTCGAAAACGATGGACTTTCAATTTTAGAGATCAGCCATAGAGCTAAGAACTTTCAACCGGTAGTTGACGAAGCTGTCTCCTTGTTCAAAGAATTGTTGGACATTCCTGAAGGATACTCCGTTATATTCCTCGGTGGAGGAGCAAGTTTGGAATTTTGTATGATTCCTTACAACTTCTTGGAAAAGAAAGCTGCGTACTTGAATACGGGCGTTTGGGCTAAAAAAGCCATGAAGGAAGCAAAACTTTTTGGCGAGGTTGTTGAAGTCGCTTCGTCGGCTGACGCAAACTATACGTTCATTCCAAAGAATTTCACAATCCCGACTGATGCTGACTATTTCCACATCACGACAAACAATACTATATATGGTACTGAATTGTTGAAAGATTTGGATTCTCCAGTGCCAATGTTCGCCGATATGTCATCGGATATTTTCTCCCGTCCGTTGGACGTTTCAAAATATGGCGTGATTTACGGTGGCGCTCAAAAGAATTTGGCTCCTGCCGGCGTTACGTTCGTCGTGATTAAGAACGATTTGCTTGGCAAGGTTTCTCGTCAAATACCTACGATGCTTGACTATCGTACGCACATCGACGGAAATTCATTGTTCAACACACCTCCTGTATTGCCAATCTATTCGGCTTTGTTGAACTTGCGTTGGTTGAAGAAACAAGGTGGTGTTAAGGAAATGGAACGCCGCAATATTGAAAAAGCTAACTTGCTTTACGATGCAATCGACAATAGTAAGATTTTCGTCGGAACAGCAAAGGTAGAGGACCGTTCAAGAATGAACATCTGCTTTGTAATGAAGGAAGAATACAAGGAAAAGGAAGCAGATTTCTTGAAATTCGCTCAGGAAAGAGGAATGGTCGGCGTGAAAGGTCACCGCTCAGTAGGAGGTTTCCGTGCTTCTTGCTACAACGCACTTCCAAAAGAAAGCGTTCAGGCATTGATTGATTGCATGAAAGAATTTGAAAGAACAATTTAATTTAATCGTATAACGACGAAGGAGAAAGTTCAGCTTTCTCCTTTTTTAATTTTATAGAAATGACAAAAGTACTTGTTGCTACAGAAAAACCATTCGCCAAAGCGGCTGTAGATGGTATTAAAGAAATCGTTGAAAAAGCAGGTTTTACATTTGCTTTGTTGGAATCTTACACTGAAAAATCTGCATTGCTGCAGGCAGTTGCCGACGCTGACGCTATTATCATCAGAAGTGATAAAGTTGATGCAGAAGTGTTGGACGCTGCAAAAAATCTTAAAATTGTTGTTCGTGCCGGTGCAGGTTACGATAACGTTGACTTGGCTGCCGCAACGGCTCACAATGTAGTTGTGATGAACACTCCAGGTCAAAATGCCAACGCTGTTGCCGAATTGGTTTTCGGTTTGTTGGTGTTCGCCGTTCGTAATTTCTTCAACGGAAAATCTGGTTCAGAATTGATGGGCAAGAAACTTGGTATCTTGGCATTCGGTAATGTTGGCCGTAATGTTGCCCGTGTTGCCAAAGGTTTTGGCATGGAAGTGTATGCATACGACGCATATTGTCCTGCAGAAGTTATCGAAGCTGCTGGCGTTAAGGCAGTTGCAAATCAGAACGAATTGTTCAAGACGTGCGATGTTGTTTCTTTGCACATTCCTGCAACTCCAGAAACAATCAACAGCATCAACTACGATATGGTTAACCAGATGAAGAAAGGTGGTATTTTGGTTAACACAGCACGTAAAGAAGTTATTGACGAAGCTGGTTTGATTAAACTGATGACGGAACGTGCTGATTTGAAGTATGTTACTGACATTATGCCTGCGGCAAACGATGAATTTGCTAAATTCGAAGGCCGTTATTTCTCAACGCCTAAGAAAATGGGTGCCCAGACATCCGAAGCAAACATCAACGCCGGTTTGGCAGCAGCTCGTCAAATCGTTTCTTTCATCACAACAGGTGACAAGAAATTTCAAGTGAATAAATAAGATTTAATCATAAATCTACATTGCAGTTAAGGGATTTCCGTGAGGAAGTCCCTTTTTTTATTCGCCGCAATTGCAAATTAGCCCGTGGGTAAATTAGAGAAAGAGAGTAAAAACTACGCCACGCGGGGGCAAATAGTCTGATTGTGTAAATTAATCATGTAAAAAATAAGTATAATCGTTGTTTTTGCAATGATTATGTAGTATATTTAACTTTTATCATTGTATTTGCAATTTTTAATTGTACATTGGAGGACTTGTTGGCGGTGGCACAGGACATCGGCATACGTGACGCCAACCACATTATTGAGGAGATTCGTTCATACGTTGCATCTTGGCCTGATACGGCAAAAGATTGTGGAGTAAGACCAGAACATATAGAAGCTATCGGCAAAACACTCCTGCTGAATATCTAATGATAACTGTACCTGTTGACTTGGAAGTTTTTCTATATAAAACGATAATGCAAAATCGATAATTTCAACCTACTTTTTGTATGAATCTATACGGTAAAGAAATTATTAATTGAATAAGGATACGTATCGTAACAATAATTTTACTACTTTTGTATTGTCTTGAGTTTTTCCCTCAAACTTCTGTATGACAGCGGATTTGTCGGATATTATTCACGATATTGTAAGTCAAATATTATACAAATTTAATTCTTAATTTTTATGCCAGTAGTAAAGCCATTCAAAGGATTTCGTCCGTGTAACGAGGAATTTGCAAAGAAAATAGCGTCACGTCCGTACGATGTATTGAACTCAAAAGAAGCAAAGGCGGAAGCCGGCGACAACAAATATTCGTTCTATCACGTAATTAAGCCCGAAATCGACTTGCCTGCCGATGTGGACTTGCATTCGCAGTTGGTATATGACACCGCAAAAGCAAATTTGCAGAAGTTGATTGACGAAAAAGTGCTGATTCAAGACGAAAAACCGTGCTATTACATTTATGCACAAACAATGAATGGCCGTACGCAATATGGTATTGTTGGCGGTGCGTATGTTGCTGATTACGAGAATAATATCATAAAAAAACACGAACTTACCCGTCCCGATAAGGAAGAGGACAGAAGAAACCACGTCCGTCATACGAACTTCAACGCAGAGCCGGTGTTCTTCGCGTTCAAGAACAATTTGGAGTTGGATATGATAATCCACGATGCGATTTTGGTTGATCCTGTATATAATTTTGTGTCGGAAGACGGCGTAGGTCACCACGTGTGGGTAATCGACAACGATGCAAAGATTAAGAGAATTGAATATTTATTCGCCAACGAGGTTGATTGCTTGTACGTTGCCGATGGTCACCATAGAACTGCTGCTGCTGCTGGAGTGGGTGCGGAACGTCGTGCTGCAAATCCGAATCATACGGGCAATGAGGAATATAATTATTTCTTGTCGGTGAATTTCCCGGCTAATCAGTTGACGATTATCGACTATAACCGTGTGTTGAAGGATTTGAACGGAATGACACCGGACGAATTGCTTTCGAAATTGGAAAAATCGTTTGTTGTTGAGAAAAAAGGCGCATCGATTTATAAACCGAACAAGTTGCACAACTTCTCAATGTACTTGGCAGGCGAGTGGTATTCGTTGACGGCAAAAGAAGGTACATACAACGATGCTGACCCAATCGGCGTGCTTGATGTAACAATACTTACAGAACAGGTTCTTTCACCGTTATTCGATATTCAAGATTTGCGAAGAAGCCAAAGGATTGACTTTGTTGGCGGTATTCGCGGACTTGGCGAGTTGAAGAAACGTGTTGATTCAGGCGAAATGCAAGCTGCATTTGCATTGTATCCAGTTTCAATGGAACAATTGATGAACATAGCCGACAGTGGCGAAATCATGCCTCCAAAATCAACGTGGTTCGAACCGAAACTACGAAGCGGATTGATTTTGCATAGTTTAGTATAAATTATAAATCTTGATTCCTATGGAGCCCAAGACGAAGAAATATCTCATCATTGGAGGCATAGTAATTTTGTTAGCCATTATCGGAAATTTATCTCGAGAAGAAGAGAAGAAATCTCGGACTCCACAGGACGAAAGTGTTTTTATGAAGGAAGAACGTCCATCTACGGTGGATAGTTGCAGAAATCAGTTGTACCAATACAGTGACAGTATTCGTGGAATTAAGCCGGAACAAAGTCGCAAGGACGGCTCTGTTCAAATTGTGATGGATTACATTGAAGAAAATGCAAAATATCCGCGAAGTATCCGCTACAAAGAGTGGTCGAAAGTTACTGACTATGGCGATATGTGGGTTGTTCGGTGTAAGTTTAAAGGTAAAAATTCATTTGGCGAAATCGCCGATAATGATATGTGGTTCTATATCCAGAATGGCAAGGTTGTAAAAATGTCAGCGGCACTATAAAAGTAGTTTTTTAATTAGATAAATAATGAAGGGAATCGGGGAAATATCTGGTTTATTCTCCGCAAAAGTTTGGCGATTTTACAAAAACAAGAGCCACTTTTACAATTTCTGGCGTAATCCCAGCACAAAATCTTCGATAATCGGCCAGCATTCTTCCGCCGTCTTGCAGTCTTTCACCCGTTTTTCGAGCGGGCACCAGTCGGTTCCTGCGTTATTTATAATGTAGTCAACTTCCTTGTCGAATGTGACGTGGATGCCGTTCGATTCAAGCATTTCTTTTGCCGATGTGCAGATTGCGTGTGTGAAAACTTCGCTGAATCCACCTAAAACTATCATCGCCGCCGCGCCTTTGCCAATCACTTTGTCGGCTATCATTGCGTTCTTCATAATCGGATTTTGTTCTTTCACCAAATCGTACAAATCTTGCACGCCTTTTTGATTGTAGGTGCGAACTTCGCCATCTTTCCCAATCACACAAGAGTAGTTTCCTTCGTCGAGTTTCTTTATCAGCACTGCCATTGCGGTTGCCTTGCCCAAGTCGGCACCATTGCGTTTCAACGTTTCTACAAAATTGTTTATTCGGTGCATTTCCTGTGGAATGTCGATTCGTTGTGGACAAGCGGGAATACAGCGACCGCATTCAATGCAGTGGTCGGCTTGTCGCAGTTTCGGAACACTACGGTCGTAGCCAACGAGAAACGCCTTGCGTGCTTTCGCATATTCGGGATTTTGTCGGTCTTCCTGCACGTTTCCTTCGTTCAGACATTTGTTGTAGTGGGAGAAAATTCCTGGAATGTCCAATCCGTAAGGACACGGCATACAATACTGGCACGTGTTGCACGGAACCATCGGGAAATTCGCAAAAATGTCGGCAATTTCCTCCAAGAGTTTGTATTCCTCGTCGTTCAACGGTTTCAGAGGAGAATAGGTTTTTACATTGTCTTGCAAATGTTCCATATACGTCATGCCGCTCAAAACAGAAAGGATTCTCGGCATTGAGCCAGCGAATCGGAACGCCCACGATGCTATGCTCGCTTCAGGGTCTCGCTGTTTGAGTAGTTCCGTGGCGTGGTCGTTCAAATTTGCCAAACGACCGCCCAACAATGGTTCCATTACGAATGCGGGAATCTCGCGTTTGTCCAGTTCCCCGTAAAGATATTCCGAATTGGTATTTCGTGGATTCATAAGTTTTGCGTGTTTCCAGTCAACGTAACTATGCTGAATCAGCACAAAATCCCAATGTATCTCGTCGTGCCGCGACAATAGGTAGTCGAAAATGCGAATGTCACCGTGATATGAAAACCCTAAGTTTTTGATTCTTCCTGCTTTCCGTTCTTCCAACAAAAAATCGAGAATACCGTTGTCTATGTAGCGGGCTTTGAAATATCCCATTGCATCGTCGCCGCCGCCCACGGAGTGGAGCAGATAGTAATCAATGTAGTCAACCTGTAGTTCCTTGAACGAGTTGTAATACATCTCCAACGACGCTTCGCGGGTAAAAACGCCAAAGTTCGAGAGTTTTGTGGAAACCAAGAATTCGCTGCGTTTATGACGGCTCAGAGCGATGCCCAGTGCTTTTTCGGAACGTCCTTGACAGTACGCAGGCGACGTGTCGAACAAATTCACGCCGTGGGCTATTGCATAGTCAATCAGTCGGTTGACTTCTTCTTGGTCTATTTCGTTTTCGGCATCTTCGCGGCCGCTTTTCCCTTGAATTGTGGGGAAACGCATACATCCGTAGCCCAAAATCGACACTTTTTGACCGTGCGAATCGGTACGGTAGGTCATCTTGTCGGTTGGAATGTCGTTGTTTGTTGTTTGTGCAGATTCCTTTTTCGTATCGTAGCAACCTGTCAGCATTGCCGCCGTGGCAGCAGTTCCAGCTCCAAAAATCTGTAAAAATCGGCGACGGTTTATTTTGTTCTCTGTTTTCATAGTTCGGTTAAATTTCGCGTTGCACTTCGTTTCCTT